>JAAUYG010034687.1_pt1 | contig 13781 bp, 7 predicted proteins | sample 7278091 | NCBI WGS metagenome assembly JAAUYG01 (sample SAMN14350201, study PRJNA611818) | marine sediment metagenome | isolation source: surface marine sediment (0.6m) | place: French Polynesia: Moorea | collected 2018-08
AACAATGATATTGCAGTTGGTTATTACGATATTCTCTTGATCAACACGAATACCATGGCTTCTCCACTAAAGCATGGCGATATGAGCTGCCATGGTATGTATGTGAGATAACGTACTGTCAACAGGACTGATATACTCGAGCGATATCTCACACATGACATATAACAACACAGACAAGATATGATATCTGGTGACTTTGGGAGATAGCCAAAAACATCGCAAGATATGATGTCTGGTGATTTGTTAGATAACGAAACCATCATAAGAGGTGATAGGATTCAGTTAATGTTAAAATGCTAAAGGAATATTTCCTATCTCAGACAAATGGCTTGTTATGGTAAAACCTGACATCAGAGTAATGGAATTTTATTGTGAATGTGTTAGGATGTATTGTCATTTATCTTTACTGCATGGGTTCAGCTCAATGTCATCTGTGATGGGATGTGTTGGACTACAATGTCTGCACTGTTCTCTGCAGGTCTGTTTTGTCCATTAACGGTCTGATGCCATGCCCATGCATGCCCGGGCATGCATGGGGCTTTCACAAATCCGGAGATAGGCTGTGGAGCAATCTGGAGAGAGCTCCATGGTTGGGGGACTCTGGCATACTTCAGAGGTAACACCATCAGAGCAGCTGCCTCTTTCTGGATCATTTCTTGGATGTAGGTCACATTCCCTATCCTGGTGGGTTCAATTAAAGTATCCTGGTGTCAGATATCAAAAGCTCCCGGGATTCCCTTATATCTTCCTGGAAGGGGCTTGTAGTTTCTGGTTCCTGGCCCAGGAAATTTAATCTGGTAGCAGCAGTGAGGGGTTTAGCTGTGCCTGGTTCAGGATTGGCCAGGCCCACAAATCCAGATCTTTGATCCTGGTGAAGCTGTTCATTGCCTGTGTTGACACAGAAGGGCAATACATTAGAAGTTTACTTGTGGTAAGAAAGTACTTCTGGATGTCTTCCATCAAAACAGACACTAACATCTCTGGTGCTCCTTTGGACAGCATAACCCCAGCTACAGCAGTCAATGCCAATACTGATTGGTGCTTGGTGGCTTCAGAAAGTATGAATATTCATGAATTAATTTCTAGGGTTTTCTCACTTGTTGACGTATATCCTCTGGTTGCAATGGGGTTGCCACCTTTTCTTTTAGACCCAGACAGCTTTATTTGACCATGTATGTTCAAGCAGATACCCCTCGGCAGTTTCAAACAAAAGTATGTTGGGGTAAAAAGGAAATTCTACAATGTCTATCATGTCAATAAACACACACATACAAATGTGATTTCTATCTACACAATATATCATCCATGCTAATAATAAATGATTTTCTGATAGTCTGAGTCAACTTTTTGCCTACTCTTTGTTAGTGTGGGTATTTTTAACTAGGATGCCCCCTGGCATTGCACGGCAATGGAATGTCTCATTGGCTCATGGCATCTTGCATCACAAGCTAATCCATATGCCCTTGACCACTATCACTTCAACCCTCACCCCTATGCTGCCCCTTGAGGGTGCAATAGATGTCAAACCTCTGAGGATCCTATCCAGTACTGACCAGGGCTAATCTTGCTGTTTTTTCCTTCCACCAATTTAGCAGTAAATGCTCGGTTTATATTTCCTTGCCAGACAAGGGAATGGGTGTGTATAAATGATTTGAACCTCCAAAATGTCTTCTCCAGTCCTAGAACATCTTATCCTAGGCCGAGATATTAGATTATATCTCACTTGTGCACTTTCTCTGGATTTATGCATTGGGATTTGGGGAATTGGTATGATGAAATTAACTAGGTGGTGGTGGAGGGGAAAAAGTCCAGTAGTAGTATGGAGCCTGGGCATCTATTAGCAGTGTGGGGGAGCAGGTTATCACATTACAGTTAGTATCCCCCTGATCAAAAGAGATGGATAGGTCTGGGTAGGTGTGGAAATTATGGTAGAGGGGAGAGAGAGAGAGAGAGAGTGAGAGAGAGAGAGAGAGAGAGAGATCTAGGAGTTACATGTATCTACTGTAACAGTAGAAATGTTCGTGTTCAATATATTTGAATACTTTCATGGTCTAGGCATAATCATGAACTCTAAATTCGCGTGAACATAAAAGAAATACAACTTTCATTACCAGTATTACCGGTATATTTGGCAGCAAACTTAATTCCCATGTACCTGTGCATGCTTCAAACATTAAATTCCTGCAAACATTTGTAGTTACATGTATTCCTGTAGCAGTAATATCATGCATATTTCATTGATCAATCTAGATCTCCAGAAGTTTAGAAGGCAGCTTGCAGTTCTCTGTCCAAGGCAACAACAGTCTTACCTGGGTCAGACATATACATTTAAACTTCACATGTACCTTATTGATTCATATAAATGTGATATACCAGATGAAGGTAGAGGTGACATACCTGAAAGGGTAGGTTTACTACTACCTTACTGATAGTGGGTGTCTGTTGCCTGCCAAATCTTTTAGCTGATAATTGGGAGGGTTCCCCTGCTCCTTGGCTGTGACAATCAATGGAGCTGAAATAATAACCCAGGGATCACAACTGACAGGTAATTAATTTTCTTCTGACATGATTACCAACTGGGAGAACCCCCCTACATTGAGGGAAATTCATTTTGGGGGAGCTCCAAGCCTGATGACAGACATGCCAGAGCCCCCAGACCAGAGTCACCAAAGGAATTCTTCTCCACCCTCCCCTGTGTAAAAGACCCAGCAGCAGCCTGTTTTAGGTTGCAGCAGGGACACCAACCATGCTTTTGGCTGGTCCATCCGTCCATCCATCTGTCTATCTGTCTTGTCTGTCCGGCTGGAATGGGATAAGGAAAAGCGAGGAAGTATGGCATGGGTGTGAAACTAGGACAGAGTAGTGGGAGCTGTGTCTGAGCATGTGGAAAGATAAGTGTGAGGGAGAAGATTTCACTTCTTTTATCCTCTTTTATTTATTTTTTTTTCCTGGGGTCTCAAACCCAAACTGTCATTGGGAAATGACAAATAGATTGTGAAAGAGACATCTTGGAGAATGCTGATAAGGTATATATGTAGAGCATCCAAGACTGTCACAGCAGATTGAGCCTCTAGGTTCTTGCTGAATCATGACAATGTCAAGTTGGGTCCTGGACTCGAAAAAAGAATGGTAACTAATGCACTGCCTATATCTCTACATTTACAAAATAATATGTACAACTTAGTAAACAAGAAAGAAGACATTACGGGTCGAAAGCTACAAACTTTCGAAGACTTTGCGCTGGTGTGAATGTTTAACAAATTCTATCATGAAGAAAGAAGCACTTTTGGTACGGTACCATTATAGGAAGAACCTCGTAAATTTAGTTGAAGAAATATAAGCTTTGTGCATCCCATTATGTAAATTTAAAAAAAAAAAAAAATTGAAGTAGTGAATATTGCATCCTAGCACCACCAGTGCTTTATTTGATGCCGATGCAATAAACACCGGGTCATTATGTCTGACTGGCGGAGAAAATAATGCTTCTCCATACACTGAACAACAGTTCCTGTTTAGTTTTCCTAAACATGAAAGCTGTTATTATGCGAGTCTGGCCAGGGGCTAAGATTGGGGTGTGTTAGGGTGTATATGTATATGCTGCTGCCTGGAGTGCACCAGTAGCGGAAGTCAGGGACGTGTTTGTGACAGCCAGGATGTGGGGACAGGACATTCCACCTTGTGGTGACATGGCGTGCTGATCATCCCAAACCTTCTGACATATATATCCTTATTCTGTACTGGCATTTGGGGTTGTTAAAACTTAAGAGGTCCTTTAGGAGACACAAACCTATATTCAAAGAAAGACATAACCCCGTGTGTTTGGCGGCATTTTGAAAGGCAGGCGAATAAATAAATAACCCCAGTTGGTTTGACAAAAAATAAATAAGTAGACTCAGCCCACACACAGGTGGTTTTTGCCACAAGTTGGGAGGGTGAGCTGTGTGGACTTGCAGCCACTTCGCTTCGTGACTGCTGAGCTGGTGTGGGTGGTACCTGTATGTGCCGATAGCCCATAATGACAAGAGAATCATAGAAATAGGCAAACCTCAAAGATTTTGATGGTCACGTTTTTTTTTTTTTCTCTTTTTTTGAGGGTATACTGCCAGTGTGCCAAACCCAATCAGAGGCTAGTTATAATCCCCTAACATACCCGGCAGATATATTGGACCCTTTATGGGTTTTGTGCGAAGGCTGGAGGGGCTTGTCCGAGCTTGTGTCAGCAAGTCTGGCCCAATGATAGATGATAGCTCCCATTTAGTACATTTTAGGGTTCAGAGGCAAGTGTGTGTGGGTGTCGTACCATGTGAGAATGAGCTGGGATTCTGAGACCAAGCTTCTTTCAATTTCTTTTCAGAGACAGAAAAAGATAAGAAAGATTCCCCAAGGTCTTAAGATATAAATCTGATCCATAAACACGTGATAGAATAATAGACGTCTTAAGGTTGATGACGCAGAGTTAATACCATGAGAAGGTAATGCTTGCATAATTGACAAACATGTAGGGGGTTTTCTGTTAAGCATAAAATATGTGCAGTGACAAGTTCCCATGATATTATTAGTAGTACAGGTACTTGGGTTTAGGTACAATGTATGAAAAATTCAGAAGCTGAGTAGTTTGATGAAAAAGTTATAGTAGGCTATCGAATTCATGGGCTCTATGGTAACCAAATATAAGTCTATTAGTTCAAATAATCTATTCTATAAAATAGATTTATAATTTGATAAATAAAGGTTGTCCTTCAATTATGTTTAATTAATTTAGTGGCATGTTCCATGTGTCCTAACTGGCTAATAGGCATTCAGAGGCCGATAACAGGGCAGTCAATTCCAAGTGTTTGGGGGATGCTGTACTGTAGTTTGAGGTAAATAAACATTTACCCTGGCTGGAGAATTCCCACAAGCCAAAGGCACTTGCTTGCTCCAGATCTCAGTATGGTAATATGCCCTCCTTTGGAGCATCTCCAGTTATTCCAGACTTGGGTCATGCAACCCTACCCGCCATGGGCTCAGTGAGCTGATGGCACCATCTTCGCCTTGGCACCCTTGTTATTTGATTATTGATTGGTGTAGAGGAGCCAATTCTAGGAGCAAGGCACTCTGCCCAGAGATTCTAACAGTCTCCTCCGACCAGACCAGCCTTCCTCACTGCTGCCACCGCTATTACTGCTGCTGGTGCACTCTTTTCTGTGGCAGCTTCACAGTGTCTTCAAACTCTGCAATAGCTTCCGGGCAAGAAAGACTGGGTCAATCCCGGCTGTTAGGGTGGGGTGCTGTGGGGATCTGTTGCGGTATGGTTTGGGTACTACAGCCCAGTACAGCTACTAGATAGATAGATTCCTTCCTTCTCCCTCCCTCCTCCTTCTTTTGCACTGTCCTGGTCCTATGTCCTACCCATCCGGGTTGGGGAGTCATCATGTCTCTGGCCTTCTGTGGGTCTCTCCATGAGAATGTGTCAGATTCAAGGCCAGCCGCCTCGCGACCTCTGAGGCAGGAAGGCCCCATAGAATGTTCCACCAGCTTTCATTGATCAACTCTTCCTGGGAACTAATCGTCCAGATAACAGCAGCTTTTGTGGACGTGAAAGCATTACTTGATTGGGAAGCAGACCAAGATCTGAAATATTGTTCCCAAGTATCAGCCCCTAGACTGTGATACAGCATTCCAGTATAGGTGACACTCACACTATGTACTGTGTGTGCGGTGTGTGTGTGTGTGTGTGTGTGTGTGGGGGGGGTCTTTTCACTATATATGGGTGCTTAAAGCCCATTTAGAAGATATTGGAAGTCAATTACATCTACCTGTTTGTTTTGTTTTTTTGCATAAATGAATATAGATTATGATCATCATATAGTAATATATTATTAGGATACTAAGAATGTATTTTGCAAGAATAGCAGAGATATTCCAAAATAAATCAAAACTGGTACTGACACATTGTATAACAATGAGAATAAATCTGTTGGGTAATGTGGTATGATAATAATCGCATGGCTTATAATGTCTGTCACTTTACATTTATTTGTACCGGCAATGTTGTGAAAATAGAATACATGCGTTTTTAGTACGGTAGTTTGTTTTAGTCTTTCCAACCCATGCTGCTTTAGGTCTTCTTTGTTTAAAAACTCCAGTTACAAATTAAGTATGGGTTACAAACATGCTAACTAGTTACCTAAATACATGTATGCATTACTAGTTTGCTTGTGTTTTAATCTGGAATAACTTTTATTCTGCCGCTGTTTGCTAGTGTTAACACACCAACCCTGTTGAAGCCATTTTGGACCCGGAATAAACGTTAGATGTAAGCAGGATAATGGTCAAACAAAAAGCTGAACCAGGGTCATCAAGGCCCAGGGGCCTCTTGTTCTATATTCTGGATAAATGTAACTATAATTAGCTTTATTAACTCTTTCACTGTTATCCTTACTTTGCTGATAACAGGGGCCCAGTTTCTTCAAAAATCTTAAGTCTAGAAATTAACTTACTGGTAAGTCCAGTACAGTAGAACCTTGTCTTGAAAGATGGGCATTTGGTAATGTGTTCAATTACATTGAATGTAGAGCTTTTGGCCAGAAATGTGTTGTTTTTGAAGATAGGGGGTCTCTCATGGTAGTGGTATCTCAAGACAGGCTTCACCATACCAGACTTACTGGTAGGTGGTCTCTCATGGTAGTGGTATCTCAAGAGAGGTTTCACTGTACCAGACTTACTGGTTAGTTCATTTCTACTCTTACGATTTGTCTTTTGCATGCTAAAGATTAGTTTCAGACTGAACGTTTTTGTAAAAACCTTCCCCTCACCAAAATGAAACCGATATTGCTGCAAGACTTATGCTACCTAATATTTGACAATGTATTTTGTTTTACTCCTTTTCCTGTCCAGGCTTCTACTTTGTATTGCTTGGTGACAGAATATGCATCAGGGGGAGAGCTGCTTGCTTACATCAAGAGTCAGGAAACATCTCGGCTGACGGAAAGTGCAGCACGTCCGTTCATACGACAGTTAACATCAGCGATACAATATCTACATGAACGGGGAGTTGTCCACAGGTAAGACGAACGAAGGATGTTTGTAGAGGGAATGATAGAGCAATCATGATCTGATGTGCAATTTGAATGTTACTATACGTTGTGTGCATATCATAGTATAGATTTAATGACTACAAAAACTGAAGCTGTCTAATATTTTGTGACTACAAGAATCTGAGTGACTAGCAGTAATAGAATGAGAAGTAACACTAGTACATGTAGTAGTCATTGTAGTGCGGGAACATCCTTAGACTCGCATGCGTTTTAAAGATGTGCTTTGCATAATGCAGAACTTTAATATCTTAAAGCACTGGTTTTACATGCAGTAGTCCCCTTCTAATAGGGACACCCCTTCTACCAAATAATTTTTAGAGAGGTTTACTTTGGTGAGACTGAGTGTCACATGCATGCACAGTACTTGCTGCCAAGAATTGGTGTCCTTTCTACAGGAGTGTCCTCTGTTGAGAGTCTCCTTTAAGAGAGGGACCACTGTACTTGTATTTGTACTAGGTTTATTCGCCATGACAGACTGAAAAACTGACCACTGAGTAAAAGCCTTCCTCCTAGCTTCAGTGTGCATAACACTTCAGTGACAGATGAAAACCATTCTCCTGATCCCTCTTATTGCCTATCTTCTAGCAGAGTGTCTTGTTTCGACATCAATGATTGCTCCTTTAATCCCCCTCTGTGACAACAGGCAATATTAGCAGGCATACAATAGCATGTATATATTATTTATTAATGACTAATTTGATAGATGTATTTATATTGATTACCTTGGAGGCCATTTTTGTTTCGATATCTGTGCGCTAATAATGCAGGCGTGCTGCACACAGCACTGTCGGGTTTACTGTGGTTTGTGTATGGATTGGGGCTGGGGTTTGCTCCCGGAGTCATTATGTAACGGCGGACACTCCCTGTGGGATTATAGGCACATTGCGCCGCCGCACTATTAACATGAATATTTCATGCTGGAAAAACCCTCTCTCTATGTGATTGCTGCCGAAAAAAAATGCCTCCGCTAATAAAGGGATACAACTGACCTGAGAAAAACGTCGGGCAGGCAGGCGATTGTGAAAGTGGATGAGACGAAGGCCGAAGAAACGGAGGGTGGAATGGGAGGGAGACTCTTGCAAGGGAAGGGATATAGGGGTTGGGTGGAGAACCGGGAGAGACGGTTGAGGGCAAGGGGTTGGGCATAGGGGGGTTCCCTGTGTATAGTAGTGCGGAAGGAGTGTGATTGAGGAAGCCTGGTGTCCATGAAGGGGCTGTCACAAATGAATAATTGACAAAAGCCCACTTGGCAGGCAGAAAAGAAATAATGATATGGAGAGGCTATACTCTGACCATACCCAGCCGAGTTGGGGAATACTTGGGCACTGTCATTCCCTTTATGACAGAGGGTTTGTTTGGTAAACCGAAGCCCCCAGCTTCACACTGAACCTGAAGCTGATTCCACAGTTGTGGAACTCTGAATGGCATCATAGGTGTGACACTTGAAAGGGTTTGTTTTTTTCTGGAAAAAAATATATACCGGAGTGGAAAATATGTAAAATCAGAATCACTTTTGCTTTATGACTTTCTGTATTGTGTCAATTTTACAGAAACTGTTTACAATTTAATTTTATGTAACAATTTGTAATTTGAAGGAAGCATTTATGAGCATCATTGTTGACAGCACTGTGAGTTTTAACTTTAATTGGTATTAATTGTCATTCTAGCAATCAAATATGTTTGCACTTTGAAGGAATTTGATTATAAAGAAACAGAGAGTAGTTTAATGATTAGATTTCGGGTCAATGTGGCTTCAGTTCAGATCCAGTCTGGACCTCTTTCTCCTTATATCCTATTTGACTGCACGATGCTTGGCCCAGTATAGTCAACACACTTGTTCAGAAAAGGGGTCTGTAACCGATTATTTGATTATTGTAGAATCAAGAAACTTTTTTGACAAGTGGCAATTTCCAGCGAGTTTTACCAGCGTTTGTAGATTGGCAGTCAGCAAATAGCTCTCCAGGACTGGCACTCGGGTCTAGTAGCAGATGTAGCACTTTCCACTTTTGTCTGGAATTGCTACCTGGCGGTTGAAAGCTCTACTTGACATGAAAAAGACAGAGCAGTAGAAGATTTCCCTGGTGATGTTGCTACTGTGTACATTGCATGTTACAGTTCCCTGCTGGGTGGTGGTGGGTAAGGTACAGTACTCTGTAACCTGCCGCAGGTAGTTTAGGTCAATGCGCTCTTAAAATGCACATTTCCCTTAATGTATTCTCTTAAACATAAAGCCATTACTGTTCAAAAAACAACTTGGGGGCCTCCAAATAGCCAAGCCCTGGGTGTTGTTGTGTCTCTAATGTCTACTGAAAATATGCAAAAGATTGATAGTGGTGTGTTTTAGTAGGGAGGGACTTGAAGCTGGCGAGAGAGAGAGTAGGGGTTTCCGAACAGGAGAGGTATTGTTTGCCTAGGGATGAATCTATCAGCAGACCCAGAGGTAAACGGAGGTGGAATTTAGCCTGAAGGGATAACCAAAGAGACTTTTAGTTTAATACAGATGGCCTGGAGGCTAAATCAGATGTCCAAACCAAACAATCTGGCGGCAGCAGAACCTGATAGTGTATATCTTTGGATGTTAGGTGAACTGTCTCCCCCTCTCCGTAGAATCCCATCTCTCAGTTTCGGGTTCCAAACAGATTCCCAGCCCAGCTAACCTACCGTCAAGCTGGGCTTTTGCTAGGGTGGATCAGTGTCAGCGTTAGCAACAGCAGGGAGAGTTATTGCTATGGCAGGGTTGTTATGGCAGCACCTGTCACCTGTCTTGAGGTGTCAAACCCAAGGCCTAATGAGTGCCAGTATGCCCGGTTTGGAATCTTTACTTCTGTTCATCTGTATGTGCTGGAATGAGAGGGAACCTGGGGTGGAAATATGGTAAGGGGTGTTCAAGGTCTAGAGTCTGATGGCAGCTGAAACAGCATCAAGTCTCTGCCAATCAGTAAGTAACCTCTGCGCCAGAGGGGACAAATAGCAGGGAACTATACACTGGGAAACCCCAGTGGTTGAACTGGTCTGGTTGGAGCTATGTAGATTGCTAGAATGACTGCTCACAATGACTTGATGTATGTCCTGCTCATCAAAGAGTGAGTGCTTTGTGGTGACTTTTACACTGTTAGGAACTGTCTTGAAGATCATCTGAGAAATTAGTGCAATCTAATGGTCAGGGTACCATTCCAACCCCTACCATTCCAACCCCCACCCTCCTCCACTATAGAATTGAACATGCCAGGGACACCATCTCTCTGGCCTGACTGTGACTTGACCCAGAAACTTATGAGAAGGGTGGGTATCAGGGTACCCCTTCAGCATGTCATTCATGTGTCATTTTTTACACTAAAGGAGAAATTACCAGAATGATAACATTTCTTTAATGCCAATTTGGTATTCGGTATTATGCCCATGATTGGCTGATTGTAGACCATTGGTTGAATCCAGTCCACCACACATGATGAGGTCTGGTCCTTCACAGATCCAGATGTTCCGGATCTTCTGCTGAAACCAGGATGCCTCCGGCTGGGGCTGGGGTAGAATGTTTGTGTATGCACGATTCACCTCAGTGCCCAGGAAGACAAAAAAAAAAATGTCCTTCTGATTTATACAAGTTGCCACCATAAGCTTGGAGGTTTTAACTGTTCAAGTCCATGTCAAGCCGGGCAGGTGTCTTTATTAGAGTCATGTGTGCTTCACTTTTTCTGCCACAAGTTATGGGTCCTTTTGATCTTGCCTAAGTTTGAGTACTGTTACAAAGCATGAAGTTTAGTGAAGGGTTTCTTCCTTGTCTTTCAAAGCTTCAGCTTGGATGATGATAGTGCAATTACCTTTTGTTGGTGTATCTCAGATCTTTTTCAGTTTTGTTCGTGATCATTGAAGGGACCAGCAATTGGGGTAAAATATACCTAGGAGCTGGTGATAGGGATAATTTTTTGTTTATAAAACACATAGCTTTGAGGCCTTCTGCACCAGCCTGTTATCTGATTCCATGTTTTGAATAGGAAGAAGTCAATTATTTGTAGGTGACATACCTAGTGACTGTAGCTATCTGAGAGGCATAGGGACAATTTATCAAGGAACTTTAAGGGTATCATGGCCAAAATGAAAAGAATCACCACCAGTCCTTTTTTTTTCATTGTGAAAATAATTCAAAATAGAAGATCATATCTAACCATTTCTTGCTGTTTTGCAAACAAATCCAGATGTTTTGAAAGCTAAAGCTGCCTGCTTGAGGCATAGGAACTATTAAGAAGAAGAGTTTGGGAGATTAGGTTTTCATGGTTTTAAGTTTACTCTGGAATTATGAACTACCTGCTGTAGAAGCTGTAGCAGGTATCAGCTTGTGGGCTACAAGTACAAGCAGTATAACTGTACTGATAGTAATTTATTGACAATTATAAACATGTCAATAATAATAGAGATCATCTTTTTTCAGGGCAAATCTACATGTACATTAAAAATTAAGCCAACATGTAAACATGTTAACTTATGGATATTTTTCCAGGCTACAGGCGTAAACTGTTACCGGTGTACCAGTTTTAGCAGCCAAAAACTATTAAACTAATATTTAATTTGTTTGCAGTTAAATAAGCTAATCAACTTGCCACCATTCTGAAAATTTTTGAGTTAAGTTTGTGTGTCATATATCTCTAGATATAAAATTGTGATGTAAGATCTTTCAATACATGTAGGTATACAGGCCATCATATAAAAATATTTACACACTGATCTATATGTACCACTTGTCTGATAAATGAGCCTGGTTAGTTCTAGTCCATATTGGAAATCATATCAATGAAAAGTAACTTAAAGCTTCTTAGATAGTTTCTCCAATGACAAGCCAAAATTTCTCATGGGATTGAAATCTGAGAGAGAGCAAGGGACTTGATATGATATGTTGACAGTGAATTTTATAAGGTCTGCAGCGTGATGTGACGACTGGGGCAGTCAGACAAGGGCAGGTGAGGTCAGTGGTAAACCAGGTCATCACTGTACTTCTTCTCAGGCTTTCATCTCAACTGATCAGGTCAATTGGCTATGTCAGCTTTGCCTACACTCAGCAGGGGGTCATCAGCACCTCCATCCTACAGATAATACACTGACTGGTACAGGGGTACCAGACTTATTAATACCGGGTAAGCCTGAATCCCATGGCTGTGGTCAGAAGCCTATGCCAGGCTGTACCAGAAGAGAGCCTGTCTGGATTCAGGAAAATGAAAGCCCAGAGAAGTTATAATGTTCAGAAGCCAGATAAACCTTTCTCGATAGGATTTTTCAAAGAAATTCAAATTGTTTTTCTGGATCACTGAATCCTTATCAGACTGTACTGTCTTGGGTAGGGGTGAGGGGTATCACCTCCATCCCATTTCCTGTGGACATGTAAAAGACATTATCCCATAAAATTGTGTGAACTGGAAAGAATATTGCTGGCAGGGCTGAGAAAACATGAATTCATATTTTGCTGCCGGCTGCATTTTGGAACGAAATTTACATTTGTCACCATGCCATTTGTTCAAAGCCATGCGTTTTACAATATTAGAGAGAACAGCAACAAGTAAGGGATATTTCTGCAGCCCTAGGTTTCTGTCTTTTGGTTATATAAAAAAGGATAAAAGGTAAACAGCTAGGACACTTTCTGCAATATGTATGTTTTCAGTGCTGTCTCCAGAAGCAGACGTCATCAAGGCCAGGGTCCCCTCTCTCTGGGTGACGAAGTGCTGCTTCAATCACACACACCTGACACCCACTTATCCTGATTCCCTGGCCTTTCAGGGAGCAGCGTCAGCGCCAGCAGGAAGCACCTTGTCCTTACCCAATGCTGGCAAATATGGCAGCGGACACAGACCCGTGCCAGCATGGAATATTTATGAAGGAGAGCCAAGGGATTAGGAGCTGGTGACCACCACAGGAACCTGAGGAACCACAACACCCGAACACGAACACGGGGCGGGGGTGGGGGAAAGTAAATGGTGCTCTAAAGGTCATGTGACCGAGGTGCCAGACGGACAATCACCTGGTGCCATCATACCTGTCTAAACGGTAACCTCCAACTGACTGGTCGGGAAGGATGATATTTCTTGACATTTAATTGCGTCCAATTACTCTTTCTAGGTAACTCAATAACGGCTACGATGTTGGCACATTGTATGCAAAATTTATATGTAATTGCACCCCCGTTACTTGGTAATTGTCAGTTGTAAAATGACACAGATGCATGTGACATGTGTATTGTGGTGATATGTTTTCTTCACTGGGTGGCTACGTACATGTACACACTTATAAATATATAAGCGGGCGGGTCTTTTGCAAATTCCTTTACCGCCTTGGCAGGCTTAGACATGCTAAACCAGAAATAACAACTGGGCGACAAGCATTTGAAACCAACCGGTTTGCGGGAGCCCTGACCCTGTATGTATGTTTTATATAGCAAACCTTTTATGTTTGTAAGTAACACATCATGAATCTGTTTGGACAAGAACAAATATTGCAGAAGAAAACTGCTACCGTTACTTGCAATTTTTGCTAAAAGGCAAGCATTCGACACATTCAAATATATATTCATTGGTCATGGTTGGGATTAAAGGATGGGAGGGAGTAAGAGTCACGTGGGGGGGGGGGGGGGGTGACACCAATTTAAAAAATTGATATGCTTTTTAAGAGAAAGGAAGAGCACACCTAATAACACCAGTCACCATAGTAGATATCGTATTC
>JAAUYG010080245.1_pt1 | contig 13778 bp, 9 predicted proteins | sample 7278091 | NCBI WGS metagenome assembly JAAUYG01 (sample SAMN14350201, study PRJNA611818) | marine sediment metagenome | isolation source: surface marine sediment (0.6m) | place: French Polynesia: Moorea | collected 2018-08
AGAAGAAGAAGAAGAAGAAGAAGAAGAAGAAGAAGAAGAAGAAGATCAGAACATCATTTATATTACCCGAATTATAATGACGGCGCAGTCAATGGCATGAAGAATACGTGGCAAAACGACATTATAGAGATAACTCTATGAAGCCAGGGAGGGGAGACTGTTCAAAGCGTATTTACCCAGACGCTCGGGGAAAAAAAATTAGGCGCCTGATCAGCATTTCCCAGATGCCTGCAGTGCTCAACACCCTTCAGCTCCCCTTGCCTGAAAGATGTTTTCTTCAGTCCCTGATCTCAAGCCAGTCCAGGACTACATCATGTGTATATGCATATTGCAAATGCATTCTGAAATCATCTGCGCATTCATCTTAACTATCAATATCTGTTTATTAGTCTTTTCCTTTATTTTGAAGTCTTTTATCTTTTTCAATGCACATACGTTATTACATTTTACCAAGCCGAGCGCTTGTGGGCTTGCTTTGGAGACGAGGCTATAGGGACGCGCGGTTGCTACAACACCGCACGTGAATGGTCTTTTCAAATTGTAACGGTTGCTTTTCTTTCGTGGAGTGCTAGATGAATCCTCGTGTTGGAGCCCTCGTGTTTGCCCAACTCCTCACACATTTGTATCGAATTAAAGACACTCTCTGAATGCATGCATACTGTCTAGGAGTTTGGTCTATCTCAGGCGATTAAAAGAAAATTGATTACTGCCCAATCAGCAACCAACGGGACTAATCACTTTGAATTCAATACGGCGGACGCTCACCACAATGTGAGAGGGGATAGCGGCCACAGAATGAAATAAATAAAAGTTGCAGTTTGTGCAAAGCTGAATAAACCCACATATATAATGCCTGTTTACGGCCACTAAGTCCTTTTTGCTAGGATACCGCCGTGCGTGTTTTGGACACGGTCTATGCGGATGTCCATCGCAGGCATCTTCAGGCAAGTGCGCAAATTTCCCGCCGTTAACTTTTTGTTTACACTGTCTTGGTAACGATGATAACATGATGCCCCAATGCACCCCCTGACGGTCCCGAGAGTTACAAGCCCTGTTAGCCCTTGTCGGGTATATAAAGTCCCACGTGCTGTCCTTACCCCCAGAGCAGCAATAAGAACCAAGAGAACTGGAAGAGACCAGACGCGTTGCAGACTTTTAACATATTTGCTCATCACCTTGCAACAAGAAATACCCTGTGTCATCTGAAGGTAGGTACATATGTTTCGCTTCCAGATTTAATTTTCCGCAACCGACGAAGGCCTCGTGTCCTTCTAAGTTTATTGTTTCTCAAATGTCTGCTTAAGATATTGGTAGATCACAGCTAGGTCTTCCGTTTTCTAACCACATTAATTATAGTTAAATGTTACAAATATTACAAAAGATTTTATAACAATCACAATATATACAGCCAAATTATAAGCATTCGACGTATAGTAACTTTTTGATGCCCCATCAGTATAATTATAATAAAGACTATATTCTCTACTTGCTTTTCTGTACTATTTTCTCTTGCGTTATTATTATTAATTAGTAGAAGTAGAAGTAGTAGTAGTAGTAGTAGTAGTAGTAGTAGTAGTAGTAGTAGTAGTTTGCAGGCCAACAATCTGGCAATCAGCAATCAGCAGTCTGGTACATTTTGTGTGGCCCAGTATCCCTGCATTGTTGCCTGATAATATTTAAGAAATTTCTGCCGTTATGGAACGTGTTGAATGTAAAACTAAAATTTCCACATTATTCCATGCCCATGTAGTTTAATTGTTACCCCGGGCATTGTTACTGGCATCTAGCATGTCTAGTCCACCACATCTAGCATGTCTAGTGCCAATGCATTAGCTAAGCCCAGAATACACATGATCACTGTACAACATTTACACCAGTTGTACAGTGAAATCTGCCTTGAGAGACCACTGCCATGAAAGACCACCTGTCCTGAAAGACCAGATATTCCTGGCAGAAGGTCCGACATGTATGTATATTTCGATTTAATTGAACCTGTCACCAAAGACCACCTGTCTTGACAGACCTCATTAAATGTATGCCCTATGGGGCAGTCTTTCAAGAGAGTTTCCTCTGTACTATATTGTGCGCTCAATAAAGCCTTTAATTTATATCTCTTATGGCTGTAGCTTCTGTTGGACCTGGCGCGGATCATCTTTGAGGAACAGAGCAACGTGGCATCCCTGATCCACAAGGTGATGGTTCACACCCAGTCTCTACTCAGGTGTGAACGCTGTCAGGTCCTCTTGGTGGATGATGCCTGCAAGGTAAGGTTCTGCCACCTTATATCTATATATGGCCATAGAGTATCGATAAACCAGTCACTTATTTATTCAGTTGTAACGAAATTGGTAATACCAGGAATAAGTTGTTTGCATTTTTGCCAGTGCTATACCTGGTAATACAAGAGATGTCAGAGCATGTTAGGTAGTACATGCGTAGTACATGTATATATATACATATGTCTGTACCTAGAATACGTGTACACCCTAATTTATGGCGATTCATCGGCAAACGTTTGTTCTAAGCTTTCTACATTCACAGATTGTAGAAAATGACACTGTATATCACATCATGTTAAGTGTATACACCACTCTGTTCTTTTAAAGTCAGACTCTTTTACCAATAAATTTGGGAGCTAATGAAATTAATCCTTTTGTGAAATCAATAAATAATCATGATAAATAAATAAATAATTTAAAATAAATAAACCAATAGGCATTTACTGAAACATTTTGCTGAAGAGTGAAGACATTTATATAATATATTATTGTACATACTGTGGGATGTAATAGTTTGTTAACATATAAGGTACCATGATGGGTAAATGAATCTTGCTTTGGGCTCTACTTTTAGCTCTTACGTTTATTTTCAGGATACTACCCTCGTATGTAAAGCGCTTCCAAAATCTTGTCTTCCAGCCGAAATGGTACACAGCTTTTGTTTTTCCCCCCTACTAGTTTCCTATTCAGGTTTTTAACTCAAACTTGTTAGAGCCTGGCTTCTGACCCTTTTATTGTGTACCTGACATTTCTCTTTACATTAATCTAAACAACTGCATGTAGTCCTCATTTTGATCTTTCCTTGCAGCGGGCTTTCTGGCTTTGGCTTTTGCCACTTGAAAAGCCAAATTTTACCCTGGTACTGATGCGGTTATTGAGCTTGAAATCTTCATCTAGAAACCAGTCACGTTTATTGGTAATATTACAGTAAATACCTACATGAGAACTCAATCTGATGTACATAGTACATGCCACCATATTATGTGGAATAAATCCCCCCCCCCCCCCAGACAACTAAGACAAAAAGAGCACATTCATCGTATGCTGCAAGAAAAGATTCTGACCAATTTTATTGTCAGACAAGTGTAAAATTTATAACTGCCGATTTAACTATTTAGGCCTTCTAAACTTAACTTAACCACTGGTACTGGTATATTGAATATGACATGTCAACAGGGCACCAATACGTATTTACATACATTGTGGTAATCATGGTAGTTGCATAAATTGATTCACTTGAATCCATCTGTCATGATGAATTCAGGTACAAGCATATGTAACACGTACATGAGGGAAGCATTGTGAGGAACCATTTTAAATGCAGTATGACTTAATTGCAGTTCTATAACCAAGGAACCCTTTTTATGGGTGCCTTAATATGAAATACACAATATATGGCTATAGGGTTTTGACTCATATTCAACCTGGTCTGAATATTGCCTTAAACCACTTGTTTGTCTTTAACTCGGCTGAAATGCCACATTACATATCCTTTCCAGTAACCGGTACTCTGGGAAGCAAGCTGATAATTGTCTTTTATGCACCTAGCCTCCTTTCAGGTTATGGTCCTTCTTTCTTAAGTCTTTCTTATTCTATTAATACATGTAAAACCGGTAGGACGGTCTCTCTTTGTGATTTTGTTCCCTTTTCAGGTTAATGAGCAAAACTCTTGAAATCCTAAATGCATGCTGTCCCAACTCATTCAACCCTGAAATCGGACAACTCGTGATCTTCAATGCCACTATTTTATGGGTCTAGACAGATCTAATACTTTTTCATTTTGTTCTGCCTTTAGTTTCCTTGCTTGCCTTTATTTTCTCTATCCTTGGTATTTTCTTGCTTTTCTCCTGGTAGAAGGCACTTCATTAATATTCAATTTCTCTGATGTAGCATCATTTTCTTGCCCTCCCCCCCCCCCCATCCCCACACGCAACCACCCACCCACCCTCTCACGGAGAACTGAAGGGAAGGAACCTAGCTGTAACATACAGTGACTGCAGTGCTGCAGTGGCATCCTTGGGAAAAACAAATTCTATGAAAACTAAAATAGTCTTATTTTAACTACCTTACAGTTTCATAGTATGGTAGGGCGAACTCCCTGTAGTTTAGTAGGCAAGTACATGTACTTAAATGCCGGGTGTTCGATTTGTTTAGATTTCTATCAAGCCAGAAAAAAAGACCTCAACTCTTTAGACAAGGGTTTCCTGTTCTTAGAAAAACCGCCGCCTCCACAGTACAGCAGTCAAGCCGCTAAGGTCTTTAGTGCATTTCGGTCACCAACTATTATTAATTAAGGCCCATTGTGCAGTCGCAGTAAACACTTAGGTGCTAAATGTGGCCTGCTGCAAATCCATAATCTGGTGTCTGAATACAAAATGTATGAGGACCATAAGTTCAGATGGGGTAAAGGTAAAATTAGGCCATCTACTTAATCTCAAAGTCTAGTTGTCTATAGTATAGTAATTTTGTGCATTTTATCCAGGATAATGGTTGCTTAATTAAGCTTTGATGATAGGTAACTTTTTCTGTCCATAACATGTACTTGCTCCTGTTTGTATACACTTGGTATTAGTGAACAGGGCGGGGCCTCTTTATCCATGATGTCCACACATTTCAAGTTGATCCTAACAACTTCATTCCATACTACGTGTAAACATGGTACCAGTAAGTCGAGTGACTATGTATTCAGCTCTGTCTGGCTTATAAATCTATTTCTCACTGGGTGCATTTCATCTTCATCAAGTGTCCATTGGCCCCACCCTTATTATGCATTGTTGGGTTGGGAATGAAATACCTTAGATTATATTGAGGTAACTTAAATTTCAGCAAGACCATTAATAGTATAAAGATGGTATGTTTTCATTTAAAACCTGCTCTACGTAAAAATACATGCCCATATTACTAGTAACTACTGGTGTCCTTATGGATTACTCTCTGATTTGTTTAATCCATGAGCTGCAGAGTCTTTACAGTTGGTTAACGTCTGCTGATCGATTCACATGTCACTCCAATTTTCTACTACTACCACACTCTGCTGTGTTATTAAACTGTGCTGGATAACAGTGTTAATGCTTATATAAAATGTAATACTTCTATGCATATGATGGTAAGAAAATGTATAAAAGCCAACTTGGTAGCTTTTAAAATACATGTGGATCCTGCAGCCTGGTTTTGCCTTGATATTTAAACATATTGTATTAGTGCCAGAAATATATTGGAATACCAAGTTTTATAACTGTCCTTTTCCTAATATGAAATACTGGTACTTTGATATGCATTTTACATGTACCGGGGGTATTTATATAAAGCATTAATCTGCACTTTAAATTGTACAACATGCTGAATTAGTTATAAAGAAACTGAAAATTTGTCATTCTGACCACTTGGTTGAAATCTGGATAGAATTCCGAAATTTTCATGAATATGTCACTGCCATCATCAGGGGTGTATGGGGTTTGAATATTAAGTTTACAGTCATACAGTAATACACACAGTTGTAACAAAAATATTCTAGTAGCTAAATTTGTTAATATTTATTTAACTTTACACACTCTCAGATAAGAACACAGATCTTTCTAATTTTACTGTTTTTGCCTAGTTGTAGGAACATATGAAGGTTATTAATTAAACCAGACTTAGTAGGTTGTCAAGCAGTCCATGAAATTAGTCATCTTTGCATCCGCATTGTGTCATTAAAGTAGGTACATGTAGATATATTCTATTATCTTTTTCACCAGCTGGACTGTCACTATTATATTGTGTTTCTAACAGGGTACATAGTATATACATGTTATATGTCTGGCCTAACTGCTAGCTGTTAAACTTGTGGTAAAACGGGCTATTTTGTTCTAGCAACGTTATCAAGCCTATTGCAGTTGTCATATTGTGACTTTCATGGGAATGATTGATAAAGAAATGGCCACCATAACCTCTGGAGACGTATATTGTATTATGCCAGGTCTCTTGTAAACTTGCAGAGCTCAAGACACCGTGTATGGAATAGATCCAGTAGGTCCTGACATTTAACAAGTCTGTTGGGAATTGCATGGGAGATATACATAATTTCCCTAGGCTCTCATTTCGGCTTTGTAATTGGCTAAATTTTCCAGACATGCCGTCTCTGATGTTATCTAGTAATGAGACTCGCAGGAGCATGATGCATATTAAATTTGCCGAGCAAGAGACTTCCGATGACGTATTACTGTAGAAAAACAAGATGCTTGGAAAAAAAAAAATGATCTGTGCTAACTGATGGCGTGCTAACTGATGGCATGGTATAAGTTTTCTAAGTAATGCTACAGATACTGATATTATGGCCAGTGATCGCCGATATATTTGCTGTGTCCCTCAGGGGTGTCTTCTTTGTGTGTTCCAGGGGGTGTTCTCTCAGGTGTTTGATCTCCAAGCCAGCGACTTCGACAATGACGACAGTTATCATCGAGCAGGGTAGGTGTCTGTCTGGGAAGGGCTTGTGCCTTCAGTAACTTGTCAGAAAGCCTCAACTGTACATGTATATGGTAATACAGTGAAACTTATATAAATACCACCCGAGGGACCAACAAAATGTGGTCCTTATACACAGGTGGTCTTTCTATTCAGGTTCAATAACATGGAAAGTATACCCCTGGAGACCTGTAAAATGTGGTCTTTATAGGCAGGTGGTCTTTAGAGCAGGTTTGACTGTACCTCATCTAAGGACCACCTACATAGAAAGACCATATGCTTATAAAGACCACGTCCTCTTTGGAGTATTTCCAAAGTTTTTGAACCAATAGAGACCACCTGTGTGTATATAATGACCAGATTTCTTGGTCCTAAGGGTAGACTTTCACTGTATATTTCCAGCAATGAGAAATGCAAGAAGTGTTAAAGTTTTATCCCATAAGGTTAAACATTGATTGTATGGTATTCTACTGGCACTAAAACTTTTATTTGCTGGCGCTATGAGAATTTTACTACATGTACTGTGTCATAAGAAATCTATTGTGACAATTTGTGTTAGAATTGTGACCATTGTCATGTATCGTTGTAGAAAAAAGTGCTGTTCCATACTTTTTCTTGAATACAAGTCATAGGTATATTATTATTTTTCAGAAATGTACCATAAGATTGTAATATGCATACACTGCAATACACCTGATGCTTGCAATACAGTGCTCACACAGTGTATGGCGCACAATGATCCAGCCATCGCAAATGCAATTTTTCTGTTTATTTATTTATCAATATGTTTATCCTGGGTGGGCTGGTTACAAAAATTGTATTCTTCCCCAGTGAAGTGTATTTCACTTACACTTTCTTGTATTCTGTCAATATATTAAGGCAGCCCAAATACCTCACATTCAGCCTATTTACTCTATTGCAAGTAGTTTAGTAGACAATTGCAATTTGTATTTCATTTTGTGTGATTAAAAGTAGTTAAAGTACCTAATGTTCTTTTATGGAAGCTTTTGAATTCAAACGTTTTGAGCATCAAATCAAGTAACTGATCAATGCTATTGGTTAGTCATTTTCACCCAGCTTCTTAATGAAAAGTTGACCATAATCACAGTGAGAACTACCAGGTTACACGGACCACCAGTGACAGAAGGAAAAAAATATTTTGAAAAACATATTAGCTTCCTGATTTTATTTCCATACATATATGAAATGACCTTTTCCCCAAATTTGGGGTTAATCTGTATCACAGCTTCCGAGATAAAATGTAATTAATTTTAACAGATGGATGCTTACGTGACCGACAGTACAGCACCGGTACATATCATATCTGCTGCTGACCTACAGAACAAAGCAGAACCGACCGGATTCCATCCACCCCGTGGCGGGCATTATCATATCCCGCCAGGTACCTGGAGCAGATTCGTTAGCCGCTCATGCACACATGAAGCGAGATATCATTTTCCGGCCGTTCCAGGGACAGCCGAGGGAATATTCCGGCTGGGTCAGTAAGTGGGAGACAGACTGATCGCTGTGTCTGAAAGTGCGGAATCGGACCAGACCGGGGTTAGGGGGGGCCAGAGCTTTAATTACCGATGACGGATTGGTCAGGGTGACTGACTGTGGATGGAAAATGGTGATTATGTCTATTGTGACTACGAATTCATGAAAGAGCCAAATTATATAAAAAGTTCCACCATGGAAATCCAGATATATGTGGGTACAGTCATCATGGCACTCTATTTTGTTGCTTTACAATAGCAAGCGTGCTGCTAGTTTTGCCTGAGATGAGGTATTCACCTTGGCCACTGAGGGCATTAACGTAATGAAAGGCTGCCTGCATGTTATAAACACGTATCCATAATAAAAAAGGAAATGCCAGCTCTTCATCTCTTTAGAGGGGTAGTTTTGTTTAGCTGTGTGATGAAAACACATTTCAAAGAAGAAATGCAGAAACAACAAAGTCGGCGGCAAAGTTTTCTTCGATTTTCTGTTCCACATGCTTCCCTTTTTTCTGGCTCCTGTGGCCTGAGAATTGCATTTACAGATGACAGATTGAGGCATCCAGAGAAAGCGAAGTTGATAATCTAGCTGGCCAGCTGCTTGTGATATGTTAGCCTTAATACCAGTCAGTTGCTGATGTTTGCAGAAAGGCCCCGCGCAAAAGTTCATTACGTTGTGTTGACATATCCACCAAATCCAGTTTTAGGGGAAAATGATATTTGTAATTGGTTTTCGAGTAATATCTCCTGTGATCGATAATTCGCTTGGGACACTGGAGCATGGTATTAAAGGATGGGAGTAGGTCATGGACACGCGGTTTCATTTGCACAGAGACACCGGTGACAAGTAGTCCCCTAAGCCTGAGACAGTTTTTTCATTTCTTCGTCTCGTTCATTGTCTTTTTTAGTCCAATATTTGGCAAAGGCTGCTTGATGAGAATAGAAGGGTGAGGCATAAGCCTCACATGAAAGGAAGCGCACTGTGATTGTGCATCTTGTATTTTCCCTACTACCGATATTATAGTTTTCATGCAAGAAAAAAAAAAGAAAGGTTGTAGTTGTGAATTTCTTGTGATTTGGTTATGACACAATTTTCCAGGGGTTGCTGATTGCTAAAATTTCTTATTTCTAACATGCCACTGGTAATTGTAATGTAAGCATATGTTGAGCAATGTCAGGCAGACTGTGGGCAGCAAGGGCTGAGGCTCTGGCTTCAGTGTGTTTTTTGACACATGAAGAGACTATTTACAGCTATGAAAATGTGACATGGGCTTTATAAAGGTACCTGGATACTGTTGACAGCAAAATAGATAGGATAGATAGGACAAAATATGTGACAGAAGCTTGTCTCTTGGCCTGGGGACTAACTGAAAGTAAGTGGACATTTTTGTTGCCATTGAGTGTATGGCCACTCAGCCAGAGCCGTGCAGCACAGGTGTACGTGTAGCAATATACAGCTATAATATTGATGAATAGTTGAGTAGATAAACAATTGAATTGGGACCAGTCTGCAGGTTGCCACACACAATGCTGGAACAAGAAAATGAGCAGATGACACTGTGAGCATGTGTGTTTAGAGGAAAGCTCACAGGCTGGAAATCTAGCTAGTGAAAGGAGTTCTGATATACTCCATGATATCCTGCAAAAAGGTAAACTGTAATACTGGCTAATATTCAGGAGGACGTTAGAAATATCAAAGAGGATACAGATTCCTTGAAATCAACTGTGAAGGAAATTGAGAATTCTTTGGAATTTACCCAGACAGATGTGGAAGATGTACAAAACACACTGGGCTATCAAGAATATCGGCTGCAAAATTTAGAGGACAAAATAATGGACATAGAAGCACTCAAGTTTGATCAAGAAAAGTTACAACGGCAAATTGAAGAATTGCAAATACACACACGAAGGGAAACTCTGATCTTAGATGGAGTGCCTGAAAAAGACGGTGAAAACTGTATATATTGTAGAGGATTGCAAGGATTCATATCAGGATAATATTCATGAAGGTGATATATCACTTGCACTAAAGACCAAATGATAAAGTTAAAAGTTAGAGGGAAGTCAATATCATATAGTTTGTTTAAAAAAGAAGAGTGTTATGCAAAGGGAACAAATGTTGCAAGAGGAAATATGAGCATATATGGTTTCCTATTAATGTTTAATAGTAACATGGGGCCTAACTAGGCTCCTTTACGACATTTTAGGCTTTGAAATCTCAGCGACTTTGATCTTTCAAGGTCACTGAACAAAATGTGACAGTGCCATTGAACTCCCCACATGCAGTTTCCTATTAATGTTTAATAGTAAAATAGGGCGTAACTGGGCTCCTTTACGAGATATAATAAGGCTTCAAAATCTGAGTGGCCTTGACCTTTCAATGTCACTCAAGGTCAATGTGGCAGTGCGGTTGGACTCCCCATATATGGTTTCCTATTAGTGTTTAATAGTAACATATGGCCTAACCCAATCTGACACAACTCCAAAGTTGAGAACAAAAATAGTGAAAAGAACAGTTAGCCTATGCAGAATCTCACATATAGTATTTACCATGTTTACTGTACTGGCATGTTCCACCTGTATCCAAAACACTTCACCACTAGCTTCTCCAAATAGCCAGAGATTACAAAGTGTATAATATCTGGAAGCCTGAGGTCCGTCTACTATATGCCCCATGCATGATATATCCTGTTAATGATTAAAATGCAGTAGTGGGTTTTGATGTGATCAAAAGTTAGTTAAAGTCTAGGAGCATTTAACATTACAAATCCATGAGCAGTAGCAGTTTGTACCTAAAGGTATTTTTGAGAACTCTGTATTGTGGACGTTACATAATTAAAATTGTAATTGGTAACAAAAACAATTGATCACCTTTCTACTTTTCAGAATTTGGTTAATTCACCATTTTGAAGTGGTTATAATAGTCAAAAATGATTAATTTGGTCTTTTATATAGAGTTTTAAATGTACTGATGTACACACTATATATAATTATTATATAGAAAGAAAGTGCAGCATATTAATTACCCCTTGCTTACATATGCCATTTTTATTTTCAGGTTACACAGTTTCCACACCAAGCCAGACTTGGGCCAGTCAACAGTGGCAAGATGGGGGATCCCAGGCACATCATGTATTGTTTAGTATCAGTTCTCAACTTCTGGATTCTTAGACTCCTACATTACTCCAGAAAGGTCCTCACACATTCCACAGTAAGGCATCTTGTGGTACTCTATGCCTTGACATTCTTCATAGTGCTTCCTCTTCTCTGCATGCATCTGAAACATTCTGCTTACTTCAAGATTTTTCAAGACAAAAATGGAGAGAAAACTGCACTAGTGGGCACCAATGATGTGCAACTGTATGCAGCACAAAATTTTTTGAGATCTTTAGACCAAGCTAAAGCCAACCAGCTTTGGCATCCTTTAGATGCACATTCCCATATCGATGTAGCCGTCACAATAGTCACAGTGTCCAGAAATCGACATATGGTGGACAAGTATGAGCCGCATTATTTGACGCAAGTTGTGTCACAGTTTCTGCTGCTGATTCAGCAAATGAAAGAGACTGGGAAGTCCAAGCTGGACATTGACCTTTCAGTATGCAACGTCGATCATGATCCAGCATCTTACAAAGAAGCCAATGACCTCCGAAGCTATGTTCATGTATTTGATAGATTCAACAAAACTACCCTGTCGATAATTCACCGAAAGGAAAAAGAGAAACAGGACTATGCGTTTTGTCTCAAGAAATCTCTGGAACTTAAACCCAAATATATTCTGCTGGTCGAGGATGATGCTGTACCTCATCCAGACCTTTTCACAGTCCTGGAGCACACTATTTCCGAACACCTGGAAAGTCCTTACCACAGAGGAGATATCACCCAGGACAGTAGCCCAAAGGATAAAACCGTTTATGTCAAATTTTACCATCCAGAAAGACTACTTGGGTTTATCAGTATCGAGCGGGAACGTCTGTTGGAATGGTTTTCATTTGCGTCACTTTCTGCAACAGTCGTTGTCGTACTGTACTGGCACTATGTTTATGAGAGAAGGTGTGACCTCCGTAGCTGTTACTGGCTCTGGTTGGCACTGTTTGTGTATGCCTTGCTTGTAAGTTTAACCGTGGGACGATCGAACATGCTAGAGCTGCGACGCATGCTTCCCCCTCATTTCTACATGTATACGCCAGCCCCATCGTGCTGCACTCCTGCTCTCCTCTTCCCTGCAGGGCAAGTGGGGCCCCTGACAGATTATTTATCTAAAGTTACGTGCAAAATGAACTATGCTAAAGATCATGCCATAGATGATTATCTGCTGGAAAAGCATCTGTCAGCATTCCTGGTTCAGCCAAACCTATTTACACACATTGGTTTATATTCGGCTCTCCGCCAAGCAGTTGTGGATCCTTTTGTTGTGTAAGCTATTCCTGCTTATTGCATGTGTATTGGTCAGTGTACTGCATTGTGCTGGGCTTTGCATTGATGTTCTGGTAATATGGAGCTTACACCATGTAGATCACACCAAAATTGTATTAATACCAAAGTTGTGTGTTAATGCCTAAGTAGGTCAGTGAATTTTGCAAATCAAAAATCAGGAACGAAAGGGGGAAATTTTTTAGATATACATGACTGTGCAAGTGAGCTATTGTCCTGGCGCAGGACAATAGTGAGCTATTATGTTATTATTTAAAGGCAAATGTCAGTTCTTCCTGGTGCAGGCCAGCCACACATGGGAAACAAAAATAACAATAAAAACAATAAACAAGAGGTCCATGGACCTTGGCACTCTGCTTGACAACACCATAACCAAAACTTGTGAAGGATTGGGACTTGTAAGTTATTACATCATCTATAGCTGACCTGTATGAGAATGTGTTACCTTAAATGTTTAACATATTTAACTTGGTAACCCTGGCAACCATATCACATTCATATACAATTATTTTTCCATAGTACACATGTATGTATTTTCATGTCCACCACAGCTCCTACAGCATGCATGGACTGTGCCCGAGATCTTGCATGATTGTCGTGCTGTCATTAACATGATATCAGTGAATGAAAAATTGTTGAGAGTACTTGTACATGCGCTTCCCAGTTGTTTATAATTCTTGTATGCTACTGCAGGTGCAATACATGCAATGCATTGGTAAGGATCTCTTGGCTGGTCTCTAGCCTTGTCTCTGTTGAAATATTTTCATGCAGCAAAAGTGACAGGTTATACCAGCCACTTCATGTATTCTGTCATTTTTATTTTGTCCATCTTCTCAAGTGCGTATGGACTTTGGATTCATTTAGTTTGTTTGGATCAGAAATTGCATAGATACTAGTATGAATCCAGTATACAATACACAATGATCTGAACAATTCAAATGAATCCTGATGAAAGGCCCAGTCAAAATGCATCCGTCATGACTGTTATCATTATTATTGATTTCTCAGTTACTAAATCTTATTACTTGGTATAAAGAGTGTGTTAAAGATTAATTACTAATGTATTACAGTGAAACCTGGGAATTAGGGACATCCAAGGGACTGTCAAAAACTGTCCTGAATTCTG
>JAAUYG010175011.1_pt1 | contig 13777 bp, 5 predicted proteins | sample 7278091 | NCBI WGS metagenome assembly JAAUYG01 (sample SAMN14350201, study PRJNA611818) | marine sediment metagenome | isolation source: surface marine sediment (0.6m) | place: French Polynesia: Moorea | collected 2018-08
CCAAAATCTTCAAATACTTTAAACTACAGATAAATGTGATGTATACATGAATTCAAGTAACACTGGCATCATGCCTTATCTGCTTATCCAGGACAGTTATTAACTTGTAGGTTTTTTTGTCAGAAAAAAATCATCCGATTAGTAATCGATTATCGATCGATAGTGACCTTCATCAGAAATCTGATAACCGATTGCGAAATTGCAGCCGATTCCCCACACTAACAGACATAGGTGTGCTTTTGATCTTTTTCATTCCATAATTTCCTCTTCCACATCCAGTTTACAAAGCATGCAAAGTATATATCAGAACTTAGTTTATGTAAATCGCCTTAACAGGGGTAATCCAGATCTGAACACAATTCACAACAGAATGACTTAATCTCCAAAATTTTGTCGTAACATTACATAGTCATGTTATTTTAATTGTCTAGTACATGTATCTGTGACATCTGTCAGAGTCAACCAGTGAGCCTTAAGTCAGAAAGAAGATTCATTAGAATGTCATCGAAAAGAAGGATACCAACCAGCCAGATAATTATGCAGTTGTCCCCCTCTAATACAGACACACAATTTGCGAAGAAGTTATGGCCACTCACACATAGAGAATCGGCCTTGGGTGAAAGGGATAACTAAATACATTCATAGTAGTATTTTGTGGTCACATAAGAGAGGATGACTTCTTTTGAGAGTGGCCACTAAGAGAGGGAACATTATACTCACAGGTAAACAACTCAATAGATTTCTGATTTTCCATCGTGCATCCATTGCGCATGTATAGGCCTTGCTTTCTCTGTTAGGTTGCTGACAAGACTAACTCCCCGGAGGAGAGCGATGTTGACCTTGAGATGGACCTCGCCCTGAGGTCAAACGACATTCCTGTTATCACCAGTCTCGACCAGGAGGAAGGGGAAGAGGAAGAAGAAGAAGGAGAACATCTCGGTAAAAAAAAAAATATATCAGCTGGCTTATAGGGTTGAACCCCAGAATTCAGGTCATGCACCTGTGATTGATTGATGATACCAAAGTGGTCTTATTTCTGAAATGGACTTAACCCAGAACCAGTTCAGGACTGCTGTGTAACTTTTGGCCATCCTAAGTGGTCTTAATTTGAGTGGTCGTATTTTTGGGGTGGTCTTATTCCTGGGGTACCGGTAGTCTTTAAGATGTCATTCCATTGTAGTACTGTGATGTGTAGTTTTACTGAAAATCAAAACTGCCAGTTCATTAATTTTGCCCTCTTACTTTAAAAGAAAAATTCACGGCTTTGCAGTTTTCTGGTCATATAGGGCAGATGAAGTTTTAAAGGCCCAGTTACATGTAGAATGGAGGACATGTGAATAGCAAGGCTACAATCAATTTTGTTCTGCCAATAAAGGGGTGAAATATAAAGGGATAGCCGTCTACATGGTCTAGTTGAAATGTTTGTCGATGTACATGCCTTTTGTATTTCTGTTTTATCTCTTTCAATACAATATCACTGTCAAACAATTCTAGGCTTGAGTTACCTTTGCCACTGCAGAAAAAATACCAATGCAGTAGAACCTTTCTTGAAAGGCGACTCTATTAGCCATAAAACACGGTCTCTCAAGACAGTCTCTCGAGACAGGTTCTGCTGAGTTCAGGTCTTTGGTAGCAAGTTCAATTGTATTGAAATGTAGCTCCTTGTGCCAGAAATATGTGGTCTTTTAAAACAGGTGGTCTTGTGGCAGTGGTCTCACAAAACAGGTTTCACTGTAGTACAATTATATTTTGTTTTGGTGTTAGGTACACTCGATGACTTACATTTGTCACTGTAAATAACTAGTGCACTTATTTCTCTTTTTCCTGTGCTATAACCAGTGCCATCCTATGGATGATATATTTTACCTTCCACCTCAAAGAATCTAGTACACTTACTTCTGTTTTTTCCTGTGCCAGAGCCAGTATCCCACAGTCCAATGCCTGAAACACAGCTCAATGTTAGCGGTAACAGTGGCGGTCTCACCGGTGGCCGACGTCTCAGCTCTGCTTCCACTGACAGCCACCCGGGGGCAGCACTGCATGAGACTGGATCTGACTGGGATGACTGGGAGGATGAGGAACAGCAGGTTGGTGTACAGAATACAAGTCTCTATAATGGTGCAATTAATGGTGCAAGTAATACAATGCATCCCCTGTCATTTTTGTGCTGCCTGCACAACTGGCAGTACTGGTAGATTTTGCAAATAATTCTTTACAGACAGGATAAGGGGTGTACATGGGTTAAATCGAATTGACCGAATCGCTTGAACCGGCCATTTTGGTGAATTGATCTAGCGAACCGACCAAATTCTCATCTTGGGATTCACGATCTGCACACCTCACTAAAGAGTGATTAGCAATTTGGTGCCCTTGTTAACTGCTGATGTATGAGTCAGCCCACATATAAAACTACGATCTAATGAGCCAGTCCCTCGCTAAAATAACGATCCGCGGCTTGCAGTTGCTGTTAAATACCAATCTCCAAGACCATGGCTGTTAAAGATTGATCTGCGACTACACCATGGCTGTTAACGATTGATCTGTGACTAGACCATTTCTATTAAAGAGTGTTCTGCGACTCACCATGGCTGTTAAATATTGATATATGATTCAGATAGGGGTCTTAAATAATGATCTGCGATTCGCAGTTCTCTATTAAAAAAAAAAACTCGAATCAGGCGATATTTTAGAGACCCATGTTTACCCCTAGTATATTTTACACACTGTCAGTTTACATTGCATAATTTCCATACTTTGAAATACATGTATACAGCATCATCCTTTAAACTGAGAATGACAATATCATTCATTTGTCATAGAATAATACCCTCAAGACATTACTTATTTTGTTTTAGCTGCAGATTTGCATATTGCTCTCTTTCTTCTCTCAGCAGACTGACATGCTGACTGTGGCTTTTGGGGAATTTCTGCAAACTGTCCAAGGTCGTTTCCAACAAGCTGGGACTTTGGCCGATTTTAAAGTTGCCATTGGCAACCTCCCGCCCAGAGACCAACAGCTCATTGATAACATGTTGTAAAGCTGTCTAATGTTCACTCAAAACCTGCTGGGAATGGGGCACTTGAAGATACTTCTAAGTCTTGACTTATGTTTTATTCTTACCCAAGTACGCTGCTCAGATTTATAGTGATGTAAGTCAAAACTTAGACTTGATAAGTATTTTTGAGGACTCCAGCCCTGTTTCCCCACAAATCACTTCCATGGGTTTCTACACATTGATATTCACTGTGAAATTGGAGAATTTGGTTGTAGCCATCGTCCATTCAATGTTACAAATATATATACACTTGTGTAAGATATCTGCATATGCAGTATACATGAATATGCATAGATGTACAGTGGAACCTCAGAATTAAGACTATAGGACCGTTATTAACTGGTCATATAATGTATTTGAGAGGCCAGCTTAGTTGTGAAACTTTTAAATAATGCAAATGCAATTTTAGCACTGCTAGGAAGTAGTCTTTATTCTGAGGTGGCCTTAATTTTGGAGTGGTCGCAGAGCAAGGTTTAACCGTATTTACATATTTTTTCATTCTATCACATCATATCATTAGCGCCTCTCATCTGGTCAAAACTTTTATTTCAACATAATGGAAAATAGTATCCAGGTATCAAGTATTTGTATATACCAGTATGTCATAAGTACAAAATGTATGCGCATGAACAGATGTGTTTGCATACTTATTCATTCCATCTGACATTTATCGGTCATTCTGTCAAAAATGTAATCAAAATGGACGCAAAGAATCTCTCGTTGGTCAGCACTCTTAGCTTAGTGTTAGTGCTGTTGTTGTTCAGATATAGTTATCAGATATTTTTTGTAGAATGTGTATTGTATAAAAAAGAAATCTTGATCTGAATCAATCCTGATGAACCGGAGACACCCCCCCCCCCCCACCCCCCCTCTGGCCAGAAGGTAGTACCTACATGCAACCAACGTTGCTTATGTACAATACAAGGCAGTAATTTATATTGTACCAGCTCAACATGAGCTGGTATTATATTGGAGCTTTAGAGGATTCGCCAACAAATTCCGCAAAGTTTGAGGATATATATTACTCCTTTACAGTAACAGTAAATGGGGTTTGTGAACCATGTTGCTTATATTGCTGGGGCCGCTGAACATTGAGAACAATTTTATGTTTCATGATGTATGTAGATGTACTTCACTCACCTTTAGTAGCTGTTCATTTTTACTTTCATGGACCTAGATAATAGAACAAATTAGACGGTTAGTTGCTTGGTACTTTATTGTACTGCACTGTATAATGTATTGCTGGGTACCGGTAGTTACATTTTGTATTCATGACTTTGCGCACACATTTTATAAAATGTTAAGTTCCGCGTGCTTCATATTGCTTATATATATATCAAAGACACTGCAAAATGTACTAGTATAATACAAGGTAAAAAGAGTTGCTGCTTATTGTCCCCGGGCTTATTGTACCGCACTACAGTCAATGCATAGATGACTTTAGACATTTGTTTTATAAATTATTGAGTTTCAAATACTGGTGGTGTACTTTATTTATGTATGTCTACTGTATTTATTCCATTAAGCTCACTTTGCCTTCAAAAGCTCTTAACATTTACCATATTTATTCCATTAAGGTCACATTGTCTACAGAAGCTCACCAAACACTTTGGAAAAACAGGGATTCCGATTGGATGTTTCTTGAAATTTAACTCTGTCAGCTAAAGGTTGAGACACTACTGAATAGCCTATATAAACCATACTGTGTGTTTATTACGAGTAAATGCAGTATATAAAAACACAGAAAGGCAGTTGTTAAAAATGTGTTGTTGGTGCAGAATAGACTATAGATATACTAATTAGTATTTTGGTGTAAAGTAATATTTCATAGATATGCTTTAAGCATTAATGCCATCATGGTTGGTTGTTTTAGAAAATAAGCAATATTTAATATTAATTGAAAGTGAGCTTTTTGTGATACAAATGCTGTTCATATGTATGGAGTTTCATTGTTCATACAGCATTGTTTTTAAGATCACGTTCTTGAAGAATGTATCTAGTTTCTTGTAAACCAATACACATTTTTGCCCATGTGTATTTGAATATGTATTGGAAAAAAACTCATCAATGTTGTAATAATGTCTGCATGTTTTTATTTGTTTTTATTTTACTGTTGAGTATCTAGATTTTTCACTCACCAAACAACACGGGTACAACTTTTCAGCTACCTACGAAAGTTGATATATGTGCCACAAGCCCCCCCCCCCCCCCCTCCCTCTTACATGTTGTGTATATCTTTCACAGCAATAGTACAAGATCGATTATACCACTTTATTTAAGATATTAAATGTGGTTCATGGTGTTTTTAACACATTTGTTAGATGTGTGTAGATTTTGTTGGTCCAAATTTTTATGTGGCAACAATAGCCAGGTATCGACATGGTGTAAACACGGAATTAAAGTTGAGCCCTAAACAGTCTTACCTGGTAATATAGGGAGTATGTTAAACCTTTAGAAGGGGAATATCCTGAAGATACCCAAAAGAAGGGAATAGGCACAAAAACTGTGGCCCCTCGTGATTGGTCAAAGTTTTCATATCGCCCAATGTGATTGGCTAAAAGCTGCATTGTGACCAACTGACCATGATTTTGGCTTCCGAATGAAACTGACCTAGTTTGTGTTGCAATTTTCTTGTGCAAAATACTCACTATTCTGGTGTACTCTTATCATGCTTATATCTGAAGCAAAACAACAATGGTGTGTGTATATAAGTTTTGATTGACATATGGGGGATGGTCTTATCTCACAGGTGGTCTTTAGGCAAGGAGCCCTCTATACCCACAGTGGGTTGTTATTTATGTGTGTTCTGGTGTTGTCTTCACCCCGAGGCATGTGATTTGCACTCTGCTTGACACTAAACTTGGGTTAGAGTTCCTGAATGTACTCTAGTCTAAAGCTTGACTTAAGACCCCGATATATATGTCTCATATTGTTGACTTAAGTTTAACCTTGGACTCGAGTGTCCTTTAAGAATGCTAACCCTAGTTTTCAAACTTTTGTGATTTTTTTTATGCCTTCATAACAGCAAGGTGATGAAGCGATTTGTGGCCTATGTGTTACAAGCAATGAAATGTAACACACAGTGAATGAAGTGCTATCTCTGTTCCAAATATGTGTCTTTGATGAGACATTTGTATATGTTCACAAAACTGAAGTTTTATATGTTCACAAAGTTGAATTATCATGTACAGTATATCTTTGAAATCACGTTTGCATGGGATGCACTATTTAAGTGTCTTTTATTATATTTAATACCCCTGATAACCGTGAGAGCAGCATGTGAAATAATCCTTGGAATAACGTACAAGTAATGGGCTTAGAAAGCTACGAAGGAGCACAAACTGTCAATGCTAAAGTGCCAATGCCTTTGTGATTCAGTACAATCATTGTCACTTTATATGCCTGTAAATTCATCGTGTATGTCTAAACTAAATATTTGCAATATATATTTTGGGATCTGTTTGTTGGAACGATGTAATATGTAATGTTGCCTCAAAACTTTTACTCTATGTTCATATGAGTACCGGTATGTATGTTACACATGACACACAGACCTGATGCTATACAGGCTGAGTTAGATGGGTATTTGGTCACCTGGGACTTAAATGGGTCTGGAATGCAATCTGGTGACCTGGGCGTACTAAAATCGACCTGGGAACTACCTGAAATGATCTGCAACCTTTGAAATACGTGACCTATGCTATGAGCTGGATAAAATTCAAGAAAGACTTGTCGATTTGTAGTGGAGTGCCATCAAATGTCCCATACAGTGAAACCTATGTTAAGAGACCACTGTAACCTCACTTGAGAGACCATAGTTTTCTGGCACATAGAACTACATTTCAGTACAATTAAACATGTCACAAGAGACAACCTATCTTGAGAGACATATTTCTTGTAGATCCCGTGGTCTTTCAAGACAGGTTCTACTGTATTCGATGGGATGACAGTTTAAGTTATCATGACTTAAGACTACATTAGAATTAAGACTACACTTGGTCAAGGCCAAAAGTGGTCTTTTTTTCTGGGATATTCTTAATTTTGAAACAAAACATCGTTTCAGTGCAGCCGTGCTACTAACTAGACTTGAGTCTGAGATGTTCTCGTTTCTGGCATGGTTTGAAGTGTGTGAGGTTTGGGTGGGGGATGGGCTCTGTACTAATATACAACTTGAGCAAGTGCACTAGTCCCTCTCTTAAAAGGACACTCTCTAGAGAGGACAGACCCCTAGAAAGAATACAAATTCTTGGCAGCAAGTACAGAGGTCCCTGCGATTTAAGACACCTTTATGGAACAATTCCCTGCATCTTAAGACCAGATATCAGTGACACCACTCGTATATTCTCAGTACAAACATCCCTCTATTTTAAGACCACCTTCAATTTAAGACCATATTTTGCTGGCTGAATGGGCGGTCTTAAATCGCAGGGACCACTGTACTGTGAATGCATGCGATGCTCCCTCTCATAAGGACACCTGTTGTAAGGACTGAATTTCTCAGCGGAAGTGGTGTTTTTTATTAGAGAGGGGTTGACTACCGTATGGTTGAACTTCAGAACTAAGATCACCAATAATACTGTTACAAACTGGTTTTAATTCTGAGGTCACCGTGGTCTTATATTCTGAGACTGCTTAACATTGAAAATTCAGGTTTGTTGCTTCTGGGAGTTGGTCTGTTGTTGCGAGTTTGTCTTCTTTCTGAATAGTCACAACGTGGGACTCTACTGTACATGTAAACCTTTTGTTATCTCCCACTCTAGCACCAAAATGACGGCCTTGGACTTTCTACATCATATTACAGTGATATTTTTTCATGAATGTTCCCTGTATTTCCGTATTGAAGTATATGCTTCACTTGTGGCAGGCAACTTGTCGCGTAACAACGAACGAACCTCTTATTCTATTATATAAAGCATCCATAATTGATCCGGGCCATATTGTACATGGAATGAGATTGGTGATGGTCTCAATAAGAATCAGTATGTTTGCTACCAGCCATGTCATCTGCTTTATAAGCAGTACATTGTATAGTTTAATGCCGCCAAGTTGTCTTTCTTTGTCTGTACAGACATCTTTAAAATTATATTGTGTTCTCTATGGTGGAGTGTGCCTCCTTTCTATTATATCCGTCCGAGATTTTATATCCTAACGTCCGTCCACATCGTCTACATGGCATTGAGCTGTAACTAAAATACACTATACAATGTGATGTAATATTTGTAATTTCAGAGTGAATGTTTCTGGATTCTGGAGTCATTAAAAATGCGAAGAGAAAAAAATGCACACAGAGTCATGATCTACTACCGGTAATAGAATTTGTTCAGTGAGCCACCTCTAATCTTGTAACACATGTCACATGATCATGTGACATAATTGGCCGCTACCAGTAGTTGGCATCTTTTCCTATGACAACGGCCCAAGGATTCCACCCAAAATTTGGAATAAATGATGTAAGATAATGACTCTGTGAGCAACATTTCTCTTCTCATTGTTATGTGTGTAACATTATCTCAAAACAGTGCATGTATTGTGATAAAAACTCATTGACTGGCCAGTCATGGTACCGGAATGACAACCAAGGCAACCAGGAGGGGTCAGTATTAATTCCAACAGTGGTCTTCCAAGACAGATGTGAGGTTATCATCTAGATCATCACAAGGTATCACAAGGTATTTTATGTACATTGTATATAATTAACTGTTCTTTGAAAAGATTGAGCCACTTTACTTTAGTCGTGTTATCCATCATCAAATCTACAATTTGGTACAGATCTTTTTTCAAATGTACAGATTATCCAGGTTTTGAACAAGATATGATTAAAGTAACCCTTTCCCCTTTTCATGTACATTTATAAATCATTTTGCAAAAGGACACACCTAATTGGTATATTATAATATTGCACTAAAACAAGAATTCAGCGATAAAAGTTGTTTGAACTGTCATTTTAATACATAGAATTACAGGTGTAAAATTTTTTTTAATGCAAACAACAAGAAAAACAAGAGGTCCATGGACCTTGGCGCTCTGCTTGACAGCTGCAGTTGGTATGTCATTGGCAATTTTCTGCAGACTTCAAAAACTCACTGCTGCAGACTAAATCAATTGAAAGCTAGAGTTAACTTTCACACAGTAACTCACTATGCATGCATCAATTGTAGATAATCTTCGACACCTTAGCTTTGACCTTTCAAGGTCAAATGTGATGGTGGTATTGGACTCCCCATATATGATTTCGTATTGGTGTTTGACAGTAGTAACATATGGCCTAAGTCAGCTGCTTTATGAGATATAAGCCTTTGAAATCTGAGTGACATTGATATTTACCTTTCAAGGTCACTCAAGGTCAAAATGTGATAGTGTCATTAGACTCCCCATATATGGTTTGCTATTAATGTTTAATAGCAACATATGGTCTAACTCAGCACCTTTACGAGATATGAGCTTTCAAAGTCTGAGTGACCTTGACATTGAACTTTCAAGGCGTCACTGAGGTCAAATGTAATCACACCAATGCACTCCCCATATATGGGTTCCAATGTTTAATGGTAACATATGGCCTCTGCTCCTTTACAAGATACAAAGCGTCGAAATCTGGGTGACCTTGACTTTGATTTGACCTTTCAAGGTCACTCAAGGTCAAATGTGATAGTGTCATGAGACTCTCCATATAAGGTGCCCTATTGATATATAATAGTAACCGCATGTCTATCTCTCACCGTTCAGCTGTCATAGCCACTCAAAATGTTTTCTCCTATCTCTTATCATTAGGCCCAAATTATGAAAAATCGAAAGTGCACCGAATGACCTCAAAATGACCTTGAATGCTACAATGCCATAGATACCCCATATATGTTGAACTACTATCCACAACTCCCAAATTTCACAGAGTTTTGCTCTACAGTCACTCATTTTCCAAATAATTGAGGTTTTGTTTTTATTTTTCCTTAGGCTACAATAGTGAATTTGACATTTTTGAAAAAAAAATTGTTAAAAATCGGAAAATCAAAATTTCAACAATCCCCAATGCAGTTTTGTGAGGACCATTGGGAGGAAAGTTCAGGACAAGTTTGAAAACTTTTGGCTGCGATTTGTAGAAAGAGTAGCGTTTTGAAATTTTCACTCTTCCTTGGGTCCCATGTTAACGAAAAGGAATAAAATTCATTAAAATTTCAATTTTCAAAATTTCAAAAATCCCAAATGTACGTAGTTTTGTGAGGACCATGAGGAAGAAAATTCAGTAAAAGTTTGAAAATTTTCGGCTGCGATTTGTGGGAGGGGTAGCGTTTTGAAATTTTTGCACCCATAGGGTCATGTTAATGAAAATGAAAATATTCGTAAAATAATCCCCGAATTTTTTTTTTGCAAAAAATTTTAAAAAAAAACCAGTATCTTGCCAGGGGAAGCAACAACCAGAATTTGAAAGAAATCCGTGCATTAGATTCAGAGATAATGGCGACACGGACGGACGGACAACAGATGGACAGATGATGCACAAATTTCAATTTCATGACCTCTGCTTGACATATTCATGAGCTCTGCTGACATAGTCAAGCAGAGCTAAAAATTTGATTGGCTGCTTTAATGTTAATAGAATCAAGCACATGCCACCTATAATGTGGAAATTATGGTGTTAACAAGCAATATTTACTGGGTGGTGAATACCAACACGCTTTTGAACATATTGGTAAGCGGCTACAGTCTGACCTATAACACAACAAAAACTGAAGCAAAAATAATCTGCAGTGAAAATACAGTAAAAAAAGCAGTTCCTGTAAAAACCTTTGGCATAGCATGTGCAGGACAGGGCGGTACATGTGCAATAATGTATCTGTATATCTTATCACAATACCTGCACTAATTTTGTGAAAAGCTCAGATTTATTCTATACCAGTTCTACACTATACATGTATATACAATGCCTTGTATTCGGATGAAAGTCTTGTATACCCCCAGCTGTTTTTAGTTCATATTTTGCAGCATTCTATCATGTGACAGTCGCAGATTTGTGAAGCTTAATTTATGTGCTTACATGTATTCTCATTTCACATGTTATTATTAATACAATCATTTTAGTGAAATCCGTTTTTGTTGGCGTGCATCACTGGTAAGTAATCAGGTCACCAAGTGCATGTTGCTTCACTTATTGAAAGGTTGTTATTGTTATATGTTTGTATGAGTTGTGTGCTACTTCTGTTTTGTAACTGTGACTTGACGTTGTTGACTACAAAATAAAAACTCCACTTGTCACCGTTTCATTTGGAGTTCTGTATTTTACTACTTCACTTAACAAAACTGTTGAGATTCATATTTTATACAGTTTCCATCACCTGTATGCCTTTGCTTATGCTGCTTTTGTCTCTTGTACTACATAAGTAGAATTATATTAAAAGTAATCTAAAAGAATTCAAGCCACAACTCCTGTACATCGCTTTTCCATTATTTCATACTCTGCCTATATTGTTATCTCAATGGTCTTCAAAAAAGTACTATACGATTATTGAAAGTTTGCAAATTAAAATATCATCTGATCCAGCTCTTTTTTTGAGATACAAAGCTACAGCACATCTTCCATAATAGAGATTAATAGTAAAATTCAAAATTTCATTGCCTTCTATTGGAGACGTATGCTTATATCTGATAAAAGAGCTGAATTAGTCCACCTGATCCTGCTAAACTCTAATAGCAAGTCCTGCGGAACCTGAACCATTAAATTTAAGCATGAGTGACCTTGGAAAGTCAAGAGTCAAGGTCACTCAGATTGTGAAGACTTGCATCTTGTAAAAGAGCCAAGTTAGGCTATACTTATGTTACAGTTAAACACTAATAGGAAGTCATGTCCAACTGCACTACCTGAATGAGTGACTTTGGAAGTTTAAAGTTGCGATCACTCAGATTTTGAAGGCTTGGATCTCGGAGAGAAGCCGAGTTAGGCCATTATATTAAACACTAAAGGGAAGTCATATAACGGGAATCCGATTGCCACCATCAAAATCACGAAGACTTTCGGGGGCTTGTTTTCCACACAATTGAAGATTTTTTATTTAACTATATACCACATTGGCAGTAATTATTTTCAAACGTGCTTTATTGGGGCATGGAACATGGTCATTGGCAAAAGTTCAAGATGTTACACATGTGCTTTCTATCACAAAGGGTTGAAACTAAGATAATTTTGCACCAATGGCAGCTGCTTCTGCGATACAGGTCGCCATATTTGGTCATGAAATTTGGCTTTGGCAAACGTTTCTTATGTTGCAGATTTTCTCTCTACGTAGGCCCACAACTAAGGATCGAAATTGAGCTTTTGCTCCACGGGCAGGCGTTTTAAAGATACATGTACGTATGGCCGATTTTCAAATTTGTCATATCTGGTCATGTAACTTGGCTATTGAAACGCCGAGTTTCGATCAAAATTGCCATATTTGCATGATTTGGGTACGGACTAGGACAGGAACGAAAGTTTCAGAAGTTTCAAGTGTACTCTCTTTCTACTCAAGTGGGCCGAAATTGAGTATATTTGCCCTCAAGGGGCTGTAGTTTCCAGAGTACAGGCCGATTTTCAAAATTGTCAAAATCAGACATCAAACATAAGTTGCAGGGATATCTTCTTTATACGCAAAACGATTTGATTTGACATTATTTTTTCTCTATGGACAGCGGTTTCCCAGATACAAGGTATCGAATTTGAGTTTATTTTCGTGCTCGAGATACATACTGATTTTCACAATTTCCTTATTGGGCATAGAATCTGAACTGGAGCAAAGTTTCCAGAAGTTACAGAAACATTTCTACCCTCTCTTTCTACCCTCAGGGTAAGTGGAAACTTAGAGCTTATTTCGGTTCTGTGGGCAATGTTTTCGGATGTACAAGACGATTTCAAATTTGCCACATTTGGGCCGGCATAGAATTTGAATGGGACCAAACGCTCCTGGCCAGAAGTTCCAGATTTAATATCTTTCTACTGCACCGGTGGAAAATAACTTTATTTTCGCTCTACGGGTAGCGATGTCTACCTTACAAACGAATTTTGTAACATTTTCATATATATTTTTGCATGGAACTTGGAAGGAACACACTTTCCAGAAGTTGCAAACGCACTCTCTTTCTACCCCCTGGAGTCAAAATTAGCTTAGTTTCACCATGCGAGCAGTGGCTTCTAAGACACAACCCATGTGAAAATTGCCATATTTAGGCACTTTGTCATTGGAATGCGTGTGGAAAAGTTCAATTTTTCTCGTCAATTTTTGAATTTTAACATTTGACGTGATCGGCACCCTAACCCTTCCCCCTGAATGTCACCGAGAATTGAGTATGAGACCATAAATATAATACGAGCTTCGGGCCATAGCGATGTGAACATAATTATCAACCATGGGAAGTAATGCACAACACAATGGCTCTACATGGTCCAAATAATTTATGCTGTGTCGCACTTCACTTTGCATTGTTTTTTTTTTCTGTGTCCCATGTCACTTTTTATAAGCACTTGAATTACTTCGTCACGTCACCTTTTATAAACATTTTACATATATCTTTATATTATACATACCATGGAGTAATGGGTTTTTCTGATATCCTTCAGCAAGGGATGAGCACAGAATTGTACTCGCTATTTGTTCCCAAACAGCTCATTCCCGGCTACTGCTCGAGCCTTACCATGCTGGAGCCGCTATGAAGCACCTCTCGCTTCGCTCGAGCTGCTTCACATAGTGTCTCTCGCG
>JAAUYG010142989.1_pt1 | contig 13774 bp, 10 predicted proteins | sample 7278091 | NCBI WGS metagenome assembly JAAUYG01 (sample SAMN14350201, study PRJNA611818) | marine sediment metagenome | isolation source: surface marine sediment (0.6m) | place: French Polynesia: Moorea | collected 2018-08
AAGGGTGTTGAAAGGTCAAATCAAAGGTCAGCAATTACCTCATGTAACTGCATAAACTCCAGCAGGTGCCATATTGGATTAATACAGCTGCACCATTTCATTTGAGCCTGGGTGACCTTGAAGGGTCAATTCGAGGATTCTGATAAGGATGTAGTATCTTATTGCCAACCGGGATGCCCCCCTCGCGTTGCACAGCAACCGACTGTCTAGTTGAATTCTATAAACTCCGCAGTTTATAGAATGTGAAACCTTGTTTGTCACCGACAGTGCTTTAAATATGCATGAGCTTAATTTTGACCTTCAGAGCCATCTGAGGCTAAAGGCCTTATCAAGTTCTCATAAAAACCTCGTCAATTCATAGAATGTGAATTTCTGGTTTTGTTTGGTAAAGGGTAAAAGGTAAAACTTAAGGTGTACTTTATTAAAGGGTTGGATTATTATTAAAGGATTGGATTATTTGACATCATCAAATGTCAACCGTCGGGTTGACGTTTGCGGATATCAAAATCAAACCAGGGTAACTTCGAGGCACTTCAATTTGCAAATGGTACACCACTACGGCCAGGGCACTACGGGACAATGAAAAGCAAGTTGCCCGCTGCATTTCATAATGCAATGAAACTTTTTGACCTTGCCCGCCAATAAATAGGGAAGCATCGTCGTGAAATTTACGAAAGTATAATTGCAAAACCCTTAAAGGATAGACTTTTAAGCGGTGGCCTAGCTTACGTCTGAGGCGCAAACATTTGTTTCAGACAAAATACTTCATTACACGCCACCAACACCAGCTAGATAGGAATAAATGAAGTGCGGCTTTGGTCAGGTTTGCTGGGAAATTTGCCATGAGTCTACTGGACCTCCTCCCTCTGATGAGTAACGCAAGGCAAGAGCAGCAAGTGGCCGTGTGTATCACTGAGAAGCACAGACAAGCCATGTGTCTTTTGTGCCCTTTATACTGTCTCCTAAGTGTGTCCAGAAGGGATCATTTTGTTTACCCATGGTCTTCATAGTTAAACCCCGCCAGGGGTTTATTGCAATGCACCTGTGTGTCTGTCTGTCTGTCTGTGTATCTATTAACAAAATATTTCAAAAAGTATTAACCAATCAACTTCATTTTTTCTGACCCAAGCAAGAAGTGATTCGATTTTGACAACAATTGCCCCTGGGTAAGGGTGGGCCGGGGGGAGGGGGGGGGGGAGAGATACTGGTCCAAATGATATGAGGGAGAAAATTTATCAAGTGGATATATCGCCCAAACGGCGAGAGATAGATATACGGTTACTATTATTATTAGTAGAGAGAGGCCATATATGGAGAGGTCACATATGGAGAGTTGCAACTGCACCATTAGAGTTGACCTTGAGTGACATTGAAAGGTCAAAGTCAAGGTCACCCAGATTTCAAAGCCTTATATCTCGCAATGGAGCCAATTTAGGCCCTATGGTGCTATTAACCACCAATAAGAAACCATATATGGCGAGTCCAATGACACCATGACATTTGATCTTGAGTGACCTTGAAACATCAAAGTCAAGGTCACTCAGATTTTAAAGCCTTATATCTCGCAAAGGACCGAATTGAGCTATAAGTCAGTATTAACCATCAATAGGAAAGCATATATGGGGAGTCCAGTGACACCCTCATACTTGACCTTGAGTGACCTCGAAAGGTCAAGGTCACTCAGATTCCAAAACCTTATATCCCGTAAATGAGCCGAGTTAGACCATATGTTACTATTAACCGTCAATAGGAAACCATATATGGGAAGGCCAATGGCACCATCACATCTGACCTTGAGTGACCTTGAAAGATCCACGTCAAGGTCACTGTGATTCTGAAGCCTTATATCTCGTAAAGGAACTAAGTTAGGCCATATGTTACTAATAAAACGCCAATAGGAAACAACATATGGAGAGTCCAGTAGCACAACCAGATTTTACCTTGGGTGACCTTGAAAGGACAAAGTCCAGATTAGTTAGATATTGAACGGGAAGGCATTTTTAGCTTACACATTTAAGGACCAGTGTTTCACTTCCACGATATCAGACTTTAAACGGATACAAATGTTTCAACAGTGTGAAGTGAGTTAATGAAGTGTGAAGGTCGTTAATGGAGGAACGGAAGGGACGTTCCGCAAAAAAACAACAATGCAGGTGTACATGAAAACAATTGTTAGATATTTTATTGAAAACAATACTCAATTCAATTTGCTCATGTTCAACTAACTACATGTATGCAATATCATATGCATATATGTACATATAACAACATACTGAGTTTTAAATCAGTGGAGAAATACATCTATCCGACATCTATTCAAAGATATCCAGTCTGCCAGTTGTAATTTGCTGCTCTGCCTGGTACAAAAATGTTCATTCCTAAAACTAATGACTAGAAACTAGGCGCTAATTCGTGAAATGGTACAGCATCCAACACGATGAATGCAGATAATTAGAAGATAAATACTACCTACAGAAATGAGTTGACAATTTACGTGGCTTAGAAAATGCGCTGCCTCGCTTGAATATGAAGTAATTTCGCATGTTCCACACAGAAGAGAACATGTTTACAGCAACTAAAATTTTATCAGAGAACATTCGTTTGTGCATCGACTTTTGCCACAAAAGCTGCAACCAGTGCATTGCCTTTCTTCTGTCATGTATCCAGCACTGTTTGGGTATCATTCATTTAATTCTTTTTTTTATTTTAGACTGTCACACTGCAGCTTTCTGTCCTCGTCAATACTGTCTCAGATGCGACACTGTGTCTGCCTCGTGCCCTCTGTTACGTGTGCGACGTCATGTGACGACTGAGATGGTGCCTCTCCCGGAAGGTCTCGCCGCACGTGTCACAGCGTAGCTTCTCTTCCCGCTTCCGCTTCAGCGGGTCGAACTCCCGCTTATGGTGGGATCGCATGTGATATACAAGGTCCGAAGTCATGCGGAATGTGGCGTTACACTTGGCGCACCAGTTCTGAACGAGGCCCAGGTTGGGGAAACTGGACTGCATGACTGCTGCAGGAGCGGTGGACGTATGGAGGAGCTTCCCCACCATGGGGTTATTGCTCTTGAAGTAGGGCGCCACAGCCAAACGACGGTCAGTGTAAAACGGCACCTTCCGGTACACGTTGTTGTTCTCGATGTTGTTGATATCCGTCAGTCTGTCCGCCAGGGCCCTGGGGAGGCCATTCAGTTTGGAGGCATTATCCGTCAGATTCAAGGGCAGGTTCTCGTTGACGGGGACCCCGGGCATTCCAGGCAGACCTCCCACCCCGACAGGGGGGTAACGGCCGTACATGGCGGCGGCTAGGGTGGAGGTGGGGTTCATGTTCTTGTCGTGCAATCTCAGCAAGGATTTGTCCTGGCTGATGGAGCCTGGTGACAAGAAGCTGGAGTACGGAGCGCCGGAACTCGGTATCTTCGGAGCAGACGACACCGAACTTGCGGCCACCGACATTGCGTGTCGCTCAACTTTACGGAAAGCGCTCCCAGTTTCTTCGTCTGCTTTTGAGTCACGTGCGGGAGAGACGCTGATGGATTTGTCCGAGTCTGGACTGTCTCTGACACTGTCTCCGATGCCGCTGTCTCTGGCTGACCTGTCCAGCGGGTGGTCAGGCTCTGCCTTGGGCTTGACCGGAGAGTGGTGTCCCGGACTTCTGGGGCCGGGCGGGGACGGGGTCCCGGCCGAGGAGCTGAGGGAGGTGGTGGGAGACAAGGTAAGGCCGCCCTGGCCGGGGTATGCCCGGGGCCAGGTTGCCGGGGTCACGCCTAGAGGCGGCATACCTAGGGATGGTCGGATGGAACTCGTGTCCATGTGCATGGCCTTACGTAACGTCTCGCATTTGAACCTCAGATGAGCTCGTAAGGAGAACGGGAAGCGGAACGTCTGACCACAGTATGGACAACACATCGTGCCGTTTTCTGCAAACAAAGTAAATAAAATCTGGAATCAGTTTGGGTTTTAGATAAATATTTCAGCGTACTCATTGCTAATTCCAGTTTGCTGCTGCAACGGCGACGTGTCTACATAAGTATATGAGCTGCAGGAAGGCTAGTATTTCAAAGACACATTCGGCTTCCAATTACTCATCAAATTTAACAGGAGGCGACTGTTATGTTTTTTTGTAATGACTATTAGCACAGTTTTCTTATCTATACAATCCAAACGGCCGTCTAAGACCTCAGTCACTGTCCATTGCCCTCAATTAAGCACCTCAGTACCTGTGAAGTGTATGCTCTGTAATTCCTGCACCCCCAGTATCTGGGCGAAGTCCTCGCTGTACCAGACTGCCAGCTCCGACCCCGCCCGTACGTCCCTCACACAGCGGTAGTACAGGAGACCGCCGGACACGTACGCCTCCATGTTCTGCTCCTTCTCCTCCCGGGCCGCCTGCACGTACGGCACCCACTCGGCCAGTCGGGCACCCTCGGCGTACTCGCTCAGGTCCAACTGCAACAGACGTGCGAAGCCTCAGAGATTAGGGAATGGCATTCAGACCACATCCGTCGGGCAACAATAAATGATTGCTTAGAAAATTCTCTGTTAGAGTGTATGTCAACGTTTTTGGTGATCAGTCCGGGCCGGAGTTCTCGAAAATACTTAAGTCTAAGTGTTGACTTTTAAGTCAGATTCTTAGCCAATCACATTGCTCAGATTGGTGACGTAAGTCAAAGTGAGAACTGCAGCCTCGCTCGTTTTGTTTCAGAAAAGCTAACTCGTTTACTTCCAAGAATGTTTTGCTCCTTATACATGATTGTATCCCGGGTAGCACCCGGAGCCAACAGAAGACACAAAGGTAAGGCACAAACTTACTCCATCAGTAAGATGGACTGTCTCTACTTCTAAAAGATGCCTCCTTAATTGAATCAGCAGTTTTTTCTTTAACTATAAATTATATAGGCAATCCAAAACCCCATCTGGTATTTTGGAGAAAAAAAAAAGATCGCAAAATTTCTCATGTTAAAGCCAGGACAAACGATTTCATTGAGTTACAGGCTCTGATTGATTCGGAAGTACAAAAAAGTAGGCATGACGTAAAGACGTTAACATATGTGACCGAATGAAAAGCAGAGGAAATTGTGTAAGCGCTGGTAGCGAGACGGAGAAAGAAATGTCAGATATGGAATTGTTTAATTAGCGTGAGACTCACTTTGACGGTGTGGACGTCTGGTCTGGTGTCCGCTGTCATGTGGCCGATCAATACGGCGGGGTCTGTTAGGGTAAGATTGGGGGGTATGGGACCGAATACCTTCCCCTTAGCCAGGGAACACAGCGTGATCACCCCCATCCTGTCACCGAGTCCTGGAAAGAGACAGAGAGAAGATCAATAGGCATGCTCCAACTCACCACATAACATATTAATGTAGATATCGTTAATTCCCTAGACCTAAACAAAATCTTCCTGATGTCGAATCCGGTACTCATGACTATTAGTGGACCTATTTTACTTGTATGGCTGTGACTGTTTTGCTTTGTTGTCAAATCTTGAGATTTTATGTGGGTGTTGCCAAGCAATGATTTTTGTGATGTACCACAGAGCCTGCCAGGGCAAGGAAGCTGTGACCGTGTCCCCACTCCGAGACCTCGAACCCCGTCGCTGTGTGAGGGGGCAGGGCCCCGCCTGGCCGCGGCCCAATCAGCCCGGGGTTAACCCGCTGTCGGCCCCGCTCCAACCGCTGATCTATCAGCAGACACGGAGCCTGCCACCTCTCCTTATAATCACCAGATTGATTACGACAAACCGACATAACAAGAATATGTTTCTCCCGATTATGATGCAGGCGGATTAGCCGTCCCATCGGCTCCGGCCCCATTCTTTATCTGCTAAAGGTCCGCCGTTACCAAATCAGCGCCGCAAATTGAAAATACATTCCCCCAGAGCGAGCTGTCAGGGGGGCTGGGTGGGGGAGACGACGGGAATACGAGGCCTGTTTTATTCCTCCCCAAAGAATGCAGAGGACGGTTTTATCCAAGTGACAGCTTTCTGGAAAGGCACTCGGAAGGGACCGGTGAGCGGCACGTAATCTAGTTAGTGTATTACAGAGAACATTAATTAAAATAGATACCTCCGGACGAGGCCCCCGACCGTCGGCTGGAAGACGTGTCACGCAGGATGAATTGTTAGCGGACTTGGCGAAAGTGAATTACCGCCGTGAGGCCTGTCTTTCTCCTGTGGGGTTCAGGTGGCGCAAATTTACAACTAATTTCCTCCGATTCATACGAGAATTATTAAAATTCCTCGCACAGAGGAAAAGCTGTTTTTTGTGGCGTCACTTTAAGAAAGTGAGGCATAAAAGGCAGCCGACAGCGCCGAGGTACCATATGTTGGGGGAGGGATGAGAGATGTGATTTACACGGCGATGTCTTCCGAATCAATTTGCCAAACGAGACACGATCTCTAAGCCTCAAAAGGCGGCCTCCCTAATGAAGTAAATGTGTTACTCTTCACGAAGAATTTCAATTGTGGAGTTTATTGCATTTCTGCGTGCATGCGACCTTATCAAGTCCAGTATGAAGGCTCGCGTTACCAAGGACGTGGGTCTTGGACACGGGGCCTGGAGGAGAGCAGAGCCTTGAAGGATGACCCGCTCACCACAATTGAATTCCCACAATCCTTTGGCCTCGGATGAACGACAGATGGAAATGCACGCAGATCGTATTGTACGAATGGGAGCTTGGGGCGTGAGCTGCATATACTTGACGACACTTTATACCCGTGATACGTAAACTGATCGCTTTTCATCCAATACAGCATCTGTCCCCACAACAAAAGCCTGATAGAGACACGGGGGCGAATTATGGCACGACACTGAATAGATCTTCCAGTCGCATAATATTCAAATGTCATTGGCCTCGAAACCCATGCACCCACCAGTAATTCCAAAACAAATTCCCTCCGATCTTCAACTTAGAAAAGATTCCAGCCACCTTCAAATCGTCGGGGAGCTACCAACTTCACATCTAGAATCTCTTCCATTCTTTCAGACAATATTAATTTTAATAAACGAACTCTGTCAACAGAGCTGTTAACAGCTTCCCAATTCGACTTTTAATCCATCTCGTTAAGCCAAATCGGTCCAAATTAGGCAGCCAGTTCTCTGTGACAGGGTTTCGGAGGCTCCGGTTAATCCCCTGTGGAAGTCCCCGCCGTGTTACCCTGGTTCTAGCAGCCCGGGGATGACGTGAGGTTACGCCAGGTGACGTGTGAACGTGGCCAGCGGCGGCCGGGGTCAGCAAGGTACCGGCCGCCGGATGTAGGCAGTCCAGGGCACGACAAAGAGATGGGGGCTTGGGGGTCCTTCTCCTCCGACCTCACGTGGACAATTTCAAAATCCTCTGCCATCTTTAATACGCGGACAAAGACTCTATGGCCTGAGCCTGACCGCCGTACAGCTGTTTGCGTCAAATTGTAGAAGTAGTGGTTGATTAAAGAAAGCAGTCGCGGTTCGTCCTACTGTCGATATGATGTCGCCTGAGGAACCCAATGCCACCAGCCATTTGTTAGAGATATTAACACCTTACACTATTTATTTAAGAATCTACAAATGTAGATTATTTCTAACCATGCAGTTGATCGTGGCTCTACTCCCACCCCACCCAGCGCTTGAAACTATGTTCATATTTTTCTCTCTCATTTTCTTTTCGTATAACTTGTGCTTCTTCAAGTAAGGTTTTCTTTATATTTTTTTTTGTGCGGTGGTCAACCACACGTTTCTTTGCCGAGTTCCTGCTGCGGAACACGCCAGCTATAGGGTCGTCTATAAGTGATAACTACCAAGCTATGGCTGCTTCCCCGCTGGGTTCGGTCCTTTCATATCGGACCTGTCATTCTGCATGTAAGAAAAGGTGGGGGCTTGTGTGTGTAAAGGTGAAATCCGGACAGTTTGAATCTGTGCGATGCAGCGAAAGAAAGGAAAATGGACAAAAAGACTTCGCTTTTTCCTTGAAGAGGGGATGGCTTCTTTTTGAAAGAAGAGGGCAAGGCAGTGACATTCTGTTTCGGATATATTCCCGCAGGGTCGAGTGGCGCAGTGCAGAGTGGAGAGGGTGCCTCTCTCGTTCTCGCCTGGCTGAGGACAGAAGGAGAAACCTCGAGCCCTTTGAAATGAAGCTGTTGTTCCAGCGACGAGAAATTAGTCGTTTGGGTGACAAAGGGGGGACATATGTGCCAAGTAGATTTTGTGGTTTTTGTCTGCACAGCTCAGGTTTAGGGTGTCAAGGGAACGGTTCTGATGGCACACCCCGGGGCCGCTGGTGACAACAAGTGTGCTATTACCGGCTTCGCTGACGCGTGTCGATATTTGCCCGCCTCATGCTGGCAGTGGCCGTATTCCTCCCCCCCCCCTCCCACAACCACCAAAATACTCTCGTACACAATGCAACCAGGACATGACAGAAGGCCAAATGTTTGTCCAGGACCATTAGTCCCGGCTCAACTTGTCCGATGGAATGAAAGCCAAGCAAGATTCAACAGACTTCCAATAACTTTCTAAATCAAGTCAATGTTCCGTTTTGGAAGTCTGACAAGCCGCATTATGGTGGCTTGACCTATCATAAGCCCAATGCAGCACCCCAGACCCGACACCGCGCACCTGGGCCCCATCCTCCGGGCTATCAAACCGTGTCCTATCGCGTGTAATAGAATAATTTAAAGATGTAAGGCAAACGTTATAGAGCTGTCTAAATGCTGGTGTTGAGATGGACTAATCCCTTCCGTACACAGACAAATCCCGTTGTCATGCTGTCCCATGCAAATGAACAAGAAACGAACACAACATCTGTCGGAAAGAACAAAGCGGCACGCGTTGTTCTGGTACGGGTCCAGTGCTGGTCCACTGCCCTCGGGGCTGACTCCCACCTCATAACTGACTAATTGACAATTCGAATTCTCAAGGAGACATGCAAACCGTTAGACCATAGTAGGAAATTACACACAACTTTTATGATCTGTCAGCATTAATTTGATAATATTATAAATCACTATAGCGGTATAATAATGCAATGCCCTATATAAATATTGTGCTATAACTTGACCAGTGTTGTTATGGCATGGGGGGGATTAGTAATGACCGTATTTTAAAATTACTTTCACGTGTATCGATTCATGTTAGTCATAGCATCCTACTAATTGTTTAGTAGCCGTGAAACAGCCCCATGATCTCCTCCAAGTTATACTCTGCGTCATACTCAAATGATAATAAAAACTTTTATCAACTATTTATCTTTGAACATTGCTACCCTAAAACCTTTTCAAAACACTTTATCATTCAGTCGAACCAATAGGACAGCGGTCCTGTGTTTTCTTAGTATACTTATTAAAATGGAGTCCTTGTCAAATCTACAGCATCCTCTGTATGTACGGAGGTCTCAATTCGGCACTGAATATTATAAAAATCAATGAAAATTTAATTTAGTAAATTTAATAGGGGCTATCACACGGTTTCAAGCTAGAAAGCGGGTAAGGCCTCGTATGAAGTTTTGAGACTCTTATTTCGGGATCTTGGGCATTCGAAACAATCATTGACTAATGCCCCGCAGTTGTTATGTTGCTTGCCATTCCTAACATATGCCGATCGAGTCACGTATGAAATCCATGTTCTCGGACAGAGGACAACACGACAGAACCACACAGAACCACTCGAGGTGTGTATAAATGTCAAAATGAACACCAAACTGAAAAATTCCCATTTCAATAGTAACTGGAATTATACGCTCAAGATTGTCCCCATGCATTAAATTCTGGTGTAAATATTTTATTCTACCAATACCTGTTTTAACTAATTAACCTCACATTTTGAAAAAAAAATGTATAACATTCACCTTACCTGTGAACACGGATTGAATCCAAATCGGTTTGTTCCACTCGTATCGATGACGACTGTCTCGTGGCCGGCGCGTGTGTGACGAACAAGCAATCTGTTCCTCTCTGTCGCAGCCCGCCTGCCCGCTATTCTCTTTATGGCCGCTTGTCAACCAAGCATGCAAGTTCGGCAGAAGGCACTGGCCACAAGCCTCACGTTCGACGACTCCCTTAACCTAATTTGAATAAATCCAGAGATTCTCATTGGCCAGCTTGTAATTGGCACTTTCCCTCCCGTAGCAAATGTCGTCTGCCCGCCTCGTGCTGCGCTGCTGCCGTCTGCTGGCTTGTGGTCTGTCGTCTGCTCGCGTCGCGCGCCTCCCTTGGCAATGATACGGCCGGACAGGCTTCAAGCAGAACAGATGCACGAGGGAAAGAATCGTCAGATGCAAAAAGAATCAAATTAATGGATAAAAGTTTTCGAAGGCCACCCTGGGAGGCAAGGACAACCGGACTGCGCATAAAAGTATGCCGCTGCGAGAGGTCATTTCCTTCTTTGCTCTTTTGACCACAGAGAAGCAACATATGTGACAAAGTCAGTGACAATCTGCTGGTTACTGCGGTTTGGAGCACGAAACTTCTTGGCCTTTGACGAACGCACTTATTGCGTATTTCCTGTTGCAAAGTGGCTGCCTTTGTACACATGTGGCAGATGAACCGCCAGATTTAGCAGCTCAAAGGATGTGGTTCACGGTGTATGATGTGCAGTATTTATTATTTTAAAGTATGATGCGCTTTAGTGACATGACATGTCGGTAGCGAATCCCAACCCGATATAAACATACTCTTATACTTATGTGTAACTGCCAGATGTATGCAGTATGGCAGTATTAAACTGTAGATCTATAAATTGCTTGATGAGAATTATAGAAGCTTTTTTTCGACTAATGGAAAAACAGAACTATTAACCCTTTATTAACTTTTATTTATGGAAAGCGAATATATTACTTTGCAAAATAATGTGTTTTGCGTTCCATTCTATAGTAAATAACCCCCCATTTAATATGACTTGCAAGTGACTAGCACAATTAAATCTTGCAGTTTTAATACCTTCTCAACAAAATCGTGATTGGTAAGTTTTTATGCCGTAAAAGTGTTCTTTGATTCTTTGATGTTACAGTAATGGCTTCAGTGCGAGACGTTACAACGCGTTAACGATAAGCATTTTCTAACTACATCTCCTCTTAGACCAAATGTGAATGCAGCTTACTTAGTGTAGTAGGATACCTATAGTCTGTGTTATGTATTCTTACTACTACTACTACTACTACTACTACTACTACTACTACTACTACTACTACTGCTGCTGCTGCTGCTGCTGCTGCTGCTGCTGCTGCTGCTGCTGCTACTACTACGACCCTGTATATTATTATTATTATTATTATTATTATTATTATTATTATTATTATTATTATTATTATTATTACTATTATTATTGGCAACATTCAGTTGGCATCACGTCAGATATTTGTTGGTACATAGACATGCGTAAAGAAACAATTATAAGAAAAGTACATTTTCAATAGTTTGGGCTATAACATTCCATCTACTAGAGGTCTCGCCTTTAGTATTTATTAACCCTATAAATTTGCAGTAAGAATAGCAAATTTTTGGTGTTTAAGGAAATCTAGGAAGAAGATCTCATGCTATTCTTGACTCTGAAATACTTTGCTTGCATGATTTATAACTGAGAAGCTGAAGCCGATTAAAGAAACTACTATATGGGGACACCGAACATAAAATCAGCTGGACTAAGTGTCATATCTAACACATTTCTACAGTTGATTCACAAAGGAGGCAGTTACATCACAGAAGTAAAACCTGTGTTCGACAGAGTCCAGAATACATGTAATCCAATTAACGATCTTATACAATTTGTTTATTATTATCGCTATTATTACTGCCGCACGTTGCCTCGGCAGCTTTAACTGCTACATGTACTACAACTACTATCATAGCGTACCTGTTTCTCCCGAGCGTGCAACGCCTGATAAATATGAAGATCACCCCGAGTATCTTAAAGAAATAAAATGTATGGTGGTATACAAAGTTGCCCGACGCTATGCTTGTTCAGTTGATACTATGCGTCTCTATTAATTTAGAATTATTAACTCGGAAGAGTCAATTTATGTTCAGCTTTTTTTTCAGGTTTCAATTTTAATGCTTGAAGAACACTACTACTTCAAGAATTTACTTTTTAACAAAGTGCTTATAATTATAGGAAATTTGGCCTATTGGGCACAAATCTACGCCTGACACTAGTATAATAATACAACTGTATAGGTTAATCTTGACGTGATGGGCTTCGAGACATAAGCTTGGTACAACTTGCAACCATCAGACTCTCCATGTAATATTTTCTTTTAAATAAATGATACTCACCAGCCAAATTATAACAGCCAATGTTAAATTCTCGGGAATTCCGCTATAGCCCTTGTAGATGATATAACGCTTGGTGACGTTGCTATAGTAACGCCGTATGCATTTGACGCTGACGTTCATTGGCGGTAGGAATGACGTCATTTCGTCTGTTGGGTCCGTGAATGCTTCAGTGAAGAGTTCAGTGGTGGAGTTTAGACTGGGAGTCTCCGTTGTATTCATCTTGGAATGTGACTAAGCGTAGGGCGCGGTGGGCAGCCTGGGAGATATACAATTGTACGTGATGTGATAAACAACCGGCATGGGGGGGGGGGGGGGAGAATCAGGCCTATAGTCGGCTTGCAACCCCTCGTGGTCATATCACCGACTGCAAGTTGGATTCGGTGGTGTATGCAGGTGTATGCATGTGAGTTAATGTGGACCTGTCTTGTTTGGGCCGAACGATCTACGCCCAACAGTTTGTAGGTGCCAAGCCACCGATTCAATTCCGCCACAGGTGAGCAGGAATGAATCACTCAGACCATTTATACTGACTCCGAGCCGCCCAGTCGGTTGCCTAACGCATTAATGCGAAGCGCCAAGCTGAGAAGCACAAACCTGTAACTTTTGTTGTACACCAACAGTTGAAACATTGTACTGTAAACGCAATTGGTAGAGAATTTGGGTTGGAGAGCTTGTACAGTGGACCCTCATAACTGATACCACCAACGATACTGTTGTAAGAGACGGGCTCATTTCTGAGGAGAAATTTAGCTGGTTTGGATATGTTACCGTCAGTAAGTGGCCTTTATTCTGAGGTGGCCGGATAATGAGTTACCACTGCGTATGAATTGTTTGTTTTTGCCATAATTGCATCCACAAAAATAAGAAAGGTATGAATATAACTGGCTCTGGTGTTTCTCGCAAACGGTTTCCCGTGTCTTGTATGTTGACCGTCGAGTTTGTGAAATAGTCTGTTGTCTACTGTGAATTTGGGTAACGAAGGACAGTTAATATGTGCCGGGATCATGTGTGCCATATCTAATACCTAATATCTTGTAGTTCTGACAAATTACTACTGCTAAACATGTCCACTTGATTTGCATAAATGTGCACTTTTAGAAATAAACGTGCATAAACACGTACGGCACGGGGTATTCTAAGCATAATAATTCAGTCCCTCCTTTAACTGGAGTGTCGAGTCATGAGCAAGTTTGTTTATGCAACGGATTGGAATTTGAGTTCTACAAATCTAGTAGTAGTAGTAGTAGTAGTAGTAGTAGTAGTAGTAGTAGTAGTAGTAGTAGTAGTAGTAGTAGCAGCAGCAGCAGCAGCAGCAGCAGCAGCAGTAGTAGCAGTAGTAGTAGTAGTAGCAACAGCAGTAGTAGTAGTAGTAGTAGTAGTAGTAGTAGTAGTAGTCGTAGTAGTAGTAGTAGTAGTAGCAGCAGCAGCAGCAGTAGTAGTAGCAGTAGCAGCAGCAGCAGCAGCAGCAGCAGTAGTAGTAGTAGTAGTAGTAGTAGTAGTAGTAGTAGTAGTGGTGGTGGTGGTGGTGGTGGT
>JAAUYG010116353.1_pt1 | contig 13773 bp, 7 predicted proteins | sample 7278091 | NCBI WGS metagenome assembly JAAUYG01 (sample SAMN14350201, study PRJNA611818) | marine sediment metagenome | isolation source: surface marine sediment (0.6m) | place: French Polynesia: Moorea | collected 2018-08
AATTTTCAATTTCTCCCACAATTTTCATTGGAGTCTATCCAAACTTTGTGACAACATTGGCTACTATGGTAAATCTAAATGCCTGTTAGAATACTGCAATGAGAAGTTGGCATCTAGTACCCGAGATAACATATTCTATTTAAAACTTTTCAAAACATTCTTGTGTACTGGGTCTTCAGTTCAAGCTGAGGATCAAGGCCCCTGGGCCTCTTGTTTTGTATGTGGATGCGTACCAAGGTACAATATTGAGTGACCCCCCTGGGCTCTTTGGACTATGTTTGCGGCTCTAGCAAGATTAACGTCATTACTTTGATCAGCATCGTGTTCACAGGCCTTGCTAAGGGTTGATCCCTTGCCGCGGCCAGGCTTGTGCTCTCCATGTCCGGGAAATAAGTCATGATCCGGTACTCGAGTTTGGTAGAGTGAACACGTCCAGTCAAGACTGTTCCAAGCTGTTTCAGCCTGCTGTTTTACAGATTTGTTAGGTCTGCCAGCTTGAACACTGGTGCCACAAGGGCATCCATGCAGGCCTCATCGATGTGGGACACCAGTTCACCAAGAGCTATGTCATGATTAATATCATCCTGGTCATCCAATGTTATCTTTGTGTCCCTTGCTTTGTTATAGAGGGAAACCAAACACTTCAGATGGTACTGGACATCTTGCGCCATCATACATTCAGGTTGCAATGGCTAAATGGTTAGCGCGTCACGACTCCGAACCACAAGATCATGGGTTCGAGTCCCACCAAAACCAGTTGGCTCATCAAAAACCATCCTGTGTGGGCTACGGGTGACGACAAAGGTGCCTCGGTCCACTTAGCCGTAAATGAGTACCTGGCTATAGACAGAACTGGCAATTGTACTTAGATTACCCGTGGCACCTTGAAGCGTGTAAGCAGGTGTGTACACCCCAGGGAGTTGAGCAGGTGATGGATGTAACAGGTCTGCCACGGGTAATAATATGTAAAGCGCTTTGAGCTAGCTTCGGCAAGGAAAAAGCGCTATATAAGAACTGCATATCTCCAGCACTCAGAAGTAGAAGCTTTGTGCAGAGGCTCATTACCTGCTGGTTTGTCGCAAAAAAAAAGAAAAAAAAAAGAAAAACGTTTCGAGCAGTGTATCTGTGCGGCCCCTGTTCTGACTGGTATACTTTCATGCAACGCCTTCGGTATCCCCACTGGTTGATTTCCTCTTCTTTGGGAGAATCAGTTGAGTTTTGTTGTGTTGTAGTCTGCACGAATCATACCACTTAGCCCTGTGGTGCCAGAAGGTGGACTCAATGCCATCACCATCATCCAAGCGGGACATGTCCAGAGAATTTGGTAGGCAGTCGATGTCACTGAACCTGAGGAGGTTCTCTGCGAGCGTCTGGTATCCAGACCCTCCTGTTCTTCACTTAAAGATGTATTTTTAATCAAATATGACGTAGATATGGAGCATAGTAGTTGATATTGATCGTTTTGTGTTTTGCACCAAGCACATTTGATTTTACCGACCTTGCGGGCAACATTTGTTATTTGTTGCAGCCATTTTGTAAAATGGCCGCCAATTTGACCCTAGAGGTAATCTGGAATGTCCCTATATCCAAAATGTCTTCTAAGGGTATGTTAGAACTGTGTACCAAATTTTATGCTTGTATCATCAAAGGCACAAAAGTGCCGAAATATTTCACATATCTGCTGGATTATATCAGTGTAGGTTCATAATGGGAGGAGAAATACTATGTCAACAAATGTAAAATGTTTTTAAGATCTCGGACAAAGCCACTGGACTATTTTTAGTATCATTTTATTCAACATTTCAACCTCTACAATAACAGGAGTTTTTTGTTTCCTAATATATACACACAATTCTCTAAGAGCAAAAAGCCTGGATTTTAAAACATCCACTCCAATGCTATGTAAGTTTTTCAAACTTTACATCGTATGATAGCAGCACTCGTAAAAAGTCACACTCGGAAATCGCAAAAAGAAAACTGTTATTAAACCCATTTCATATAGGCCTCCCCAACTGGAATCGCTCCAAAGCTACTGAGTAAATGTTACTGGGGGTCTTGTTCTAAAACACAAGAAGAGTACAGGCAAAACTCCCAACAATTCTGCAAAAAGAATGTCTTTCCGTACAATTTTTGGTGTTCTATAACTTCTCCAAATTGCCCAAATTAGCTGACTATTACAAATTTGTTCCATCCAAGTCAACAATGGTGAACTGTCTTATGTGTCTTCCAAACTATCCAACTATAGCACTTCGTTTCTTTGTGTGCCACAGAAATCTGTTTTAATTAAAATCGTATAATCCACTTATCGATTACAAAGTTTGCACCTTATCAGATGGACGTGCCCCCATTTATAGTACAGTAACTAAATCCTATGCAAAATTTGACTTTCACACGCACACGCACACATCTCATAAAACTGACCCAGTTGTATGGCACAAACACGATCATAATCTCTCCAAGGTGACTAAAAGTGACAATTCTGGTTTGGCATCATAGACCAGCACATCAAATTTTCCACTAGAGATATATACCAGTCATAAGTAAGCACCTAATGTACATACACAACTGAGCATTCTACGTTATTGCTTTGCACTGGACAACAACACTTTCAAGTCCATCTGGGTAAAAGTGATTATGTCTGCATATGTGAAAAACGGCGGAAAATACACCGCCGCCTGATTTGGCAAATTGCTTGTCAATACTGCATAGCTGCATGCCCAGCACAGCACAGCACCCAAATATGGGAAAACACATGCCAATCTCAATCAAATCAGAAGACTAACAGAGATTGAAGCAAAACTGCACCACAACGATACCAAATACATGTACAGTAATTACACCATTACTGGCTCAGCTCTTACATGATACAAAGAGTCCTCACGCTTTTGTTTCACAGTACGTTCCTCCATTTTCAACACACAGTACGGTATGTGCCCTGCTACAACAAGCAACCCTTACTAACATTTGAACTAAACACAGAACTGATGTTTCTACGCCTGCTGCTACATGTGCTATGGGAATTTTAAGTTCGCAAATTTCTCGAGCTCAGATCATGCTATGTTTTCGTCGCACAGTTTTTAGCCACTGTTAAGCAGACAGTACTCAAGATGAAGAAAAGACAATTCCAGACACAAAAGTCATATCCAGACATATAACGGAGCAGATGAAAAGTACATTTATGCAATGTCGATTTCCCTTTGTGCGGACTAGGGGCAAAACAAGGACAATACGCAATGATAAAGCTTGCTACAATATACTGTAACGCACTGGTCTACATGTATATATATATGTACCAGGCCTGTATTGTATAATTAGGTAAAATACGATTAAATAATATGCACTGGCGCACCGGTATGTATGTGCTAGGATAAAAATTAGTATTCACTACAGGCCCTTCACCTGGGGATTAATAAGTCGCATTACAGACTGCAAGAAATGAAGAAATACGGTATATCATGTATCCTTTAACATAGCACCAGGGACTTACTAAGAGTTAAATCAAATAATAAATAACCTACAGGAGGCCTGTTCCAATGCACCACCTTCTATGGTTGCATGTATCGCTATATGAGATGTAAATGACTAGAGGAAAGATCCAGTGTATTATGCCCTCTACAGACTTCACTACTACAACATGCATATTACCTGTATATTATTTGACATGTCAACAAACGAATGAGTACACAAAACGATGAATATGATCAGTGAGCAAATTACTGAGATGGATAAACCATATGTGCAAATACATCACTAGCATATTGAAGCCTCCATATTTTACTACCCAAAGCTGATCACAACTTGGACTGTAGATTTAAATTTTCCAAATCCATGTGGCGAGGGCTATGCACAATTAATTTAATTCGTTTTTTATCATTTCCATTTGACATGATTTTCACAGACACCAAGGCATGCAAGGAGAATGCCCTGCCAAAAAACCCTGGCATGCCAATAGATCAATATTCCACTGGGATCATCAGGTCAAAAAGTCTTCAGGATTTTAGGTTCCCTTAAACATTCAGCTCTCCAGGATATACGGAGATTTTATTCGAAAAACAGACCAAAGGTTCACTAATTCCTTATTGTAAATTTATATTATGGACATATTTATAAGTCAATGGTATATACTTGATCACAATTTAATTCAGGTATATATGGTTTGATGCCTAACATAAGTGTGCTGCTTATACAAGTGCAGTAGCTGCAGAATACATGGTGAGTAGATAATAGTTATTGGATAACCCAGTTGCCTATAGTCACAGTACAGCATGTATATATCTGTATATTGACGACGAGTATCTGCTTTGAGTAAGTCCACGCAAAGGATTGACAGAGAACCACACAGCCACATATCTATACACATACATCTGGAAGTGCTATCTTATCCGTTGCCAGGCATTTTGAGAAGCAGATAACGAAATCATACCTTGGTCACCTAGGAGAACTTTAATACGTGAGTCACGGAGTATTCGACCTGTTGTCAACAGTTTTTATGTGATGTGAGAATTCCAGGCAGTCCATGTACATGCATTGACGCATTCGGCTTACGCCAGTGACCTAACACCTGAGTAGGATACATCATATCAATATAAACAGCTTATGCAGTCCCCTTGACTTGAATCGCTCAAACCACCACCGTCTCCGTGCCAAAAATTGTTTTACATACATCCTTACCTGGGGTGAGGGGATTTTGGCTTTAGGCCAGGGGCCAGCTTCCCCAAAATACATAACTCCAGAAATGAACTCGAGTCACTCCCAGTACTTAGTCACCATGGTAACCATTATCTAGATCTTATGTGTAAGTTTAGTTTCAAACTTGAGCTTTTTTGGGGGGGGGGGGGGGAACCTGCCCCTGGCTTTTGCTTGTTTCGCATATACAGGGCTGAACTGGGCCAAGGTAGCATATCGACAATGAAGGGTGAACCTGCCAGATTGGATGTGAACCTGAGACCCATGGATCTGCAGTGAGAAAACATTAACTGTGCTATTTCTAGTAACACGTGCACCACACCATCACAACACACGCAGGGAATATGGGACTTTAATAAGGTACATTGTACTACTGCAGGTACTACAGGCCCTGGTACCCAAACCTGGTATATAAGAGAGCAATTCTCAAAGTTCAGATCCAAGTGTATTGTATTTGACTGTGGACTTACAACGCTGACTGTGGCAGCTAAGGGATACTGTTGGCAAATCCTCATTCAACAGGGGGATGAGGACTTTGAAGCAAGGTCGGTTTTAAGTTTGGGCCTCCACGGAAACACAGCCACTGTAAACCGACCACAAGTACAGTTAGCATGTACGCTCTGACATTTTCCCAAGTTTTAAGTACAGGTTCATTGAATAATATTCGACCACAAACAACTGCTTACAATGATGCTTGTATTTCATCAAAGTAAACTCCATCAACAATCACATTTTTAAAATCACCACAGCAGATCAACAGATAAAGTAAGTCAGCACTGAATAACGCAGTTTGTCACACAGCATCACAGTAGGAGTAACCATGGTAACATTTTTCAACATTCTCGAATAGCATTTACCCTCCAACATTACTGAAAAGACACACACACTAAAAAAAAACACGAAAACAATGCAAAGGCTAGAGTAGAGACAGAGCATTGTTTCATGACCCAGTTTATACTAACCAAATCGGCACATCACACTTATTAACAAGCACGGCAAATAATCTGCAAGAATCACAGCAAATTGTGACTTCAACAATATCTAACGCTAAGTACTGCAAGTGTGTAGTCAGTCAGCAAATCATAAAACAAACAAAACGTATCCAAGGTATAATGGAAAAACAAACAAAACATTCCAGAGAGTTTAGCATAGAAGACAACAATTAACTGACCAGGCAAAAATGTAAACACAACAAGACGCGTAAAGAAATGCAACAAACAGGAAGTCAAAACATATACAGCAGTCCCCCTCTAAAATAAGGACACCCCTTCTGCCAAACAATTCTGTCCTTGGTAGAGAGGGATCCTCTGGTGAAAGGAAACGTTACATGGAATCTTACACTTTGTTGCCAGGAATTTGTGTCCTTTCTAGATGCTGTCCTCTCTGGAGAGTGTCCTTTAAGAGAGGGACCACTGTATTAACAACTGATCACATAGTTTGTTTGTAGGGGGAGGATGAATTGCAAATGGCATCGCTGATTAAATTTCTCATCAGTAGATGACCAATCAGCCCCAGATCAAAATTTTGCTTTGAGCAGTGCACTACCATAATTAACAGAGCATTGTTTAGCAAAGATCATGCCACAAAGTAATGAACTTTTGAAGTCAATTTACCTGATATTATACACATGTATTAAAGTAAAGTTTTTTAAGTACCGTCTTGTACTTGACAGCAATATTGTTGACAGCCTTATTTCCATGGGTTTTCAATTTAATTTGAGAATGAAACTATCCTGTGCAGATGTAAAAATATCTCATTACTGGTATATTTTTAAGTGTAATCAACACACTGTATTTCACAATACATCATCACAAAACTGTCACAGTTATGACCTGTACAAATGCTACGAACAGAACTCCACTTACACACTTCAATCACAAACAATTAACGAACGGGTACCAGTAGTAGCAGCAACTCTCAAATACCACAAGACCCAGCCAGGGTAAACCCATATTACAGGAAATATGAACAAATATTGTTTGGTTTGGGAAGTTTTGGTTTGACGTTTGATATTGGTGAATTAGGATCGGTAGCAAGGAGGAAGCATTATGTTTCTATCACAGATACATCATCACATCTAGCACTGTGAGGTACACTGAATAATATTCACGCCGGTTCCCACAATAAATCTTAACTCTGTACTGGTAGAACAATTTAATGCTGGGGTCCATCTCCAGAATCGGTCCTAGTGCAAAGACTAAGCACATTTCTTCACAAAGATATCTCAGCAAACGCCTTTCCGTTAACACATTTAATGCTCATATGAGTGTCTTAACCAGTCACAATGCCATTACTTTAGTACTTTTTGATACATGTAATGGCAAATGATTCTGCTTAAGGTTTTTAGTTCCAATGTCCAGAACATGTGTGCCAAACCTAATTTTGTTTGCCATAATACGCATATAAAGAGCCAGATATGATGACCACAGGACATTGCACAGTACCACAGCCAGCACATACCACTAATACCAAGACAAGCACAAGGTCCACCAAAGTGAGGTAAGGTTTCAATATTGCTTTCAGGTAGTGAATCACAGATTTAATGCTTTATTAGGATATAACAAAAATTTTGCAGAATTCAGAGTAGATATGTCATGTGGGACAGCATCCCAGCCAGAACGACTCCTGTATGAAATTCAGGCCAAACTTAAAAACCTTCCAGCACCATGTTGTGATCAAAATTTCATTTATCAAAACCAGCCTTATTGCTTTAATTTCATTACCCAGTATTGTAGGCACCAGTCCACCGTTAATGTATTTCCCTTTATAAATAACACCAAGCTTCGGGGACCCGATTTCTTCCCCCAGCACCTGCCTACCTGTCCTAGTGACCGGGATTAATGACACAGATACCTGACTTATCCCTATTATGTTGTGACACGTGACTGTCAACCGCTGCTAACACCAGATCCACGATGCAGTCTGAGGTCTTGTTCGGCAGCAGGTAGGCATCGCCCAGGTTGTTCCGCAAAATGGGGAGGTACGGCTGTAGACGGTGCTGCCAGCTGTGTTCTGGATCATCCACGCACAGCTTCTGGAGCTCTTCTCGCAATCCCCAGATCTCTGCTGCTGGACCTCCTGGTGACCCGGTCTGGGATGACTCGGTGTTTTGTGACCCCTCGGGTGTTGGATTTCGCGGAGCAGTATCGACCGCTTTGACAGATCCAGAAGGATTATGTTTGTTTTCTTCTGGAGCGGTACAGAGAGTAGTGTGTGTGTATTGAGGGTTGTGTGAAGGCACTGCGCCACTGAGATCCTTCCTCCTTTCAGTCTCGCCAGCTTCTTCTATTTCCATCTCGGCCTGTCCCGCTTGGTTTTTCGCCGGAACCTCCGCTTTCCCTTGAGAAGCAGGACAAGACTTCCCCTTCTTCAGCCAAACCACAACAGCTTCTGTGAGGGCATCTTCGAAAGTTGCGAAACCGCCATCTTTGGCCGACTTGTGGACCCGTTCCTGGAACTCTTTGGCATAGGTGTCAGAGCTGCCCATGAGGTGTTCAATTTTGGACAATATATCAATCATACTTTCTGGTACGAAACGTTTAAATACCTCGTGAGTAACGGGCCGGCTTGGCCGCAGGTACTCGCTGAGTGAAGCTAGGTCTTCCAAAGAGTAATTGAGAAAGTAATTGTGTCGATGCCTCTCCAGCCAGATGTACATCTGTTCGGTCACGCTCAAACTGCGTGGCAGAGGCTTGAACAGGTTCTCCCCTGGGGTTACTTCTGCTTCTGAAACACTTAGGCCAGACAAAGTGGAAGACTCATTTTTAGTGTCACTCTCAATGCTGTCACGACTGGCCCGAATCGATTTAGGGGTTTTAGACTTCGCGGTACTGGCTGGAGAGTCTCTGCTCGAACGGTCCAAAACAGAATGGTCTGGTCCAGGGCGATCCGTTTTGTTCAGAACTTTGTCGACATGTAAGTCCAACGCCTGACTGTTTTGGCTGAAGGGGTTAGCGGGGAGTCCTTTCATGGCACTGGCAGGGGGAAGAAACATAGCAGGAGGCAGCATGCCCTTAGCACCAGGGTAGAACGGGAAGCCGTGTAAAGCATCAGTCATATTGCACATTGCGGGGAGATGGTTCAGATAGAGTAAGCTGCTGGGGTCCTGAGCTTTACTGGACACCAGGGCAGCCGGGGGTTTCGTGTCCTGTCCAGGGTTACTGACCAGAGGGGAGTGGGGCGAACACGACGATACACTGTCCCTACTTTGTTCCAATTTGGCCACAGGTACATTCTGACTCCCACCACAGTCCAGTAAATCATTCTTGCTGCCTTTCGATGCCTGGTTCAGATCCATCTGCCATTTTACAATGTTATGCATGCGGTACTTTCCTGAGAACTCTCGCCACAGCCTCCCGGCCTCCAGCTTGACCTCGCACAAGCTGCTAAAGCCCCCCTCACTTGGCGGCCGCAGCAACTTCGTGCGAAACTCCTGCGCCCAGGCTTCGTTTGACTCCATCGCAAACTGCAGATTGGAGTCGTACTTCATGGCATTTCTGTGACAGTACTCTTTGTAGATTTCTGGAGACACAATCATCTTGGGCCGAATGAGCGGGTCGATTTTCCGCAGATCTTCCTCCGACCATCCCAGGAAGTAATTGTTTTTGTGCCTCATGACGGTGATCTTGACTTTGTCAAGCAAGGACAGGTTGTGATCGGAGAGGCTTGGGAAGAGGAAGGAAAGGCCGCGTTCTGATCGCTTGTACTCGCTGTGTGCCTGAGACTGGCGCTCGCTGCTGGTGGACATCCCACGGCCCTTACTGTTTGTCCCCGGGCTGGCAGCAGTGGAAAGATCGCAGGGCGAGGGGAGAGCGGAGCTGTACATGGCCGAGTGGGGATACTGCATGTTGAGCGCGCCGTCAGGCGAAGCCAGGGAAGACGCAGTGATTGGGAAATGTGGCATGGGACCAGCATACATCGGCAGTGGCATCCCATAGTAAGCCGCCAAGCTGGACAGCAGTGGCGCTGTAGTACCAGGCTGGCTGTCCTGACCCGGGCTCACCTCAGACTTAGAACTCACAGACAGCGATGGTGATAAGTCGAAACTTCGGTTGACTTTCTTCTCGTCATCCTTCCCTGAGAACGGCAGACCTATACTTGCCATGGATGACACACTGGAAGTTGTGGACCTTGTGCGTGTGTTACCAGTACTCTCCCCGAGGGTAGGAGTCACCCTAGGAGGTTCTTCCGCCGCATCTCTCTCCCCCTCACAGTCGCTACCCCCAGCATGTACCGTGGGGCTGTAACTCCCCAGACTCCCCTCCTCCCCATCCTCCTCTTCCTCATCCTCCAGCTCCTCCTCCTCCTCCTCTCCTCCCTCATCACAGCTAAAATCAAACTCCTCCTCAAATTTAGCCTTCTTCATCTCATACTCCATGCTGTCAATCCCTGACAACGTGGATCTCTTGGTTCCCACATCAACCCCAGTTGCCATACCCATTTTCTCCGAGCCATCTCCTCCCAACTTGTCGGAGCTTGCTTGGCGTAAGCGGTACTTGCTCTTCGGGTTGGGGTAGCGAGCCTGGTGACTGCGGTAGTTCTCGCTGTACTTTCGCCACAACTCAGCCGCAGCAATCTTTGCTTGACAAAGACCTGAGGTGGGAGAACGAAGGAGGTTTGAAATTACTCACGGAGAAAAAAGTAAAGTAACATTAAGGATAGCATTAGTACCGGTAACATCAGTCAAGCATGTTATGAAGTGCGCTAGGTTTCTATCTCTCTGTATTCAGCCAGTTGGGCGTTTTATTTCAAGAGTGAAATTTTACAAATGAGAAATTTATTATATATACTGTTGCCATGAGATATTCAAGCCGTTATACTTTGCCCTGTGCTTGACCAGCACTTACAATGACTTTTTGCCATACCCACGTGACTGAAAGTACCACAGTTCTACAATCACTTCTCCAAACCTTGGCTGGTTATACATTGTATTGTAACACTGGGGATGTTCAAAAGTGGCCAACAAACATACATCTGTTACCATTCACAACGATTCACGTGCCTCAAAGAGTAGCCTTTCAGCTGCACACAACTTTTATTTGTCACATGCATTTATTTATGCAAGTAGCTAAGACTAGACACAACTAAAACTTGAAAATCACATCCTCCCTACCGGTGAAGCCTCCATTTGATGCTGGTTTTCTGAGTTTCTCTCGAAAGTCCTGCGCCCATTCAGCATCAGATTCCAGGCAGTATTTGAGCTTCACGTTGCGACAGTATTCACTTCTGCAAGGGGAGGAGGGGGTGGGAGTGGGGGAGGGGGGTCAAAGCGAGTGTATAATTTAAAGGACTTGCCACAACGAAAAGCAAACAGTCATACTTTATCATTATGCATACTTGGGAAATATTCTTGGTGTATCAGCCGAGCTGACTTCATATAACATAATAGTGTATGACAGTATCATTATTTGTGGTCTGCTACTTTAGCAGAATTTATCTGTGTTGACCAGAGTGATCCCTATGCAAGCATGCATGCAACAGGAAACGATTGGTTATCACGTCCCACTACAGTGCAGTTTTAGTACAAGGATGCTTTAAGATATACCAACCTTATTCAGAAGAAGTTTAAATACAAAGACACGGTAAAGATATTTCAAACCGCAAAATTTAATAGCAAAACAAACTAAATGGCTACATTCAAAACACACTTACCGGTTCATGTGCATTTTGTACATAGCTGGAGTGATGGTTTCTATTGGTCTGAGCACTGGCTCGACCTCTGCCAGTTCTTTCTCCGACCACCCTACGAAATATTTCTGGTCATGTCGCGCCACCCAGATCTTGGCACGGTCGATGAGCGGCATGTCATCGCTGAGTGGTGGGAAGAGAAACCTCATCCCGATCAGCTTCCGATGCCCAGTCCAGGGACCCTGAGATTGTGGTGAGCCTAGATTGAAAGACAGGGTATGGACACCTTGAATATGAGTATTGTTTACGCCAACGCCTAAAGGTATCAAACCTCTGATTACATGTATACCAGTTATAGAAATTTCTACCTTTTTTTAGCATTTTTCAAAAGTCACAACACGAGCAATGTCATAACTGTTGTTTCTGTTAAATATCCACAGTCTATACCCTCATTTCAGGATAAGCTTACATAGACAATACCAACACCATTTTAAAACTGGATACTGATGCTAAATTACTGAACTACGTTCAGTCAACATTGTCAACACCTGATGAGACCAGAAAACACACTGACACTGCAAAAACAAGGCTCTGAGGATACGTACGTTACCTATATTAAACCTCACCCCAGCTCCCTCTGACCCAGGGAAGAAAAGTTTAGATTTAGAGAAAAATTGTCCATGGTTAACATTGGGTGTGCGGGATTTGAAATTTTGGAGAAAAAAATTTTTAACTGGCGACAACAGAAAAAAATTGAGAGACAGACATATAGCTAGTATTGGATATAATACAAATTCATATATGGAGTCCAACTGCACCATTAGATTTGACCTTCAGTGAAAGGTCATAGTCAAGGTAATTCACATTTGAAGGGCTATATCTCATAAAGGAACCAATATAGGCCATATATGTTACTATATGGGGAGTCCAATCCCACTATTACAGTTGACCTTGAGTAGCTTTGAATGGCCGAAGTCACGGTCACTCAGATTTTTTTTAGGTTTATAACTCATAGAAGCAACAAACATTTAGGAAATCATACATGGGGAACCCAATGGCACTATTACATTTGACTTTGTCAATGTCACTCAGATTTTGAAGGCTTATAACTTGCAAAGGAGCCAACCCCACCTACAGGGAGTCCAATGGCACCATAACATTTGATCTTGAGTGACCTTGAAAGGCCAAAGTCAAGGTCACTCAGTTTTTGAAGGCTTATATCTTATAAATGAGCTGAGTTAGGCCAAACATTACTATTACTCACTAATAGGAAATTCCACAAGGGAGATTCAACTGCACCACTGTATTTGACATTGAGTGACCTTGAAAGGTCAAAATTAAGATTAATCAGATTTCGAGTAGTGGGAGATCTGTACATGATTGGTATTATATTCATCTGGATGTCATATAAGAGGATTTATGGCCGCACTGGCCGGGCATGGTTTTCTTCTGCCCCAGAGGCCTTTCTGATTATACTAGCATATAAAATTATCATTAAAATCCTGGTTATTTTCTAACACAAAATAAAAACAAGAAGAACACCACTTACCTGTTTGTGCAACTTCAGTAGCCGTGGCATGGCCATTGGTCAGATCAAGAGGAACCTCAGACTTGACAGTCTTATTTTCTGTTGTTGTGTCTGTGGAAGTCGGGGTCATATTACCACCATTCTCAGCCACATTGTAACCTGGGCGATCATCATTTTCTTGCCTTGCATTTCTGTCTTTCTGACTGTCTCCGATATTTTCAGGGCCCTGGTGTGTAGTTAAGATTTGTCGTCGTGCAGCGTGGGAGGTCAAGAGGCTGAGCTTTCTGGCGGTATGAGCAGCACCACCACCGCCAGCACCACCACCGTCTACACCGCTTTCCTGGAGACCGTACCATCCCAGAACATCTTTGAGGGCATCTTGAGCATAGTTCTGAAAACACGACGGATTTACAGTGAAGAGTCTGTTAACATGCAAGATTTCTCAAGAGTGATTTCACTGCACCACATGTAAATTGTGCCCTAAAGTACACAATGAACAATATTCATTATATTACACTGTTTCATGATTTCTTTCCACAACATTTTAAAATGATGTATTCGGTCAAGGAAAAGGTTACGAATGAATTTCTTTATCCAACCCCCAAACCAAACAGTTCGCCATAAAGATACACTTGATTCAGGCAGATAGTAGGCAGAGCGAATTCCTTGAAAGTTAAAACACCTGCCTTCTCATGTTCATGAAGTTCCTACACTCAAGCTGATTTAAACATATAGCATGGTTAATTAAAGATTATCTAGCACATGTGGCAATAATATCAACATTTCTAGCCAAATTCCCTCGATGAGGTGACCCATATAGATGTACCGCCCCTGCGTAGCGTAGTGGTTAGAGCGTCCGCTCGGGGTGCGGGAGGCCGGGGTTCGATTCCCGACCGCGTCACACCAAAGACGTAAAAAATGGGAGGTTTGCG
>JAAUYG010089538.1_pt1 | contig 13772 bp, 8 predicted proteins | sample 7278091 | NCBI WGS metagenome assembly JAAUYG01 (sample SAMN14350201, study PRJNA611818) | marine sediment metagenome | isolation source: surface marine sediment (0.6m) | place: French Polynesia: Moorea | collected 2018-08
AAAACCATCTCCGGAGCCCCTACTACATGTCACAGCTTCTGGGATTAAGGAATACCCCAATAGGACTCTCTATACTCCCTGAGATATAGAGTCCAATATGTCTTGTACGAAATCTCGGGTTTTGACAGCTTTTTGAAAAGTTGCAATTGTAATCTACCAGTATATCGTTTGGCTTACAAAGCATGCTTGAAACAGCACACACCAGGCTAGATAAAACAAACACCATCGTCCAGGTATATTTAATAAAAAACATACGTTGAATAATCTTACCCTTTTTGAAAGACGCCAGTTTTACCATCACAACACCTAGCGACTGACAACGAGCAGTTATGGGATGCACATTCGAACTTTGTGAAGCTTTTTTCTCGCACAATAGTTATACAACTATGGGTAATGAAGCCTGACAGAATAAAGGTGATAGAGCTTCCATGCTGCTGAAATCCATCGACAGGTATCAAAATCAATCCAAATTCCATATTCACACCTGCACGTAAGCTCTATGACCTTTATAGATAATATACGGTATGCTCCTCCCCATTACCTAATAAATACTGGGTAGTGACTTCAATTCCACTCACAAAGCTGGGGCTGTGATTTATTTAGCTGGCAATAGCTTTAATTAGTTCTACATAGGTTAGGAAGGGGTCAATGCTTGTGGTGCTTTAGCTGTCAGAATATATGTAGTAGAGCTAGCAAGTTTTGGGGGTCTTGGACTAGGTATAGTTAGCCAAACACCTGTAATTTTCAAAATTTGCCCCAAACGTCTTAGGTTGAACAAATACAAACACTGCTTCCTGAAGAATATAGTCACCTAATGAAGCTCGATCTTTGCCAAATTATATGTTATAATTGCTGCATCCATCAGAACTTCAAAAAGAAATTTTTGGTAACTATTCAAATGCAGCCCTCAATTGTGAATTATACCATTATTTTAACCAGCCAATATTCAGTTCCAATTGCTTAGCCTAATCTCCTTAATATATAGAAGCCACATGTACCTGCGTCAAGAATAGCATTTCAACATTTCTTGCCTGCATTCATAAGAATACCAGTACTGAATGTATCAATCATGATTCACCTCTGTCACGTTTCAGGGCTTCTTCTAGACTACAGGGCAAGAATGAATCGATATCAACACCCGTCAGATGTAAGGAACCAATATTTCCAGATCCAGCAGCAATGGCTGCGTTGCCAAGTCCTGTAGTAAGTAGACACTGTTTACTTGAATACTGTTCAGCTCGTAAGTTTAAAATGTCTGTTTGACAAATATTGCCTTTCCACATAATTTTATGCTTATCATTTTCTCTGCACACAGGATTCTCTTGATGTTGATGTACTTTTGAACGTTTCACAACTGACACCAGATTTCAACAAAAAATGTGTCATTGTCTTCCTTAGAAACCAAAAGTTTAAAACAGAAAAGACTGCTGGGACACTTTCAGTGAAATATCAGAGACTTTGAATTTGAGCTTCAAATATGTCAAAAGACACTTGGTGTCAAATGTAATTGTGTACTTAGATGCCCCATATATAGTATTTCATATTGCTGTTAGTATTGAGAAGCAATTTACCGGTACTACCCCACTAGTATATAACTACTCCTTTCTGAGATATACAGGCTCAAAATTTGAGTGACCATGAATTTTACACTTCAACGTCACTCAGTTGCAGATGTTATAATGCACTTGGACTCTCCATATATGACTTCCTATTAACAGAAACTATGTATCACACAGTTAAGCTATTGTGGCCACTTGAATATTTTCTCCTATTTCTGATCATTGGGCCAAAATTTTGGATACCAAACTCACCCTTATCCCCAATGCAGTTATTTTCAAACTTGAATCATATATTCCTTGAGCCAGTGGAATGGCTCCCACCTAAACAAAGTTGGTCGGTCAAATACTTTTTGAGAAATTTTGTCCACAGACACAAAACCGGCCCTGTTAGCTTATGGTTGGGGCATTCGCTTGGGGTATGGTAGGGCAGGGTTTGATATCTGTGTTAAAACAAAGACATTAAAATGGGCATTTCCTGTCAGCTGTGTGATCTTCACAGGTTAAACACCAACATAACACATGATTCACTCACTTCACAGATGAACACGTTCGGCAGACAGATGCACAAGGTGAAAGCAAGACTGCTGGGTAGGGCTTGACAAACATATTAATTTGTACAATAGCGTATGGTCAATTATCTTTTGTGGTTATTATTATGACAAAAGATTCTCTCTCTGTCTCTCTCTCTCTCGTTCAAGAATTTACATGAGTTGCTTAGAGACGAACAGAGTACAAAAGTGCATAGAATGAGCATGGATTCATCTTTCTCCAAACCTTCTTTTACAGATTGTCTTCAAAGAGGCTGAGGATGTCCAATCAGTACAAGAAGCTTCATCTCGTGACAGTGATTTTAGTCAGGCGACTGTGTGCAATCCACTGCCAAAAATCTGCAAGGCATGCCAGAAAATGAGGACATTTGAGAAGCAAATTGTGAAACCAGCACAACATGACTTCTGGCAAAAGTTATCAGGGAAGGATTTACATTCTGGAAGTGGTGACCATATAAAAGGCTTAAATCCAGAAAGAGACGAGGAACATTTTGCTGAGAAAAACGACCAGATTAGTGACAAAGAAACTCCAGTGATTTCCACTAAGGGTGATGTTTCTTTACAGAGCTGTCCGCTGTGTCAGATAGTCTTCCCAGAAGGGTAAGTCTTCTGCTGCTTTTATGCATCAGTCCATCTACAACCATGAACAAACGACTATGTGAATTAATGACAGACTTTATTCATATGCTAAAGTACTTATTAGCAAAATAGTTGCCATGTAACACAGAGCATGAATATTTGAAAGTTCCGTCACATGACATGACCTTGGATGGCATTAAAGTAACAAAACTGAGGTCGCTTAGATACACCACAAGTATACTGTGATAATTGTTCTCTTATTTGCTTAATGCAATGCTCTCAGAATAATGATGGTTTGAACAAGGTTTTTCCTCCTGTTTTGCCTCTTCCTGGATTTCTGGAAGTGTTTCAATAATATATTTACCAGCAGTATTGTACTTGCACATCTTAATTAAGAAGTAACCTTATATACCAGTGTGATTGCATGGAATAGAAGTGATGTCAGATGTAGTGTAGGTGGTTATAATGGCAAATCTATGTTGTTTTTCAGAATGAATCAAATGGATATTGACGGACATCTAGCCATGTGCCTATCAGCCACTGACGGCGATGTCATGTGGTGATATCCTGTGATCACAGCTGAACTTTGAAAGTTAGCAGTTTGACGGTGCCTTATTAACTTGTGGGGCAGCTCATGATATAAATGTATATCTGATAACATATCTAATAGTAAAACTGTCTCTTACTATGGGGTTTTTTGGGGGTTTTTTTGGTCAATTGAACACGGACATGTTTTATTTTGTGACGGGATTAAATTTTGCAGTTGGAAACTGATTAGTACACAAGATAATCAGGCAAAGTAAATATCCTAGGTGAAAAGCATGGCTTTGTTTGTGCATAACTGTATTGTCTTAAGGACTGGGGTGCCCAAATAAAAGGGATTGGGCGGAGCCTATCCAGTATAGTAGCAATGGGGGTAGAGCTCACAGCAGGGGCCTAATACAATTTGTAATAAGAGCTTCCAACTCAACATCCATTCACACCATTGTGTGGATCATGGAGAAAATTGACATGTAGAAAGGTTAAGCTAAATACTTTCTGCCTGGAAAATTTTGTGTTATGCTTCACATACAGGGCTGGTATTTTGATACTAAAATTCAGTCAATATTAAAATCAATTCACTATTTGCTGTCAATCTCAGGATGTTAGCCCAATCTCAACTAATCCAGATACCGCTAAATGGGGCATTTTTAGCTCTGCTTGCCATTGTTATGACCTGCAAATGACCACTTTCAGAGGTGTGTGTATGTTGGGGAGGGGGGGGGAACTCACAGTTTTGATGAATACAGTTAGATATCCCGCCCTCCCGTTCTTCTATCTCAACTGCTGCCGAGGGGCGCCATGGTACCCATAGTTAAGGACTGGTTTGTGGTTATGACCCAGGAAACTTGAGCTGGGATTTGTCTGCTTGTGCTTGGTAGAAGATAGTCTGTGTATATATTTGTGTCGATCGTATATCCATTAGAACAACCTTGTTTTGGGAAATTGTAGAAACACAGCCATCAACATAAAGCAAAATAAAAAAAGAAGACCACAGGGATAGCGGAAATACCCGTCCACCCACAAATTATCTTATGTGACACCCAGATTAATAGCCTACTAACAAATATATGTATAGCATTCAGATCTACTACTCAAAATGTAAGTGTCCTTGACTTTGTCCTATCAAGGCCATTCAATGTCAAATGTCATTGTCCAGTATGTGATTGTGCAGTTGGATTCCCCATGTATGACTTCATATTAATATTCAAGATAAACATGGCCTTAACTCGGCTACTTTATGAAAGATAAGACTTCAAAATCTGACTGACCTCTGAAGGTTACTCCAGGTCAAAATGTATAGTGCAGTTTGGCTTCCCATATATGATATCCATTAGTGTTATATCCTATTAGTGTTTAATAGTAACATATGACTCCACTCTTTGTGAGATACAAGCCTTCAAAATCTGAGTGACCCTGCATGATGTTTCATGATCAATTAAATTCAATGGTGCAGTTGTCTCCCCATATATGGCATACCTTAAATACTGGTTTGCTGGGACTTGCGTTTGATGAGGACAGGCCTGGCAAACGTAAGTCCAACCAACCCAAGAGGTCTGCATTGCCCTCCTAATTAAGCCAGCTTTTCACCATTTTACCACCCTCGGGTATATTAGGTCTATTCTCAGCCATGATCTTCATTTTCTTACTGTTTCCATTCCCCTATCCCCAATCATGATATGTTAAACTGTGATGTTTGTGTAAATTATAAGCCTCTAGCACAGCAGTGCAGAGTTAGGTTTAGGCTTTAGACCCTCTCCTCCACCCCCACTCCCAGCCAGGTCTATAGCTGGATGTGGATGCGCAACCCTCAACAGCAAAAAAAAAAAAAGCAGTCTCCTTGTCACCTTATAAAGGGCTCTAAGACTTCTTTTGGGCTCTGTTTAAAGCTCCTAAACTTGAGAATATGACAAATCCTACAAGTCTTCAATGGCAAATTTGTGCCTTGTATGTCACTCTGCATATGGCACTCTGTGTTTCTGGTCTCCTTCCTTTCTCAAACGTGTAAAGAGGATCCAATCCTTGCAGCAGGTCCTATTAATTACCATGCATTGGGGAGCGTTACTGCACGTAAATGCCCATTGCCAAGCATTACCACTTGTAACCACCGGGAATTAGTGCGTGAGTAGAACGTATATGGTCTAGCACAATTTTCGTGAGAGCTTCGATAAAATGTATATACATTTCAAACTATATACATTTCCTTTTGACTTTGTCCAATGGACTAATCATATGGACTAATCAAATCTTTTAAATATTAAATAGATTAAACTTATGGTAGAAAACATGATATTCAGGACACAGGCAGCAGGTGGCGAATAACAACATAGGCAGATATGGTAACATGAACAAATACACTTGCAAAATTCCCCTTATTTGTGTATAACGCCTCCTGCGCAATTGTTGCTTTTGGTCCAAACAGTTGTTCGCTGGACTCAGACCCTGTTCAACAGTAATATAATTTATTTCAAACACAATTAGTCCTTGTTTAAGCAAAAGGTAGGTAGATATTTTGGGGTGGCCGTGGCCTGCCACATCCGATATATAAGACTACTGTTAATTTCATTTCACGCGTGGTAACGGGCATTTCATGCGTGGTGACGGGCGTTTAAGTGCTGCAACACTTGGCAATGTGTGCCTGCGCGCTGTATTTAGTAGGACTGCTTGCAGTTGCCATATCCAAGTTAAAGTTGCATGGTGCCATGCAAACTAGCCGTCCTGATGGACGTCTGCCCTCAGTGCCTCCGTGCCTCATCACATGGTTCTGGAAGTGTTGGCATTCAGAGACTGTTGGCTTCAGCCCAAGCTTTTGGGTATATATACCTGTCTCATCAACACCTCCCTTTTGGAGGACAATCTATGTGCCCAGTGGAGGAAGCCAAGAGCAACTGCGTCAGGTGAGACAATAATTCAATACCTTCTGGCTCAAAGACAAGCCAGGGTGTGTAGGCTCCCAGGACTGGTCACAGACAAAGCAGTGTCCTCTTTCTTCTACTCTTTAATCTACTGCTCTTATGGTATCCCAGGAGGGAGGACCACCACTGTCCAAGGGGTGACAGGACCTTGGGCAAAGACGTCCTGGTTATGGGCTGTGCTCAGCCTCAGCCCACAAAAGGTGAGGGTCTCTAACGAGAGACCTCCATCCAATTGTCATTGAGGGCTCGTCCCCATCACCTCCTATTCCACCCACTCTAGGGTAGGAGTTGAACGGCCGGGACAGCCTGTCTGGACCTACTGGGTCTTGTTTGGGATCAACACCCCATTTCGGCTCTGATAGACAACTTCCCAGCACCAGCCTCTCATTCTTCCTCTTGCTTGATGTCCAACAGACCCGGCCAACAGATCACCTCAGAAGCTATTGTCCTCAAGAAGGTTCGACAGGGATATACCTCCCCCTTTGTGGAGAGGGTTAACTGCCTTTTGTGATTACTCAGTTAATGTTACTTTGCCCAGGCTGCGAACAAAAGACGGGCACTGTGGGAAGAGGTGTTGTCCCTCCTTTACAAGAAGGCTATGGAAGTTGTGCAGTTGTTGCAAGACCAAAGCAGGAAGGATTTTATTCCCACCACTTTCCGCCTTTGAAGCACACTGCATGGTGGATTCTGCCCAATTCTCATTCTTCCTCTTGCTTGACAACAGATCACCTCGGATGCTATTGTCCTGGAGGAGGTCCGACAGGGATATTCCTTCCACTTTATGGAGAGGATTAACTGCCTTTGTGATTACCCCAGTTGAGGTTCCTTTGCCCAGGCTGCAGGACAAACGACAGGTACTGTCGGAAGAGGTGTTGTCCCTCCTGTACAGGAAGGCTATGAAAGTTGTGCAGTTGTTGCAAGACCAAGGTGGGAGAGATTTCATTCCCATGGTCGCTTTCTGCCTTTGAAGCACACTAAATCGATACCATGATGCAAGGATATACCATATATGATATGGAGAGATTGAAATGGCCAAGTTCCAACCCTAAGATACTGTCCTATCAGAGGTGATATGATAGAGCCATAAAAGTCCTGACCGAGATAAATATGATACAAATGTTGCAGACTTCATACCAGTGAATAAGAGAAACACTAGGAGGCACCAATACAAGATTCCAACGGGTCCACACTAGACTAATTATAAATCCCTGGGGCTAAACTTGAGGAGTACTTGTTTGTTCACAGAAGTGCCAATCTACTGGAATAATCTCATGGAACAATATATTAATGCTCCCAGCATACCAGCTTTTGAACGACGACTGTGCAATCTATGGGCCAACGGATTAACCTGCAAAGTACTCTACAGAGGAACTGTTAAGCCCTACTATTAAGCACCACCAAGTGATAACATAGATCTTATGCCAGAGGCTATATAGCCTGCCTATCAGAAGAGGAGCTGTAAGTAAATACCTGAAAGAAACATAATAAAAAAAAACTGGAATTTAAAATTTACTATGTTAGAGGCTATATAGCCCGCTTATCGGAAGAGGAGCTGTAAGTAACAAAGTATACATACCTGTAAGAAACAATAAAATGAAAATTCACTATAGTGTTGCTATATAATAATAATAATAATAATAATAATAATAATAATAATAATAATAATAATAATAATAATAATTTATTACAGTATTATTACTGCAGAAACTCTGGTGAGTTATTATATCTTAGCATCTCCACTGATTATAACAACCAATAAACTGACCGAACATTGCCAAAGACTTCCAAGGGTATGTACAATCTTTGCTAGCACTCTTTTTAATGACCAATCTGCCTGCCACTCTTTCGGCATTTAGTTAGCCATCGGACCAATAAGAATCGTTCTTGCGCCTGTCACTGAGCTATGAAACGAACACAGTCATTGGCTAACGCGGGAACTTTAAAAGTTTTGAGATACTTGTTTTGTTATTAGAAGGCTTAGAAATAGTTACATGTGATACTCATACACGCATGCACGTACGTTTAGCATAGAATATTAGCTATGGGAAATTTTTCAGATAAATGTAGTCAAAAGTCCGTCTACATTAGAGCTTTGTGTGGAGTTACAGGCAAAAAATCATATCGATTGTCTTTGACATGCTTGAGCGATATTAAAGATGAAATAGCCTCTGGCTCTGACTTTGAGTATCCGTCTTTACAGAATATACAGAAGTCTCACTGGCTGGGGCTTACTACGTAGGCTAGCTCTGACTGAGAGTTAACCTAGAAAAATTACAAATGCTAAAACTGCCTAGGCTACACTAACCCACACCACAGTACAGGCGCTTCTACGCAAAGGGGTATACTAACAGTGACACTGACTAATGCATTGTAATGTAATGGGTACGAATGGGTAGTCTGGTAGTAGAGCTATAGCCTATACCCCTTGGCCTTGGTAGAAGCGCCAGTGCACTAACCCATAGAAGGATGAGCAGATTAGGGGAGACACGATAGAAACATAAAAAATCTTGCATAACCTGTACTATCATAAAAGCTCTAGCTTGTTCACACTCCACTCTAGTCCAATAGGACTCTATACTACATGATATCAAGTCCAATAGGGCTGGAATAAAATCCGGATTTTGACCATTTTTTGAAAAGTCGCAACTGTAAAAACCTACATTGTGTGGTTCAGAAAGCGTTCTTGAAGCAGCGTCTCCAATGCTAGGTAAAACACTATCTTCTTGCCAGGTATATTTAATACAAAATACATGCTCAATCTCAGTTTCGAACGACGCCATTATTGCCGTTGTGACACCTACCAACTGACAGCTGTTGCATGGAGATTCGGACATACAAAGCTCCTTTCCCACCCAAATGTTATACCGGTATGGCTAATGAAGCCTGACAGAATAAAGATTCAACTATTCAGTTTGGATGGTCAAATGCGTTTGCAGATATTTTGTCCAAAGACATGCACACAGTGAAAGCAAGAAACCCCATCCCATATTATTAGCTGGGCTATATGAAACATGTGGAGGGGTTTTTTTTTCATGCTAGTGTCATACTAGTATGCTAATATCACTAAATATGTTAATCAACTTCTCTTTTGTCCAACAGGATGGGCAACTACTTAGAAAAGCCTTCAATGTTGCTGAAAGGATCTGGCGAGTCCTCAGAGTATGATGAACCTCCTGCCACGCCATCCAATGTCAGACATATGGAGCCCTTTCAAGATCCAAGGTCACCAACGCAGGGCATCTACAGAACACCCATACATGTAGAGAAGACACCAAGCCGATTACTGGATCCACGCTCTCCGACGTATGGCATTGACAGAACGCCTATCTATGGAAAACATCTCGACTCAGAAATAGGTATGGCCTGGCTATTCACAATTGCACATCATCTGTTGTCAATCCTAATGGCACTTACTCACTACTAGTACTAGTATAGTATTCGTCTGTCAGTATCCATGTGTCTTTCAGGATTATATATATATTATATAGCATCATGCTACCCTAATTAAATATAGCAGAAGAACCGGTCTTGTAAGATCACCCCAGTGTTTATTATAAAAATGTGTTCTCTTTACACAGATGGTCTCTCAACAAATGCTCAAGGCAGGTTTATTTATAAATGTCGAAATGTAATTCCTGCCAGGAATGTGTTGTTTCAACATGTTCAAGACAGACAGGTAGTCTCAGAGAATGGGTCTCCAGAGATAAGGTGTACTGTATCCCTATATTATATAGCTGTTTCGCTGTTGCCAAGTATAAAATGTTATCAATAGTAACCAAGAAAGACCTGCTGGGCCAGCGGAAACCCCACCATGGCCACATGCCCACAAATTCCTATAGATATGTGACACCGAGAATAATACGCTACCTACTATCCTGTACAGGTCGCTCATGTACACCACTCAAAAATCTGAGTGACCTTAATTAAAGCCTTCAGGGTCACTCAAGGTCAAATGTGATGGTGCTGCTGGACTCCCTATATGTGGTTTTTCAATTGCTGTATACATGTAATGGTAACATATGGTCTAACTCAGCTCCTTTAGGAGATATAAAGGGCTTACTACATGTACTAGTAGGCTGCGAAATCTGCGTGACCTTGATTTACCCTTTCAAGATCATTTAACATCAAATGTGATGGCGCAATTGGACTGAGACTCCCCATTGGTATATGGTTTCCTGTTAATGTTTAATAGTATTAATATGTCCAGTAATGTCCTAAGTAACTCTGCTCCTTTATGAGATATAAGACTTCAAAATTTCAGTGACCTTGACACTGACCTTTCAAAGTCAAATATGCTGGTCCCATTGGACTCCCCATATCGTTTCCTGCTGAGGTTTAGTACCACTAGTAACATATGGCCTAACTGGGCTCCTTCATGAGATATAAAGCTTCAAATCCTGAATGACATTGACTTTTACCTTTCAAGATCACTCAAGGAAAAATTGCCATGGGACTCCCCACATATGATTCCCTATTACATGTATTAATGTATTATACATGTAGTAACTATCCTTGTATGTCTATCCCCTACCATAGTTGTTGAAACCATCCTGTAATTTTCTCAATGACAAAAGACAAAGGAATCACAATTATTTTCTGCCAATGTTGAATAGATGTTTGAACATGTTGAAATTGCCGACTTTATTGATTCATAACTTCATATTGGACAATTTCCCTTGGAAGTTATATTTATTTTATTATCATATCACACAGCGTCTCCACCTTCTGTTTCAGGACCTATGATGGGTGCCAGTGCAGGGCCTGCTGATTGTGATGGGGAAACCTCCACAGTAGCAGATCTTCACTCGCCGGAATTCCCGGGTAACGATGAACAGGATCCTGAGGAGGAGAAACCTGATACGGATGTAGCTCCTGAAAATTTGAACTCCGGCTGCAACCAAACCGATGCTTCTATAGCAGACAAGCACACTCCGTTGAATGTAAAGACAGAAGACATGGAACAGTTGGAGAACAAACTAAGAGATCTGGTTTCCACTAGAACTGAATTTCAGGAGGAAGCCAAGGACACCGTGGAAATGGAATTGTTCAACCGATCCCTACCAGAGCCAATATTCCAGGATTTTGAGCCAGTTTCAATGGGATTTAAAGGTATAAAGTTATGGCATGCTACAATAACTTTTTAATCAAAAAATAACTTATGCAGTTTACATGTTCAGGTGTTCATGTAAATGTAATTTTGTCTTCAATATCTTATAAGTCTGAAATTATTTACATAAAATTTACTCCCCATGCTCCCAAGGTTTATAATATTTATATTTGGAAGGTCTGTAATAGGCATGATAGCTGTGTAAAAATGCTAAATGCTTTCCTGGTTTAGTGGGTGGGTGGGTGGGTGGGTGAAATTTAGCTTCCATGTACTAACAGCTCCGACGTAACATGCATAAAATAGTGAAAGCTACCTGAGAATATCACTGTAGTCAATCAGCAAACATGCTGGTTTTTAACTCTGTTCGTTAAGAGAATTTGAACCTCATCTACATGCCTGGTAGATAAACTGAAATATACTGAGCATTTATCTGCAAGGTTACCTATATATACATTTTTATGGTGTCTTTATGCTTTATAATTGATGTTTATCCGAATAAAGTGACATACATGTACACACATGATCTGATGATACATCCATGTAATAATATTGGTATTTTATATAGTGTATTTTCCAATTCTTTTTCAAAAGCTTTACGTTGCTGATTTTAGTCAATAAGTTTTTCTTCTTTGTTTTTAGCGAGTACCCCAGATAAAGCAGCTTTGGCCAAAAGCAGGGACAGTAAATCAAGAACCAAAGGAGTCTTCAAGACACTCGGACACACAAATATGTCTCCAGATGTCACAGCAAGTTTAGGGCCTAAAGGGAACGAACCCAGATCACCGCTGCGCATCCTCAGCGACGTTCCTGCGAGATCTCCCCGAAAGAAACGTACCGTGGATGTCAATTCTCCGCGAGTAATCGTTCAGCGTAAACAGGCCACAAGGATTAACCACCTAAAAGGGAAATCGGGAGATGCGGGCCAGAAGGGTGATACTCTCTCCTGCAGGCTGGAGGCTTTGAACAATGACAAGGAAAATATCTCCTTCAATGAATAGCCAGCTTGGTGTATTCATAAAAACTGACAAATTCCTAGCAATGCATGAGATGGGTCTGTGGTAAGAGTGGCATAATGTGTGAGCATTTTTCCCTATGAATGTTTAAAAAGACTAATTTTCATTCAATGTACTGAATGGGAAACTTGCCCTTCAAATGTATGTAGTGTTTCACCAATGTGTAGACCCTGTACAGGCCGTAATTTCTTAAATTAAAATACTTTCGCCAGCTGGCTTTGCTGACAGGGCCTTGCGGCATTAGCATGATTAGAGGATTGTTGAACCTTGTTCCAAACTTTACATCATAAGCGGGCACATTCTAGTAAAAAAACGTTAAGATCCGTGGGTATCTACTATCTGGGGTATGACATGTGGTACATGGATAAGGAATTTGTAAGGACCAATTAGGATAATGATTATGTTGCAGGATAAATTTATAATTATGGCTACATGCATATGTTGGTTTCTCTAAAGGGCCATAGTGTATTTTTGGAATATATCCTTTCTGAACATATTTATTGGCATAGTCTGTGGGGCCAGTTATATACCATGGTTATATAATATACAGTGAAACCTGGAATTAGGGACACCCAAGGGATTGTCCAAAACTGTCCTGAATTCTGAGGTGGTTTTATTTCTCAGGTCCATTTCTATGTAATGAATAGACCTAGGGACTAAAGTAGTAGTCCTTAATTCCCAGCTTGTCCTTATTTCTCAGGTGGTCATAAAGACAGGTTTCACTGTATACCTGTTGCTCTAGCATAGCTATAATATACACTCAGACCTCCAGTGTCTTTTCACTTGGTTACTGCCAAACTAGAACCTTGTGCACGATATCCAACAACTGTAGCCATATACATGTAGTTTGGTCGTAGAGAGAAATTCAAATTTGATAACCCAGTTCTCGACAAATCTTAAAATGTGGCACTTCTAGACCATTGGTGCTGGAATCGCGAACCACTTTTGTTGAATGTTCAGTACGGGTTTTTGTTTGCACACACTGGCCCACGTTTCTATTAGTTTTAACTTCTTGTACTAGCATGTATGTACATCAAATATACTTTGTGAGGGGGGTGGAGGGTTGTTGAATGTCTGATCTTGAAAATTTTTGTTCGTATGTATGCTGTAATAGGATACACAAGATGAGTGAACTAAAAGATGCATGTGAATGATTTTATTACCAGCTATGTTTCATTGATATGGCACATAGTCATTATGTTCTTTTCATTTAGTCTGGATATATTTTATTCATCATGAAGATATATTGCTCTGACTTGTATAAAGCCTCAATAAAATTGTTAACTTCATGCAATAGGCTTCTAGCCATCTCTCAAATTTCTTGTGTTGAAATAATAAATTACCACAGGTACGGAACTTTCAGTAGCCAACATGCTGTCAACAAGAGGTCCATGGGCCTTGACGCTCTGCTTGAGAACCAACTTGGCCATTTGCCAAAGTTCCAGAAGTTGCACATATACTCCATTTCTACCTCAGGGGTCGAAATTGAGCTTATTTTCACTCTATGAGCA
>JAAUYG010005798.1_pt1 | contig 13769 bp, 16 predicted proteins | sample 7278091 | NCBI WGS metagenome assembly JAAUYG01 (sample SAMN14350201, study PRJNA611818) | marine sediment metagenome | isolation source: surface marine sediment (0.6m) | place: French Polynesia: Moorea | collected 2018-08
AGGATATCTGTCTACCTCAGAAAACTTGTGGGTTGGCTGGGAAAACTTCAGAACATTATCTGGATGGCTTAAACCACAGGGGGTTAAGGTTAAACCACAGGGGGTTAAATGGCACCTGGCCACAAATTGACTGTTATGGGCCCCATGCAGGAAGGTGATAAAGTCTGGTTTGGGGGTACCTAGCTAGAAAAACTGCTAAATGTACCACATGATGAGGGAATGATCTGTACTTTACCGGTCAATTATTGAAAAAGAAAACAAACTGATAAAGCACCTAAGATTACTTTTCACTAGTAATATTGTTGGCTACTGGTGGTAGCGGTACCAAGTATTACTGGGAGGTTGTAAGCTTACTAAATATAGTTAGCTCCCTGACTGTACTGCAAGGACACCACAGACTACTCTCATCTCTGTTATTATTCCATTCCATCATGGTCAAAATATAGAAACTCGCTCCAGTTTATAAATGTTCTACCATAGTTTTGAAAATATGTATAATTTTCATTTTAGAATGCAACTTACACATGTACTCTTTATGATATGACCAATTTCTGCATGTTTTTGTAAACTGTGTTGTAATTAAATTACATGAAATCTTGTCTGAATTATATTTTGGGTAATTATGGTGATGTTTTCAAGAAAGTGCTTTCATCCTAGGGATCACAATCTTTTAAAATGTGTGCCATTTCTCTATTCTCCAGAGTGATGATGAGACAGTATTTTTCCTCAACGTGGGAACAAATTTTGAGCCTGTTGGGTTCACCAAAGTGCCATCAGCAGTGAAGCATCTCCAGTGGTCGCCTGGGCATTTTGTAAGCTCCATCGCTTTTTGCACAATGTCGTACATCAGTTTGGCAACACGTTAAACATAAAGTCAACCTTAATTTTGTCTGAGCAAAATATATATCGCCTTCTTGAGATGCTGGCGTAAAGTAACTTTGTCATGTAACATCTCTTAGAACAAAAAAAAAACACATGAAGACTGGCATCAGTTCAGTTCTGCCACTTCCAATTTTTAGATTGAAGCACTTAGACAAAGTATAATATACAAATACATGTACCTGAGGAGCTTTAACTTAGTTGTCTGTGAAAGGTACACGATCCTCTGTAGATGTGGCATGCAAAAGATACCAAGGTTTGCCTGCAGTCTGGTTAGTGTTTAGCATGAACACTGTTATACTGGAACCTGTCTTGAAATGAATTGACCATAAAAACATGATCTCTCAGTCTCTGGTGACAGTTCAGTTGTCAATCTCTGTCACAAAGGACACTGTCAAGAGAGAGGACCCCCTTTGTAGGGAGGACACAAATTTTGGCAGCAAGTACCACAAATGCATTGGATGCTCCCTGTCGCCAAAAGGACATCTCTCTAATATGCACAGAATTATTCGCCAGTAAGAGTGTCCTTATTAAAGGGGAACTACTGCTGTATTGGGACCATAGTACCCTGGGATTCCTTCAAGTTATATACATTGTACACCATATACGTGTAGTCTTTCAAGACAGGTGCATGGTCTTGCAAGTCTTACAAGAAAGGATTTTGCTTAAGTGAAGAAATATGCCAGTCAGTTGTGACTGTGAGAGATGGACAGGTGCATGCCTTAAAAAAATGATGCTAGGTTTCAAAATAGTCATTTAGCATTCAAGACCATGCAGGTACTTTCTGCTGAAAATATATCATGTCTTTCTAGACGTGGTCTGCCACAATGCTGGTCTGTCAAATATTTTGCTGTCTTCATTTACATACATGTACATATATAATGTATATTATTCTCCTTTCATTCAGAAGAGAAATACCCTCCTGGTATCCTGTGTTGGGGGCCAAGTGCTGGAAATAGAAGCCCCGGAACCTGGGAACTTTGACACGGCACATTCCTTCCAGCTTTCAGGATTAAAAATTAGGACCCACGAGTTCAAAAGCATCAAATCAAGACTCAGGGTAAGCCTTTGATGGAATTTCTCAGCAAAACAATCCAAGACACACACAAATAAAATAAATGTAAGTTCTGTATGTGGAATTAAAATAATCACAGGGTATATTATATAAATGCCCCCCCAAAATTCTACAAGATTGCAGTCTACTGTATAAACATGTAAAGTCTATTTAGATTTAACCACCCCAAGTTATATGTTTTTTCACAATTTATCCCCAACAAAAGTAAAGGAACATAAAGTCTTAACTGAAAAATTTCCAGTTCTGAAATGAGTTGCAATGTGGAAATTCTTGCAGCATGAGGAAGACCTCGCAAGGAAAGCTCAGGAGGAGGAGGAAAGGAAGCAGAAGGAGGCAGAAGAGAGGAGAATTCGGATAGAACGTGGACTGGAGACAGAATCTGAGATGGGAGACGAGGGTTAGTCTGTTATCTGGGGACAGTCTCCAAAAGTTAAAATAGCAGCTTAAACTGACATTGTTAACAGACCCCATGTGCTAAGCTCTGAGTGTTACAGACTTTACATTATTTTACCCTCAACTCAAGTCCCTAAAAGAATTTTAGGCCTTAATGAATTTGCCTTTTTCTGCAGTTGATTCAAGGCAACTATTACATGTATAAACATATATTTTAATATTTTGCTCCTGCTTGCCTCAGTTTAGACAGCCATTGCTTGTGCAGAAACAAGTCTGAAAACAGATCACTTTTATTATTTCACTGCAGTATTTACAGAATTTAACATTTCTATGTGTTGTAGGTTTCTTCATGAAGAATTAATTACTTTTGAGCCATATATGTATGTATGATGTCTTTAAAGAACTGGACAGGTTTAATATTTTTGCTTTCCTGATGTTTCCACCAGAGGAAAAAGCCGACGAGGAGGAGGAATGGGCCCCCTACATCCCTGACACCCCCAGCCCTGTACTACACAGCTTCCACGGGAAGGAGGAGGGAAAAGTCTGGCTGTCAATGGTATGAAACATACGTACTGGGTTCATATTTTGACTCTCTAAAATACTGTTAACTACATGTATTAATTGCACGCCCAAAAGAGCTTTTCCACTGTGTTTTTCACTTACATGTACAATCAGTTTTGGTATAGGAACAGGCATATTTAAAAACTTCACTAAGCTGTATTCAAATCAAAAAAAGTTTTCATTGAGTAGTCACTTGACATTTTACGACCATTGAAGTACATGTAGGTTACCATCAAATTTAGGTAACTCTGCTAGGCTTAATTGTTATAATATGCAATAAGCAATATAACCAATGTTACAAGCTTCCTACAATGGGCAACTATGAGAAATGCTGTTTCTGCAAAGATCTCAAAAAAAAAATTGAATCGATGATAGGTGCACCTAAGATTGTACAGTAGGTATACATTTCTAATATTATGGAATTGTATTATGAATGGGAAGTATATATAGCACTGCATAGTGTTTGCTACTTTGTTTGATGAATCTTTATGTAGAAGAAAATAAGGTGTACTGTACATGTATTATTTTGCTTTAAATGTCGCTGTCTGGCCCTGTAGGGTGGATTTGATGCTGGCTATCTCTATGAAGTGGAGCTTCTGGATGATGACGAGAAGTCGAAAGTTTCTGTAGATCAGCTGTATGAACCTTCAAGGGCCATTCCAGTTCACGAGGCCGATGACATCCCAGTGGAGGCTGTCAAGTTCAGGTAGATATGACCTCTAAATACTATCCTCTTATCAAGGGCAGGTTGACACTAGAAGAACTGCATGTATGTTGAAAACAAGGAATTTAAAACAGAACAGTTGTGGGTGGGATATATGAGGTATGTAGTATATGTGTGAAGATGGGAGAGAAAAATTTGCTTGAAAACTTGTGGATGTAGACTAAAATAGTATTTATTAAATACATGTACAGATGTTTAGGGTATGGTGGGAGAATTATCAATACTTCTACTATACGTGTACATTGTATATTTTGCAGTGTATAAATGTACATAATTTTCATGGAGGTCATATGTGTACATTATACACATCCCGGTATTAACTCTTAGAAAGCCATCTGGATTACATAGGTACCGTTAGTAACCAACCTGTCAAGGACATATTTTTGGCATAATGCATACAAGCCTACCTTGAAGACACTACCTGGACCTTGCAATATATAATACATAGAGTCCATTGAAAGATTCACATTTGCAAATTAAGTCTGCAAAAATCCTGAAGGGCATAATTTTCTTTCTAAAAATTTTCAGTACATTTAGGGGTCAAGGACAAAGATTTCTACTGTAATCTGTACAAAGCCCTTATTTCTGATATACCTTTGATGTGGTGTGAATATCTGTGTTTATTATATGATAAACCACCTGCTGACCACTGTCAGCACGAGGACGAGTCGTCTCCCTGGTTACAGGTTTGTTTGTCTGTTAGATCACGCTCTGTGCAAATCATCAGCATGGTATAGTCTAGATTATATATAGTGAAATTACATAGTGAAAGTGAACTCACAGGTAGAATTTTAAATTCATACATCTGGTCTTAATTAATATATTGCGACATCTCAGTTTAAAAATTTCCACAAACCATGAGTCATTTACTCTCAGATTAGTCCATCTTGGTCAAGGCCATATCAGCATGCATTAAATTCAGGGTCTAGATCAGGTTGCATGTAGCATTGGCTCAACACGAAGTTACAAATGTACATTAGTAGTTTCACTGCGACCTACTGGTATTGTAGCCACATGTGTAGCTAGGCTGTTAGGCTACAATGCAGCTAATAGTATCATGTCGGTTAGTTTATATACCGGTAGTGGTATTAAACATGAAATTTTAAGCTTCAGTAAAACAGTATTCAACGTGACAGGGAAAATGGTATCACAACAAATGAACCTGAAATGAATTGGGAAAAAATAATTCAACAAATAAAAGTTTCAAAGAGAAATTCACAATTGACATTTAAAGGTTTATGAATGAGCTACGTAACATTGTATATGTTCACAGCTACAAAACTTCTTTAATTTTTGACATGTAGAATCTTGGCAATCTTGGCATGTGTAATAGCAATTACAAGCATGACAAGAAACATATCTATTGTGGAAGTCCAGTGGTTCTTCATTTATAAAGAGTCTTTAAAAAACATTGCAGTTAAAAACATACAAGTGAGATGAAAAGTGCACTCTTGCATGAGCAGAGTGATGTGAAGCCATTAATTAGTGTGAATGAGAACGTAATTACTCAAAACTTCATGATAATACGCTAAATAGCATTCAGAGGTAAAAGGCTCTTTTTTAACACCAGTCCATTAATACATTTGTTTGGACCTGTTGTAGTTTTGCATAACTTAATTTGTGAAGTACAGAATGCCACACATATATTTAGGAAACTTTATACCAATATATTTTTTTTTTTCTAGTGCAACTGGGAAGAACCTAATTTTGGGCATGAATGATGGCTCCATACGCGTTCAGCCTCTACAGGAAGATGATGCAGGTTTCCTGGGTCCCTATTGGTCGCTGACAATCCATGACAACAGTTACGGACGAATCAGTCAGCTGACGATGAGTCACGATGACCAATACCTCTTCACCGTGGGGGACGATGGTAACTTCTTCGTCTTCAAGATGATGGATGAAGGGAAAGTGGCTGAACGTATCAGTGAGGCCAAAGCAAAGATCCCCTCGGCTAAGGTAGATAGTGTTATCCTGTCAATTTAACCTGTAGAAGTTGTATTTAAACATGGTTCTTATGGACCAAACATGTCTTAATAAAAGTGTAACATGTACAAGTTCAAGGCTGGAGTGTTCAAACATGCTTAAATCTAAGTTTCTTAGCCAGATTCTTAGCCAATCACATTGCTCAGATGTGCTATGTGAGGCTGGGTCTTCTTGACAGGTTTGTAAAGACAATTAACTTGCCAATAAAGACCAGTACTGCAATCCAGGTGCCTACTGTATGCATATTTCACCACATTATTAATCTGTATTTAGTAAATAATGCTTGTGTATATGACCAAAATTATTTTATATATCACAAATGCAGTTTTATATAGAGGGTGAATGCTGTATTGTCAGTAATGAGTCTGCACTGCCATGTTTTTATTCAGAAGGAGGTGACGGAGACGAAAACCGAGGACATTGAAGACCCAGGGGCTTACAGCATTGAGGATGCCAAGCAGAAAGCCGAGTACGACAAGATGATGCAACTGGCGGAAGAGAAAAAGATGCGTGTGCGCTCAACCATATCAGACCTAAGAGATCAGTTTGAGAAACTGATAGACAAGAACAATAAGTTGCCTGAGCATTTGAGACTACACAGAAAGGTACATTGCCAGAACTTGTCAAGATTTTACAAATGTTTCTAGACATATATTTTAGGGTTTAGAATTTTAGATTTACCTGTGGATATCCTGTGTTATCTTTTTAGCTCTGCTTGTGTTTACACAGCAGCTGCTGTTATGGTACAGAGCATTCATCATCCATCCATCCCTCCATGTATCGTATATTAACTCTGGTTTCTTGGAAACCACTGCATGCATTAAAACCAAATATTATGAGAAGCTTACCTATCCACCATATGTCCCAATTTTGTTATTTTTTTTTCAAAATTTTGATTTCTCAAAATTGTACAAGGTTTGTTTTGTGTTTTGAAAATTTCAAAACAGTATTTCTCCCAGTTTTGATCCATTTCAACCAAACTTCATGATAAATATGGTGTTATTGGGGAGTATATTAGGCTTTAATATTACATTTTTGGTGATCTACCAAATTAAAAGATACATGTATGGTATTTTCAGGATGAACCACCTCAGCTACAACCTACCATTAAGCATAAATCTGAACAGGCAGGGCGTGATAGAATGGTCAAATCTTCCAGGTTACTTAACTGCAGTTTACAATGTACCAGTAATTACCAATCAGTATTAGGGGCAGCTGTGAGGGTAAGAGTAACTATAAGAGTAATTGTCTGTAACTGTTCCATTGACATTGCATGTACTGAAATTACTTGTTAAAGTCTTGACGTACAGAATTAAGCCTCAGTGTTATAAAGCACTGGTTTTAACCCTGTTTCCTCTGCTGCATTTACCATGGTCAGGAGTTTGAGATGGATCCGGAGATCAAGAAAGACTTGGAGAGAAAGACAGCAGAGAAGGTTGAAACAGTGAAGAAAGAAATGGCGTGGGAGGAGGAGAAACACAGACTTGCTCTGGAAAAACTACGCAATCGGTAAAAGAATCTCAAACCTCAGAACAGAGTTTACTGGTAGACGGAAAAGAGAACAGAAATAGCATTAGGGCATTGACATTCATGCAAAGTCCTGGCCCTATTTGAAAAAATTCACATTCTGATAAGGTTAAGTCTATATAATAAGCATCATAATACGTATACAGTGGCCCCCCTTCATTTTAAGAGCACCTCCAATTAAGACCATATTTTCTTGACTGAACGGGTGGTCTCAAAATGGAGGGTTTATAATGAAAATATAAGAGTGGTGTTACTGATGGCCGGCCTTAAAATGGAGGGAATTGTTAAATGGAGGCATTAAACCAGAAGGACCACACTAACTGAAATAAGAGGACCGGGTCAGAGGTTCTTGACGATGTGGTTTCCTTTAAGACCATCTCAGAGTTGAGACCATTTCTGTCTCAACCGGGATATTTTCTAACTAATGTTTCACAATATTAAAAATGTGTAAATAAGGATAATTCACAGGTACTCAAGTCAGAACTTAATGACTGCAGCCCTGCATTGGAAACTCTAGGTCTATATGTTTGCATATCTATTGGTTTACTGTTCCTATTTCCAGCTTTAAGGATGTGATCGAATGCGATCGAATTGTGGTGAAAGCCTTCAAAACAGATCACGAGGTGTCAAGTTTTCGGGCATCCAAGCTCTCCAATGATTTCTATGCGGTCAAAGCTGGCATGGAGAGGCGAAGAACCACAACGATGTACAGCCGTGACGATGGCAGTCGCCAGCCTACACAGGACCTACTGGCTGGTAACCCCTGATAGAACTGTTGTAAAACTGGAGAATTTGCTTTTGCTCTGGTATAGTAGCATTTTTTAAAATGGGCTTTAAATTACAGTAGAGACTGCCTTAAATAAATTGTTACATGATAATTTGAACTCATTGACTGTTCATCCAATGTGAGACTTTGCACAGGGAATTAAAAAACAAATTGTGCCTCTTTCAAATTTTACCAGCCCAGCGCCAAGTTACTGATGTGGAATCTCAAGGCCAAGGAGAATCGACAGATGCCAAGATTACGACAACCCTGAAGGGCAGTATGGGGGACCGTGTCACCAAGGCTCTGGCCAGGGTAGAGGATAAGAAGAAACGGCGTGCTGCCAGACAGGCCCAGGTAACCTAGCGACATCTGGTAACCTGGCAATACCATAGCAACACTGCTAGCCTAGCAATACTCTGGGTCATGCAGTAACATTGTGGTAAATTAGCAGTGCACTGTTAGTCTAGTAAGAAACTGGTAACCTAGCAACACACCAGAAACTGATAACCTAGTAATGCCTTAGTAACCTAGAAGCACCCTGGTAACCTAGAAACTGTGGCCTGGTAACCTAGAAACACCCTGGTAACCTAGCATTACCATGGTAACCTAGCAACACCTTAACACCCTGATAACCTAGCAACTCCTGGTATCCAATAATGCACTGGGTCACTGACCAAGGCACATCTTGCTAATCTAGCATTGCACTGATTGCATAGCAACCCTTGGTAACTTAGCAACCTCTTAGTAATGTAACAACTTTGTGGTAAACCAACAGTACCCTGGTAACATTAAACATACCAACACCGGTATGCTAGCAATACTACCTAGTAACACCATGGTGCCTAGTGACACTGGTAAGCTAGCAGAACCCCAATAACGTAGCAGCACTGGTATCTTAGGAACACCTTGTAGCCTAGCAACACCGATAACATAGCAACACCCTGGTAATATAGCAACATGGCTGTAACCTAGCGCATGTACAGTGTAGCCTGGATAACGCCCCCCCCCCAAGTCAATTTAAACTTCCCTATTATTAAAAATAAAATTCTAAAATCTGTTAAAACTAATCTTGCCTGTACCCTTCTCTGCTCCAGTTTGCCACCTCCCATATAAAATAAAAACCGCCTATGACTTGAACATAAATCTCTGATGTATTGTTTTAAGTACTGACAACTTAGAGCATCTTTTATACAATTTTACTGTTAAGTTCTATGTAATGATCCTTTGCCAGTGGGATGAACTCCATAGCAGTAAGCCGGATGAAGATTATGAAGACCCAAATGACATTGCTGCTATCAAGGAAGCCAAGGAAAACATGGGAGACTATAAACTGAAGAGTGCGGGGAACTACGTTGTGCCTGATCACCTGCGGATGAATACAGACAAAGCACGGGCCAGACTCATCATACTGAAGGAAATTGTAAGCATGAACAAATGATGAGGTTTTGTCAGCATTTATAAGCATGATATATAGTTACGTGATACATACTTATGAAAGAACTGAACAATAAATACTTACGTAAATTTATGTAGGCAAGCTTTTAATTAACTAGGTTACTCAAGTACACCTCAATAAATCACACATCATGCTGCAATGTTTCTATTCTATGTGAAATACAAAAGTATGTACGATCATTTCTCTTGTTTATTGGTATATACAATAACAGTACATTCGTTAGGCTTTCAATGTTGGGTATGAAAAGATTTTAAAAATGCATGTGTGTCTCAATTATCACAGATTCACAACAAGAAATATGACTTCAACCAACGCTTGCTCAGTTTGAGAGACAAGAAGATTCGAATCATTGATGAAATCCGGGACTTGATTGGCCAACTGGTTTATGTGCAAGGCATTCTGGGACCAGAAAAATCCCGACCCTTGCCAAGTCTACCCAGGATGTATCCTGATGAGATGCCTGAAAAGTAGGTTTTTGATACAAAGGTGGTACTTTGTACTGATTGAGGGCCTATGTTCACCAGGGTTTAAATCTTTTGTATTATATGGCATTACAGCATGTACAGTCACATTGTATTCTACGGACTCTAGCCTAGACATACCAGCATAAATCTTTGTGGAAAACTTGTTGCACACTTACTTTCATTGTAGAACAAATGCTACAGTACCTACACATTCCATGGATTTTAGAAATGGTATGATCAGCTATACATTGTTCCCTGCGATTTAAGACCCTTCTATTTAATAAGTCCCTGCATTTCAAGACCGGATATCAGTGACACCACTTGTATATTTTCAGTATAAATATCCCTCTATTTTAAGACCACCTTCATTTTAAGACCATATTTTGCTGGCTGAATGGGCGGTCTTAAATCCCAGGGACCACTGTATATGGTTTCAAATTCCTTTCCAGGAAATATGAGTACACACGTGAGACCTTGTTGAAGTTCAAAGAAGAGTATGAAAAGAAGCAGACGCAAGCTGCCAAGGGGATAGCATCAACCGCCGGGTTTGGGGCTTTCGGAGCAGACAGTGCCACTGATACCAAGGTAATCTTTAGTGCTTGCTATTACAATAGCAAAATGGTGTTATTATTTTTATCAATGTTTTATATATTTTCATAATTTTCAATTATGTTTCTTCATGTCAAGACTTCACAACACAACATGTTCCCCTGGGCATCACCCTTCCCCAACCCCACCCCGAGTTATAAATTAATAAATTATATGATGCTTACGACATGAAGTTACAACAATGGAATAGATAGAGAATTGCATTAAATGGCAGATTAATTGTGCAGTGACAATATACAGCAATGACCTTAAAGTAAACATTAAACCAAATACATGTACATCTATATTGTCCAAAACCTGTCAACAATTTGTATTTCAGATTCTAAGTCCAACTCCGTCCATTGCACCAAAGCAGATGACGAATCTGACGTCAGAGCAGACAGACATGGACTGGATGTCTCGGGAGACTGAGGACACATTGTCTGACCTGCAGAAACGCTTGCTACGGGCTCAGGAGATTAGGTACTGGGGGGGGGGGTGTTCACAGTTTCAGGAGATAAGGTACCGGGTCACAGTTTTAGGAGCTTCATCAGGTACATTAGGTCACGGTTCAGCAGATAAGGCACAGGGGCATATTTTCAGAAATATTAAAGGTGCTATGAGGGGCATGGTTTTATGAAATAATTAAGATATAGGAGCACAGTTTCAGGAGATAAGGTACAAGGACACAGGTTCAGGAGATTAAGGTACCAGGCCAGAGTAGGTACAGGGGCACAGTTTCAGGAGATTAGGGACAGGGGCAGAGTTTTAGAGATTAGGTACATGGGCATAGTTTCAGAAGATTAGGTACAGGGCACAGTTTCAGGAGATCAGGTGCGGGTCACACATTTAGGAGATCAGGTATATTAGGTCACGGTTCATCAGATAAGGCACAGAGGCACGGTTTCAGGAGACAAGGTACAAGGGCACAGTTTCAGGAGTACAATGGCACAGTTTCAGGAGATAAGGCACAAGGGCACAGTTTCAGGAGATCAAGTACAGCTAAGAGCATAGCTTCAGCAGATCTCAAAACTGATCATGCTGATATTAAAGTACATTAGATAAGGTCACTTTGATAAACTTAGCAAATTTCCATTAAAGTTCTCTGGTTAGTCTTGAAACTGTATTAAGGCCTTTTGGGTCAGAATATGATGGGTCTACAGAAAGATCCCCATTGTTTGAGGTATCACAAGCTCACGGATACATTGGTCCATATTGCTGACATCTTTGTATGCTTTCAGCAGCCAGTATGATTCACTGTGTTTGGCTGGTATATAAACATTTGTTGTTTGCTTTCACTGACCACCATAGGTACACCTATGAGCAGGATCGCCTCTTCAAGAAAATGGAAGATCTGCTGAAGAACTTTGATGCCGAGCTGCGTTGCTTACGTCATAATAAGTTCAAGCTTGATATAGACCTGAAAAATGCAGATCTCAGGTAAAGTACAGGTCTTCAACATGAAACCTGCTGGTTAGCATGTTATATATGAAAAAGACAATGTTTGCCAGGGTGGTTAGTGAACTTAAGTTTGTTTTGTGAAGTAAGGCGTTTTGGGAAAATTTACCCTAGCTGTTAAAAGCATTGTTATTTTACACATTTTCGATATTGCTAATTATGTCACACAATCTGTGTACATGCAGATTTAAACTTGACCTACCTTAAACTTCTAAATGAGTAGGAGATCTTTCAGATTGTAAATAAAGAGTGTTAATGTCTGCTATACCTAGGGCTACCCCATTAAAAAGTAGGGGGGGGGATGTGAAAAGATATGAAAACATGTTTGTTTTTTTTAAGGGGGGGGGCATAAAAAGAACTATAATACTTTGGGGGGGGGACAGGACAATGTATCACAGTACTTATGTGTATCACGAGCAGAATTGAAATATAGGTTGTAGGGGAGGATTGAAACTAATTGAAAAATCTCGCCGGGGGGTGGGGGGGGGGGGATGGTTTGGTTTTCAGGTACCTCCTCATGCTTTTTGATGGGATAGCCCTTACCCCTTTTACCCATATATTTGAACATTGAGAAGCACAAGCAATGTACATGTACAATGTACGCGTGCCTCCTACCACCTACCCCACCCAACGCCGGCCACCAGTAAGGTAAAGCTCATGTGCACCTCAAGACTCAAATTTATATGTTGTATACTTTATTCCTTCTACATAACTTCCCTTGTTTTATACTTTTAATGTATATACATTGTGTAAGCAATTGTATTTTGTTACATAATTTAAACATCCGTTACTTCCACATGCTATCCTTGGTATCTGTACTTTGTTCCAGACATGTGACGCTATTTGAGGAGTTACTGCTGCTAAAAGACTTTGAGAAGCAGGAGAATCTGTTGGAAGCCAAGTTAGAGGGAAAGCAGCAGGAAAAACTGGACATGCAGGCCAAGGTAAGGGCATCTATAACAACAACAGGTGGAAAACTTAAGGGCTATCCCATTAGAAGAATGGACCGTGGGTTTGGGGGTGGGGGTGGGGGTGTGGGCCTGAATCATTTTCAACCTCCGAGAATTGCAATATATTTCTAATTAGTTTTAATTCCCTCCTACAATATATTTCAATTCTTCTCACCATACACAAATGTACTGTGATGCATTGTTCGGCACCGCCCTAAAGGTATTATAATTCTTTTGTACCCCGCCACGACATATTTTCAAATCTTTTTTATATTTATTTATTATTAATTTTCTTACCCAGTGCAATGGAATTTGTCTTTTAAGATCACATCTTGTGTGTGTGACTCGAACAAAAGAAAAATGATCTTGCAAGACCGATCACCTGTGATTTACTAAACGGGCCTACATTGTAGTTACAGAGGGCCTACATTGTAGTTACAGATACACATGGGGCATTCTACCAAGAATAATGTGGACAGTGATCTCTCAAAACAGGACGTCTCACATGCCAGTCCCGCCTCTGTTGGGACAGGTTTTTAAATATCTATCTGTATAATCACATAATGTGGAAGAATGATGAGCAATGATTGTGTACATTATGCAGAACTATGAAATGGGACGTAAAGATTGCTGGTATATAAAGATCACCTGTTTATAAAGGCCACATTTTTAGCTCATGGAATCGCAATTTGTCCGTCGTCTGTCGTCCGTCGTCCGTCGTCCGTCCGTCGTCCGTCGTTCGTCCGTCCGTGTCGCAATTATCTCTGAACTTAACGCACGGATTTCTTTCAAATTTTAGTTGTGGCTTCCTCTAGGCTATACGCTCGGACTTTTTTTTCATTTTTGAAAAAAAATTTTTTTTTGATTTTTTACGAATATTTTTCGTTTTCGTTAACATGGGACCCTATGGGAGCAAAAATTTCAAAACGCTACTCCTCCTAC
>JAAUYG010111200.1_pt1 | contig 13769 bp, 10 predicted proteins | sample 7278091 | NCBI WGS metagenome assembly JAAUYG01 (sample SAMN14350201, study PRJNA611818) | marine sediment metagenome | isolation source: surface marine sediment (0.6m) | place: French Polynesia: Moorea | collected 2018-08
CTACTACTACTACTACTACTACTACTACTACTACTACTACTACTACTACTACTACTACTACTACTACTACTACTACTGACGTTGATGATAGCAGTGGTGCTGCAGCTTTCCAGGCGTTGTTGCTTTACACGCTGTGAGGGGCCTGAGACTGGTCTCTGACACTATGCCAGCCAGCCTGTGAAGGCAGTAACGGGAGAACGATCAGTCGCCCCATCAGTAATTCCATTTAGAGTGACAGCAGCATCCTCACCGCACACTTACTGGTTACTGACATAACGCAATTATTCCCTGGCAGAAAAACGTTTGATGTTCGACGGACAACGAGTTCGACCTCTTTAATTATCGCCCGCTCCATTTCAGCGATCGCTGTAACGTCATTACTGGGCTCTGACGATCGCCCTTTCTCAGTCGCTAATATGATCTGCTCTGTAGAGCAGTCTATGTCCACACTACCACTGCTGTCATGTTCTGTCAACGCTCTACCGTCAGGAGATGGCGGGCTGTCAGAAAAATCTGCAGAGAAGGTTGCCCATGGGATTTCATAATCTGCACTAGCCACAAAGTTGACAGTTTTTAGATAAAGACCCCCTCCCCCTTCTCCTTTGCTCCAACGCTGGGAAAATGTTATATTCTCAGGTCATCTCTGGTGTGAATAAAGCTCCAAAAATCGCAGGATGCCCCCCCCCCCCTCTCCCCATCCCTCATACGCCAATATAAATACTGCTTATGGTTTATATCGTCTATTATCGGGTTGTTAACGCATCAGAAATAATGCCCTGCTGCCATTATTGTGACACCGAGGAATTGAAACTTGAGACGTTGTAACGTGAAGACCTAACAGTAAATCCCCTATATCGATAGAAGCAGTCGCCTGCGTTTCTACCATGTCTACCGGGGACGAAAATAAAAAAGAAGTTTGGTATCAAAAAACACGCACAAAAACTTGATATTTTTATTTTATTTTTAGAAGCACAAAGCATATTGGGCTCGCGTTCATCTCACACTAGTGTGCACACTGTTTTTGATCAAAGCATTTAAGCTACAGCAAAACCAAAAGGAAACATTTAAACTTTATTTTAACTTTAAACCTAAACCGCTGCGTTTCAAGTATTCCAATGCATGGCATTCACCTTATGTGCACTTTCTTTTCAAGTATTCTACTTAATTATTAGATGTCCAGTCACCAATTCAACCCATACCCGGACAGGGACAGGGGTGGTGGAACATAGGGTTAACTGTGTTAATGTTTTTCTCGAGAATTTAATAGCTAGAACTGTATGGAGAATGTTGAGATTTGGAGTATCACCCTTGGAATTACCGTTACCTTCCCATTCCGTGTCATGTAGACGCATTGTACCCCGGGCATTGTACCTATGTGGCTGGGTTGATTCTGGGTAGCATACGCGCTATTGAGATTAATAAGGTGCCAAAGACCTGCCCTTCGTTATTTTCCCCCATTCTTTCAATGGCTCGGCATTCGAGAAGAACCTTTTAGTCAAGGTAGGCGAAGTGAAGGTATAAAAACATGCTCTGTCACGGAATGTGGCTATTATCGCCCGGTCTGGAATTGATTGGGGCGACCTTTGCGGGGCGACCTTTATCAAATGGTCTTATGCGTGTTCCAGGCGCTCTAGACGTACTCCACCCCCCAACGCACGTGGGCCACGTTGCGCAGAATTATCGGACACGGCAGGCAGAGGTAGGGTGGGGACCCGCTCTGCGTTATTTTACCCTCAAATACAATTGTCTGGAAATCTTGATTTTCTTTAATACGGCCACAAAGAGGTGACGGCCACTTGTCTGTGAAGTAGCTGGACGCTGGAGCCGATCCTCTATCCCGTCAGGAAACAACTGGGTGTGAGGTCCAATTAGTGCAGGTTTATCCTGCCCCCCCCCCCCCCACACACACACACACACACACACTACAGATGTCCATCCTCCTGCATTGTTGTTTATATTCTGACTTCTGGGTGGATTCGGCGCCATCGCATGTCATAAACATCAAATCGATATAAATACACAACACGGTACCCAAAACTAAGTACATGTACATGTAGTAGTAATTTGTTAGGTTTCAGGCTAAATTTCCTCTAGCTAACATAGTTCTCCAGCTGTGACAGTAACTAGAGATTATTACGTTGATTATTGAACGATACCGATCAGAAAAGACTTAAACAGCCTGGCCTTGTCTGTCTAATCCTGCTTTCTGTCTAACCTCGGTGTTTGTCTAATCCTGGTGTCTACCTAACCTAGTGTCTGTCTAATCCTGGTGTCTACCTAATCCTGATGTCTACCTAATCCTGGTGTCTACCTAATCCTGGTGTCTGTCTAACCCTGGTGTCTGTCTAATCCTGGTGTCTATCTAATCCAGTGTCTGTCTAACCCTGGTGTCTGTCTGACCCTGGTGTCTGTCTAATCCCGGTGTCTGTATAATCCCGGTGTCTGTCTAATCCCGGCGTCTGTCTAATCCTGATGTCTGTCTAATCCCGGTGTCTGTCTAACCCTGGTGTCTGTCTGACCCTGGTGTCTGTCTAACCCTGGTGTCTGTCTAATCCTGGTGTCTACGTCTAACCCCTGCCGCCTCTCTCTAGTCATTGTGCGTGTCTAATCCCGGTGTCTCTTTAATCCTGGTGTCCCTCTAATCCCGATGGCTCTCATTCCGGTGTCTCTTCGATCCCGGGATCCCTCAGACTGATGTCTGGCTGAGTTTGGTGTTCACACACCTCTTTGCCCTGTTCTCATGTTCACGATGTGCAATTTTGTGATACCATCTTGCATTGTGACTGTCTCACGTGCTTACTCTACATTTATTATTTGTGCGATGAAAAGCTCCTTCCCTATGGTGTTCCGTGATCGCATAAACCTTCTTCCCTGCCTACTATTTAAGGTGCCGGGGAGGGTGTGTGAGTGCCATTACTGCCATGGGGACAGTGTTAGGTACACGGTAATACCTGTGGGGTAGCGCAATGTCTGGGGCCAAATGTGGCTTGATCTAAACGCGTTTAGTTTCCGTCTCTATCATATGACATATGAGGTGACTTCCGCAAAGTGACAACGCAGAATGTGCAACCGGAAGTTTGAAGGGACATCGCGGGAGCCACTTCCTGTCTGCTAGTACCATATCGGGACGACGAAATCAGTGAGAGCGGACTGTCCCAGAGACACGAGCAATGATTTCCCAGCGGCAGCATAACCCCGTCACAGCGTGACAAACTTTATTTGGGGGAATGGCCAGCTGGAGTCACATAGAGAACAAACACTGCGATCTCCTCGACCCCCATACACACGTCACGGCATTGCCGACTGTGAACGCCTGGGGTTGTCTTTGTCGGATGTCGGAAATACTTAAGCATTATGAAATTACGCCAGCTTCTTACCTAACCGCCATTTCGATGTGTTGATTTCCGTCAAAACTTTTAGGTTAAGTATTTCAAGAAGCGCCAGCCCAGGTATCCTGAGGTGACAATGACGTCATAGCGGCAGGGAGACGAGTTCGGCACGCGCTGACGGTAACCTTGCTGGTTCCCTCTCCCACTATAATCACTGTTTACAGCGCTCCACAGGGTCACAGCGCCAACTGGAATAATCTCCCAGATCAAAGCCCAACCGACTGAAAACCACTAAATGAGAATTGGCGGAGCGGCTTCGTTAATTGTTGCAGTTTTGTGAGAGGAACGAGGAGGAAAAACTGCGGTGCCTGTGATTGCCGCCAACCATGGCATCCCCTCGTCTGCGGCTCTGGCAGAAGGCGGGAAAGCGGAGCCAGTGGCGGGAAACTTAGCAGCGCGGCAGACGACAGGTGAAGATTTCCCGCCATAAAAAGCAGAAGACACAAAGACGCCTGCAGTATGTCGGCGCAGACCGGATTGGGTTATTGGTTACCTTCCATCTTCTCTGGACGGACCTGGAGTTATTCTGCTGTTTGTGAAAGGTGATCGATTAGTTAGCCTGCTTATCGGTAATGTCGCCATGACCGCCGGACCGCGGCCAGCTTGCTGTGACAGATGAGGGGTGCTGGATCTGGGCCACGTGGGGGCGCGTGCAGCGAGTGTCAGGGGAGGGGCTAACATGGCGGATGTCGGCCTGTCGTCTGCTGCGCCTTCCGCTGCCCTGGTCTGGCACGATTCTACAAGCGACACGGTCGCAACTTTGAAGGTGCAACTTCCGGTTGAGATTGCCGTCGAGCCCGACTCGTCTGGCGACAAAACTTTTGTGACGTCACGGCTGAACAGTGCAGCCAGACTGCAGGGCTTGCGTGGTGTGGAAACAGAGACTTCCGGTGACATGTCAAACCCAGAGGACGGGTTTCCGGTCGGAGATGCCACTACACAGCCGCGGGGAGAACAGTGTTCTAACTCCCCGAGAGAGGTGGCGATTGCTCTAGGAAAACCGGAAGGGAACGTTGGTGGAGTAATGTGTGATACTCCAGGGTCTGCAGTCGTCGACGTTCTGGAGACAGTGCGAGGTATGTCAGGATCTGTGGACAGACCAGGAGGGGATAGGGAGACCGGAGGCTCAGAGAATAACGTCAAACAATCCAGAACAGCTCACATCCAAAATGTTTGCGCCGACGGCGAAGGATACACCATGTTTCCGCTGGTTACAGAGAACGGAAATTCTGGCGACACTGATCCAGAGCGTGATGGCCAGGAATCCGGGGGCAACACCTCTGGCTGGTACCTGGGGGAAGAAGACGATTCTGTTGATCTGGATATAAATGAAGCTCCAGACGAACTAGAAGCTCAAACAATGGCATCTAACAGACAAGGTAGCGCTCCAGTTCCAATTGTATCCATAAGAAACGCGGACTTGTCACGTGAGATCCACGTGAGCCACAGTTACCCCAGCCAGACGCTGTTAGTCCGGGATCCGGACAGGGATAGCACTAGCACCAGTGTATCCAGAATAAACAGCTGCGACAGCTTGCCCAAACCCAGCCGGAAGATCAGCAATATCGAGCTCGCCAGCCAACAGGAAGTGGAGACGGTGGCTTCACCTAGCGGCGCCGGCAAGAGGCTGCAGCTCCGGAAATTAGTAGAAGCGGTAACGACACTACTGCTGCCATCTGTGAGTCGTGGAGGATTAACGGGATGGGGTGGGGTGGGTGGGAGAGTGTGTGTGTGTGTGTGTGGGGGGGGGGGGGTTGTCTGGTCAGATCAGATATTACGTGACAGGTAGGATGGGGCGGAGGTTAAGATCTTTTGTCGGACTGTCCTTGAGATTATTGACTAAGATCCAAGATCCCCCATTCGGTCTCCTGTGACTGACGATAAAAGCATTCATTCTTACGTCTATACTCAAGGTCGTGGTTCGTCTGAGACAGTGAACTCCGGTCGGGTATACTACATCCCGCTTTCCCAACTAGGCATGCAGTGTTGCCGTTAGTGTTGGTATTAGTAGTACTAGTACATGTAATTTACAGTAACGGATTTACTGCTGCTGCTGCTGCTGCTGTTGCTACTACTACTACTACTACTACTACTACTACTACTACTACTACTACTACTACTACTACTACTACTACCACTACCACTACTACTACTACTACTACTGATGGTTCTGTCTTACTTGCTACTCCAGGCAAACACTATCAGATGTCGTCGTTCGGGGAGAAGAAGGCTATGAAGGCCGCCAAAGAAGACTGTCTGACTTTCCTCGACTATAACACCCGACAGATGAGTCGTATATACCCTGCTGGGGGCAGGGTAGACTCGAGTAACTACGACCCTCAGATTCTGTGGAACATCGGCAGTCAGCTAGGTAAACACAATGGAATGTCCTTCTGGACAACCAAAGGAAGAGATAACCTAACACAAGGTTAAAGCAAAGGTAGACTCTGCCGCGTATAGGAGTTGTTTCATATAATTGAATTTCAGTAATCTCAGTGAACCAAGAGATCTGAACTGAAAACCCACACAGCAGAGGGGTTTCCAGCGGTTACATCAATGACCTAATACCTAGGTATTAGGCCTTTGGTGTCTTCCCAGTGGCGTCAAACCAAAAGCATTAAAATTGGGGTGATTCCTACCGGCTATATGATCTTCATAGGTCGAAGGCCGACGTAACATGCGTAAAGCACGAATCAATTAATCAGAGTTTGTGAGTTATAGACAATAATGAACCTGGCGGTTTTTACCCCCCACCCCCACCCCCACCAGTTGCGCTCAACTACCAGACGGGGGATCGCCCCATGCAGCAAAATCAAGGATTCTTCCAGGACAACGGGGGATGCGGCTATATCCTCAAACCGCAGTTTATGAGAGAAGGTAAGCCATGTGATATCTTCGTAAACGCCAGCTTGTGAGCAGGTCAGCTACATGGCTATGTTATTGTCTTAAGCCGCACTTTATCAGAAAAGGCAAATGTGATTGCCTTAAGCCACAGTTTATGAGAGAGGTAATCTAGGTGACAGTCTTAAACCATACTTAAGAGAAAGTAACCCATAAGATGTAGTCTTTTAAATCGCAGCTTACCCAAGTACCATGTGATCATGTATTAAATCCTAGCCGGTTGATTCCTTGGTCGATTACCTTGTCTGTGTTATGTCGCTGCTATAGCCGAAAGCAGATTGCGTGGTATATAAAGGGAATGTGCTGTGTGTGGAATTATCCTTTGGGTTGTGGTACGTAAAAAGCGGATGTCTGATATTAGTGGAAAGGATTAGTGGACATTCTCTCCCTATTCCCATACATGTATGTCGGCTGTATGATCTAAAAGAAAGGATGACGCCCACGTTAAATCGAATAGAGCCAAAAGCGATCATCCTTTTTCTCCTTCAGAGACGATATCTTTTGACCCACGCGGACCCTTCGATTCTCCTAAACAACTTTATGTCAAGGTAAGCGTTTTGGCATTTTCAGTTCGTTTTAAAGGTCAGGTGCTGGGTCACTTTAAATACCTTGGTCAGGTTTCCATGAATATATTGCATTCAGAAACGGGATAAAGATTTAATTTCAGTGATCATGCTAATCGTTTTTGCATCAATTACATCTTTTTCGTGCTGCACCGGTTAACTTCATATAAGAAACTGGCCCCTTGTGTAGATACCTGCAGAGAACATTTGTTTTAAAGTTTGCATTTATGACAAAGAACACTTGGGACATATAAAGTAATACCAGGAAAGAGCACACAAACGTAATTTTTGGAGATGGCACGGGGTACTTGATACAGTCCAATGTTAGGTGATGACGAACTTCTTGTGTCTTCATTGATAAGCAAAATCCGAGGCAGTTTTTTGTTTTAGTCAGTCACCCATAGTGTAATATTTTAATACATAAAGTTGGAAACCTCTCTTCCAGGTGATAAGCGGTCATCAATTACCGTACTCTAGCGAGAAGAATATCAAGTCTGAGCGCTCGCTGTCCGTACAGGTCCGGGTGTGTGGCGTGGATGTAGACTACCAGAAAGAGAAAACCAAGAACGTCAAAAACAATGGTACGTGAAGTTTCCTTTACTGTCATTTAAAAGGCGGCAATTCGAACTCAGCCAAACTCTATGAGGACATTGGTTACCGCGGTGGAATACAGGCTGCTACATTTCTTGGCAATTGGCCAAGTTTAAGAAAATGTGTCACTTCTTGTTGAAATTTTAACATAGGAGTCAATGGGAAATCTCAAAATATGCAATGTCTTGCAAATGGCTGATCCTAGAGTGAAACGGATGAAAAATTGGGATTCTCAGTCCTATAGTAACTGCATATGCAAGGTACTTTCATGTATGATTTTTTGAGGCCATTCGGTGCACCTTACGAAATTTGCGATAAAATTTGCAAAAGGCTACTCCCCCCCCCCCGTTTTCAACCACACTTTATAGAAAGTATGTAATCAGGGTAAAATACAGGCTATTACTTTATTGGCGATCTGCCAAATATTAAAAGTATATGGCACATGGTATATGAAGATAGGCGGTCACCTCGGCTACATTGCCATTATCCATACCTATCTTGGTTTCATCTGGCAAAAGGCCCAGCAAACAAGACGTAAAGGCCCGTGGGACTATCGTTTATTAATTTTGAGCAAAAAAAGCTTGTAATTTTGCCTTACTTTTGGGTAACATAGGACCTATGGGAGTGGAACTATCGGAACTCTTCTTCGTCGACAGCAGGTTTTTGCAAACAAACTGTTGTTACAGATTCCACCTGTGAACGATGTCAGCTCATATAATCACCAATCCTGGTCCTCTCCTTTGTTGTTGCCATACCTTTTTACATCTGCTATTCGCAGTGATTGAAGGCACTGGTGACTGTGGAACTGTGGCTATATTTTGCATTTTGGTCCTGAAAGCCGACCGTAATCCTGATTAGCGAGGTGACCTGGTTAATGAGTGAGTGAGTGAGTGTTATCAAAGTTTAACGGCACATCAACACCAAAGGGTCATACCGTGCCAAAACAGGTGATAACGATTCCAACGTCAATTCAAGTGGCTACAGTCTAAGCACTGCACTGTGTGAGAGCATTCGCTATCAGGCTAAGTCTGAACAAAATGTCCAACAAGACCTGATACCCAGGGTGCGCCACGGGGAGGCTGCTCTCTGCACCCCATGCTAAATCTTGAAAGAGATCATAATAAACTAATTTACCACACTTTTGTTCACATAGGTATATTTTTCCAACTAGGATGCCCCCTCGCTTGCACAGCTATCATCTATTTTGCTAGTGATGTACCATATAGACACACATTGGTACACCTTTTGTGTTTCTAAACTTGGGTACTTTTTTCCCAGCGATGTACCAAGCACCCCTGAAACACACTTGAAGCACTGATCGTAACAGTAATAACAAGTAACACAACTGATCATTACACAGCAGATACGAATTCCACTCTAGAAATTCCATATCATACAAATCCAGACAAATACAGGGGGAGCTAGTACCATTTTCTGTGCATCGTTATGGGGCCCTGTAGAAATTACGTGATTGGTGATTGACTATATATCTAGTACGTGAAACGTTCTCTACATGACCGGAGTGCAGCGTGAAAATGGCTGTCCACACTCTCGTAATACATTAATATTTTGGTGATAAGACTATTCTTTTTTCTTGGTGATTGGTGATTTGGGTCAGTCTCAGAAATCTGGTGATCTGGCCTTGTTGGGGAGTATATACTCCCCCTAAATACTACATTTTGACTGTTGTTGACAGCTGCTGCAGAAGAACCCTACCCGCGAACAGTCTGGCAGCTGGTCAACATTTGTGGGTTTCTGCAACAATCGATCAAAAAGTATTAATATTGTCCACCACTAATTTTGGTAAACAAACCTGTCATTTAACTGTGACAAGACTTGTTGCATATATACCAGTTGCAGATATTTTTGCCTGTAACACACATTACAGCTTGGATTGCTGAAATCACATACACCTTCACACTCCAAATGAAATCCACTATTCATTAAGTCAATTTACTACCCGGATTTACTACTGCTTATTGTGGATAGGTTATGACCCCCTAAACCACACACAATTACCCAAGGGACAACCTTCCTACATTTATTGGCTATATATTAGAACCCGAGAGGTTTCTTCCTGTAGGTCACCAAGACATTTTTTAAAGCACTCTCACAACAAATTGTAACCTTGCCACTCAAAATTATTTTGCCAAGCTGCTAAATGTTGCATAAAGTACACTTACAATAAGCTGCTAGGTAACTTTTTACCCTTTCCCTGAACACCCAAATCATGCAGAGAAAGAGTATACCTTTTAACCTTCATATTCAAGCTTTAAATATTTGAAATGGCACAATTCTTGCTTTTGCTGCTGCAATTACCGAGCAATGCCACTCCTGCTTTTATTATCCCAGTATAATCTCGAATATGACTCTTCAGCGATGCAATGACCTTTGTCTTGGTACACTGTAGGTTTTTCAGTCTCACATTGTGGGGATTGTCAGGTAGCAGCAGACAGCTGCATGCAGGCTTAAATGTTAATATATGTCTGCGATACATAAATGGAAGAGAGATTTTGGAGCTGACCCAGTGTGCAGTTTTATGCTAGACCTTTGATGAAGATGGATGTTTCAGTGCAATTGACTGTTATTGGCAGTGTTCAGGCGCCGTTTACCTGCTCTTCTTCTTGGTACCGTGTAGGGTTATGCTAGAGTATTTTTACTGGTGGTAACTCCTCCTGATTGGGATGGAATGAGGTCAATTACTGAATGGTGCCAGAAAGCTTTGAAGGCACGCTGAATCATAATGTTGTCAGCCATGTGTGATGGATGTTGTGGGTTGCAGCTCATTACCAGTGGGGTGTTTACCTTGCCAGCTTGCCTTTCCCCTGCTCTACTGACACCCATCTTTCAAGTACCTTGGGTTTCTCTATTATCATTTCCGGGGTAATTGAACGTCATTCAGAGCTGTTTAGACTGGTAGTGTCTAAAAAGCTCTGAATGCACACTTTGCCCTGCTGTAATTTTAGCAGGTAGTATCAACAGCAAGGGCAGCAATTAGCTCCCAGGATGTGGGTAATGATCCTTATGATCAATCCTATGGTTCTTGTAGCCACCCTGTTTCAGGGTGAAAACATTGAAGAATCGGCCAGTTTCACTAATGGCCCATGGCTAGCCAACAGGTGTTCATGGCAGCAGATAGGGGACTATTTTCACAGTTACCCAAGTGCTTCATTTGCACTGACAGGCAGGCTTTTTATATGGATAGTAGGTGGCTGTATTGGGGGCAGGGGAAAAGTCTCAGGTATTACTAGTAATTCTTCTCTGGTCCCAGATGGCCACTCTGCTGGTGTAACTCATCATTGCCAAAGCCAATGCCAGTCACATACAGAGTAATCCTACTTGCATTACCCCCAACCGAAACACATGTATATTAATAGCCATTAGGCCAAAAACCATGCCACTAGGCAGTGAGGCGCCTTTCCTTCCATTTCTTTTCCTCATGCTAAGAACGCAAGCAAACTGAGCACAGAAGACATAGTGTGAAGAACGCGTAGAAGTAAATGTGAAAAAAAAAAGACATTAAGGATATTTAGGGTACTTGCTTTAATCTCTTTGTGCTAATATTGTGTCAGGAGTTACAGAGTTTTTAAATACCCTGTTCTTTCTTTGGGTAGTCCAAGGAAGTCAGGAGTGCAATGCTTTCAATCAGTTAATCCACTAGAAAGGAAGAAGTCACATCAAGACAAGTTCGCTGGAGTTGCCGATATCTTTGCCACAGCTAGGGTGCATTTCCTGGTAGCTGTAATTGCCTGCGGACTGTCACAGCCTTGCAGGCAATCTGCCCCGGCTGCCGCGGCCCTTCATGGGACTGAATATCCCAATAGCCCAATCAAATCTGCCAGAGGGATAAGACGCTTCAGGGGCAACACGGCAACACAAGCAATTTGATTTTTTCTCCTACGGCTCCATGCACTTGCAGTGGGCATTATCATGTTGAAAGACATAATCATTCTGGAGGATCCACGGATTGATATATGACATTCATTTGTCATCTGGTAGAATTCTAGTCACCCTGCACATCATGCCTTGGTTGAGAGCTTGGTACACAGCAGACGCCTTCATGCAATAAACAAGTGGAGTGTGCTGTATCTTCTTTCAAAGACATTAGTACATCTTGCGTGACACACCTTGTTTTTCCTTGGGCACCTATGTGCACGTACGATATTGCTTCTCTGCAAGTTGCATGCATTGGATATTTTAGTAACAACGTGTACCCTCCTGAAGTGGTTCCAGTGATACCTCGGCTTTCATCAGATCAAGGTAAGTTGTAGTGAATTAATTTGAGTGATGTGACCTATAAGTAAGAGATTTGTATATCCATGTATTAAAATTTGTACATATATGCTTCCAATCAATCATGGCCTGTTAAACAACATCTTAAATATATATGCTGCCCATTATAAATTTGTCAATTTAAGGTTATCCTGTGAGTGAATGGTGACATCAGTCAAATGTGATGAAATTATTCAATCATTTGATGTACATCATGTACAAATGTGTCTGCGTTAGCCTTGCACTTCTGCGTGGAAGCAGTTATGCTGATTGCATGACAAAAATTGACCAAAAGAGGCTCGGGGGCCGTGTTCATATTCTGTTTCAAGATTTGCCAGATATGATGACTAAGTTAGATTTTATCATATGCCCTTGCCTGGCCTTGATAGGTCAGTTTGAAGGTAGCTCATCTCTCACACCCCTATATCTCAAAGAGGGCACAAGACGTTTTTAGGCATCTGAAAGAAGCCAATCACATCTTTTCGATGTCTAAAAGACATTTTTTGCCCACTGGGATATATCTTAAGCAGGACTAGAGTTGAGGCATACATACTAACTGATCAGTAATAGGAAGTCATATGGGGATCGAGTCAAGATCGAGTCAAGACACATCATATTAGATTTGAATTTGAGTTACTTTGAAAGGTCAAGGTCATTGTCACTCATATCCCAAGTCCTTATACAGTAGTCCCTCTACTTTATAACCCTTCATTGTATGATAACCTTGATTATAAGGCCACCTACATGTAATTGGGGCATCCCCATCCTCTGACTGGATCCCCTATGGACTTGCCAACTTTTTTTTTTTGTTCTCTTCCACTGCCCTTTCGGTGGCCATTTGTTGTGAAGAAAAAAATCGGATTGGGCTGAAATTTTACAGAACCATACTTATGGACATTCTTCAGGTTAAGGTAAAAAATAGTTTTGGTCCTAGAATTATTTGTGTTACTCTGTATTCCCTACTCATGTGTAGTAGGCTGACCCTGATTAATAGTAAGCAGGTGGATAACACTGATCAATAGTAGCTAGTATGCAATGGCTACATAGTTTGAGTAATAGTAGCAACAAATTGGGGTAACCATGGTAAGAGATTAATATCCCTGATGTACTGGCACAACTCCCTGATGTGGCACAGCATACCATAAGTCCAGTCACTGACTTTCACGTATAGCCACTTTCTTTAAAAGTTCTGTATGAAGAAATCTTCTGCTTACCCCTGGCTTGCCCTAAATGGAACTCTTTGATTTTTCATTAAGTCCGAAATTTTGGATTAATGATAAAGAATTGCGGGAATAATTTTGAGGTGGCTATAGGAGCTAAAAGGTGTGAGAGAGACATGTGGTTACTGCAGATAGACATGTGGGTATTATTAGACACTAATAGGAAGTTATGCATGGGGAGTTGAAATACACCATTAGATTTGACCTTGAATGAGCTTGTAAAGTCGAATCCAAGGTCGCTCAAACCTTGAAGGCTTACATCTCGTAAGGGAGTGGAATTAGGGTATACAATGTAGGTTGCTGTCAAACACAATTTCATTTCACTCCTTTAATCATGACTTTGTTCATGTCATTTGGGGATTTGGTTTAGTATGTATAGGTATTTGATAGAATTGGGTCAATTTAAAGGTTCTTGGTGCGCAGTCTTGGAGATCTTTATACCCCATTGGCCAGCCATTCCACATACTGATGCAATCATCACATGCATAAATCTTTTGTTAATGTATCTTTTTCAAACCGGGATGCCCTTGATCCTTGCGTTACACAGCAACTGAATGTTTAACTTGGTCCCGGAGTGTATTTTGTGTGCTACTGACCCTTTATTCCAAGACCAGCTACAATATAAGACCACTTTTCTATGGGTCTGTGGGTGCGCTTAAAATAGAGACTACTGTAATGCCTAGGCCACAAATGGCGTACGATGCTTCTGCAACTCCTCTGCAGCGGATTTTCCTTCAATTTCTTGCGATGATCGTGCAATTCTACGGGGCCGGCAAGGTGGCAGCTACGATAATTGCTGCTCCTGCGGTGACCGCAGACAGTCTAGCGCGGAG
>JAAUYG010104148.1_pt1 | contig 13768 bp, 9 predicted proteins | sample 7278091 | NCBI WGS metagenome assembly JAAUYG01 (sample SAMN14350201, study PRJNA611818) | marine sediment metagenome | isolation source: surface marine sediment (0.6m) | place: French Polynesia: Moorea | collected 2018-08
GAGCCATAGTTGACCCACCAATAACGAATCGAGTCACAAGCGAACTCGCTCGTATCATGATCGGTACCAATTTGCACGTAACCAATATTATGAGTCAAATCATAGAGACCATGAGGAATTACCACACCAGTGGCTAAAGATTTCACCAATTGCATTTGTAAACATATCTCCTTGCTTCCAAACGAAGCTAGCTTCTCTTAACACTTTTTTGAAGTTATCTTCATTAATTTTTCCTTGAGTGAAATCTTGCTCAGAAAAATTTTTTGTTAAAATCATCTTCGCCTCTATACAGGAATCCCTGAATTTGATATTATTTTTATGTTGAGGGTTTAGACGATTGCTTGAATAGATATTCCAAGCATTATTTACGGAATTGAGGAAACTTTGAGAAGTGGATTCTGTTATCTTCTGTATACCAATATTTTCTTTGAAAGATCTAAATTCAATTTCTTCTTTTTGTAAACTGAGTTCATTAATTGATACAGTAGAAGAAATTATTTGTTGTTGGTTTTTACCTTCTTGTCCAAAAATAATATTTAAGATTTGTGATTTTCCAGCTCCATTAATGCCGGAAAGTAATATTAAATCGCCCTCAAACTGATACTTAAAATTTTTTTCAAAAGATTTGTAATCTTGATTGAGAGTAAATGCAATTCTTTTCATTGATTAAATATTGTTAGGGCGTAATTTGATCATGCACAACATTTATGTATATAGCGTTTCTCATTCTCGTGAGGTACAGTTATCACTGAAATAAGTGTAAACTGCGATCACTGATTAAACACTGACTATAATCTAATCGGTACTTTATTTAACGGCAATACCCTTAATTAAGTTGTACTCGCTGAATATTGAAAGAAGTAATATCGACACATAACTCTTGCTCTAATACTAATTCACTCAATAACTTGCCCAATAGAGGTGCAAACTTAAACGCTTGTCCCGAACCTCCACTAAAAATCGTAACTTGGGGAAATTTAGGCAGATGGTCTAGGACAAATAAAGTATCTTTAGTCATTGTATAGGGACAACAATGTAAAGACAGGCACTTACCTATACCGCGCCAATTTTGGCGGAGAAATGTATCGAGAAATTGAGCTAGTTTGGGGTCTGGTTCTCGCTGAAAATCCTTCATGGTTCTGGTGCGATATTCTGGGGGACACCAATCAATTCCTACTTTAATTAGACTGGAATCGCGGTCGTGGCAGGGAAAGCCATAATACAAACCACCATCACCTGTTTTGGGGTTATCTTTTTGAAAGCAAAACCACTGGGGAAAGTTTTCTTGTTGGCTTGTTTCTAATTGATAATAGCCCCAAAGCATACTCCAAATTTCTAAGTCGAGACTTTGCTGAAAATGGGCAAGTAATTCGTTAGTCCAAGCACCAGCAGCTAGGACAATTTTACTAGGAGCAAATAAACGTCCTTTGGTACTCTTAACAATAATTTGATTGGGTTCGTCAACCACTATTTGCTCTACAGCTTCTTCTTGATAAAAGGTAACTCCTTGAGCTTTAGCTTGTTGATGGAATACTTGTAGAGCTTTGTACGCCCAGACCATTCCTGCTGTCTTTTCGTATAAACCGATAAAATCGCTACGGGGTTTGATTGCCCAGCGTTTGGTCATTGCAGTAGCATCCAATTCTTCAAAGGGAATGTTTTTTTGTTCCATTACCCTTTTTGCGCCTAAAATACTTCCTTCAATCGTCTCTTCTTGCCAAACTTCTCCATAAAACAACAGTCCATTTTCCCGTAATAGCTGACAATTGTGTTTGGTTTCAATTAACCGCCACTCCTGCAAACTTTTCTCTTGTAAATCCGATAGATATTCACTAGAGTACATACGACGGTACATTCGTTCTTCTCCAGTGGAACTACAGTGACTACCACCAATTCTCTTGGCTTCTAAGACAACTGTTTTGAGCTGGGGATACTGACTTAGATAATAAGCAGTGGATAATCCTGCCATACCACCGCCAACGATTAAAACATCGACGTTGATTGGCAATGAAGAGGTTACAGCAGAACTAGTATCGAGCATAATTATTCCCGGTGAAACAAACCTTGGGGACGAAATAGCAAAGTTATAGCCATCAAAATGTAAGGAAAAGCCACCTGAGCCGCAGGGGCAATTAAAATACCGAAAGAATTAATTTGACCAATTGTTAAAGCAGCGAGCAAAGAACCAGGTAAACTGCCCAACCCCCCAATAATAGCAACAATAAAACTCTCAATAATTATTTGGTCAGCTAATTCCAGACTCAGAGTGCGTAAAGGTGCAGCTAATACTCCAGCAATACCTCCCAACCAAGCACTTAAGATAAATACGACGGTAAATAAACGAGGTACGTTAATCCCCAATACTCCTAGCATGGTCCGTTCTTGGGCAGCAGCGCGGAGAATTTTGCCCCAGCGAGTGCGGCTTAAAAATAACCAAAGTCCCATGCCAACTAAAAAAGCCACGACAATGATAAACAGATTATAAACTGGATAGGTGCGATCTAAGATCGCAATACTTGTTTGTAATATTTGTGGAAGAGGTGTTGTCAGTGGCGCACTACCCCAAAACAAGCGCACCGAATCGTTAATAATCAAGACGAAGGCAAAGGTTAATAGGAGTTGAAAACTGACATCCTGTTTATAGATGCGACGCAGAAATAGAATTTCCAAGATCCCGCCAACTAGAGCGACGATTAAAGGTGCGATCGCCAGAGCTAACCAAAAATTCAACTTGCCTTGAACGACAAGACTGTAACTCAGATATGCTCCCAACATATACAAACTGCCATGGGCAAAGTTTAGAATACCCATTACGCCAAAAATAATGGTTAAACCAGCAGCAATGAGAAACAGTAGCATCCCATTGGTCAGTCCGTTGAGAAAAAAAATTAGCAATGTTGACATGACAATTTGTAAGTTGAGAAAAGCCGAGTTAGAGGTATGACGATTTTGATTTTCCAACAAAAACTACAGCTTACAATCAGTCTCGGTGGACGATCGCGTGATTGAGTCTCCCTCCAATACTACTATTGGCTCTAAAATCCGAAAATTATAATCAGCACTAGCAGCAGTTTTACCCCAAGTTACATTGGCGATCGCCTGATGGTCTGACGGACGTAATACTAATTTACCCATCGGTGCTTCATACTCCAAACCTGCCAAAGCTTGAATGACTGCTTTAGTTTCTATTGTCCCTGCTAAATTGGCAGCTTGTGCTAGTAATTTTAGTCCCACATAAGCATTTTGGGCATTATAACTAGGATAGGTCTGGTACTTCTGGCGAAATCTGCTAACAAAGTTGCGATTGACTTCCGTATCTGGTGTTTGCCACCAATAGCGCGTCCCTACCCATTGACCAACAGGCATTTGTTCTCCCAAAGCAGTTAACACCTCCATCGCTGCGCCCAACTCCATAAATACAGGAAATTGTTGAAATAAACCAAAACTATTGGCTTGACGAATAAAATTGATCAGATCGTTACCCCAAAGACTGCACCAAATAGCCTCCGCGCCCGAATTCTGCAAAGTGGTAATAAAACTGTTGTAATCTTGAGTGCCAAGTTTGGGAAAAGCTGTCTTGGTCAGAAATTTGACTCCTTCTTTTCTCTCTTGCAGAGCTTTTTGAAAAAATTCCCAACTCTGGCGACCAAAAGCATAATCGGGTCCAATAGTCGTCCACTTTTGATAACCTTCGGTAGCAGCAATTTCGGCTCCAGCAGCAGAATTTTGAGGGCTATTGATACTACAACGAAAAACAAACCGATTGCATAATTCTCCAGTCACTTTAGGGCTAGCTGCGTGGGTCACCATTAAAATTCGCTCTAATTCAGGAATTGTCGGAACTAGAGCTTCTCCGTTTCCCGAACTGTCAATTCCTAACAAAAAATCTACTTTTTCCTGTAATACTAACCTCCTCGCCTTTTGCACTGGCTCGCTCTCGTCTTCAAAAATGACCTCTAGCGACTTGCCATTGATGCCTCCAGCTTGATTAATTTCCGCTAAAGCTAAATTAATGCCATCGCGAGCAAATTCACCATAAGTGGCAAATCCCCCGGTTAGTAAATACATCGCCCCAACACGTACTGGGCGATCGCTTTTGGAGGTATTGCTATTACAAGCAAGTAAAAATCCCATGGTTGCCCAGCTTAATTGTTGTAGAACAGTACGCCGAGAGAGATGATACATGGGCTGATTTTTTTTTACCGGAATTTAGACAAAGATTTGAATCCCATAACCAACATCGAATATTTAGCTAAATATTTGCAGGCTAGGCTCGAGTATTAAAACTGATAGAAATACAATTACATCTCTATGATATCGTGATATCTCGCACGAATAATTAAGTAATTCCAGAAAAGGGGTATTGTCAAATCGCTTCGCTTGAGTTCAGAGTTCAGAATTCAGAATTCAGAGTTTAACTTGTTTGGAAGGAGGCTTGCCCTCGCATGACTAGCTCCCCTAAAGGACTAGCTACGCGTCGCGCGTCGCACCTCTCCCAAAACTCTTCCGTCGTTCACGACGGGGCTTGCATCCTGAGTTCAGAGTTGAGTTTTAGTCTTAACCGCATTTCTGAACTCTGAACTCTGAATTCTGAATTCAGACTGGTCATTCTTATCGGTTACGCTCGTGTCAGCACCAAAAAAAAATAAAACTCTAATCTTCAACTCGATTTTCTTTGATTGCATGGATGCAAAAAGTTGTTTACTAATATTTTTAGTAGGACCAAAAAATATGGATGAGGCACTACCAAGTCTTTTAATCAGGTCGATCATGTCTGCGGTATCTCTCCCAAGACGATCTAAATTTGAACACTAAAATCACATCACCTTTCTCAACTTTCATTTTGAGAAGCGACAAGGCTTCGCGAGCGCCTGTGCTGCCTGATGCCTTGTCGCTAGAGATTCTACTCTTCCAGAAGTCTAAACTAAAGATATCTGAGTTAATGTCAAGAAATATGAGTAAATTAAGTGTTAAAGATTTGACTCAGATATCTTTGAGAAAGAGGCCTATCGAGTAGGGTCTTGGAATGTTCCAGATATCGTCCTCATTAGGCATGATAGTCTTAATGATTCTTAATATCATTGATGAAGTAAATAAGTACTGGGACACAATAGATTGTGCAATTGATTTCCCACTGTGTGAGGCTTAAAGCTAGAAATTATATACAAGTAATTCTATCCAAGTACTTATTAAGAAACAAGAAAGTTTCAATCTATTAAAAAGTTAGGCCCCATAGAGATAATGTACGAAGTCGGGATTGGTCAAACAATCCTAGGAGGTAACTCATGTCAGAAACTCGTGTTGAACGATTCCAGGCACAGTTGCGTGGCGAACTCCTGAGTCCTGGAGATGAAGATTACGAGGCGGCTCGAAAGGTTTGGAACGGTGCGATTGACAAGCACCCAGACTTGATTGTCCGCTGCGCTGGGGCTGGTGATGTTGTCCACAGCGTTAGGTTTGCCCGGGAGCAAGAGCTACAGGTAGCCGTGCGGGGAGGAGGACATAATGTGGCCGGCTGGTCTGTATGCGATGGGGGGTTACTGATCGATCTGTCACCGATGAAAGGCATGCGTGTTGCTCCAGGCCAGCGTACCGTTCAGGCGCAGCCTGGTCTGAGGCTTGGCGAGTTCGATCGGGAAACCCAGGCATTTGGCCTCGCCACGACTATGGGAGGATTCTCCGACACGGGGATTGCTGGTCTGACGCTCGGGGGCGGCTATGGCTGGCTCAATGGCAAATGTGGGCTGGCTTGCGACAACCTGCTCTCTGTCGATCTTGTCACCGCAGAAGGTCGCCTCGTCACGGCCGATGTTACCAAGAACGAAGACCTCTTCTGGGGTGTCCGGGGGGCTGGCGCCAACTTCGGCGTGGTCACCTCATTCGAATATCAGTTGCATCCAGTGGGTCCAGTCTTAGGGGGGATGGTGCTTCACCCCCTCAGCAAGGGTAAAGAGGTCCTTCAGTTCTTTCATCAGTTCTCGAAGACTTGTGACGATGACACAAGTACGCTCGCACTTGTGACAACGACGCCGGACGGGACGCCGGCGGTGGCTATCGCCGTTTGCTATTATGGACCACTTGCTCAGGGTGAGCAAGTGTTGAAGCCGCTGAGAACTTTTGGCCCGCCAGTCGCTGACCTAATCATGCCCAGAACTTATGTGGAGATGCAGAGCCTCTTTGATGAACTGGCAGTGCCTGGACAGCTGAATTACTGGAAAACGAGTCTGATGAGTGAGCTCAGTGAGGCGGCCATCGAGTCACTTTTGGAACAGGGGTTCAAGAGACCCACACCAACGAGCGTCATTTACTTGCAGCAACTACATGGCGCGGCATCACGCGTCGGGCCGACAGATACTGCTTATCCCCACCGATTTTATCACTATGACTGTGGGATCTGGGCAATCTGGAAGGACCCAGCAGACACCGACAAGTGCATCCGCTGGACCCGGAACTCTTGGGAGGCACTGCGGCCCTTCTTTGAGCCGTTTGTCTATGTCAACGTGCTCAGCGACGACGTAAACGAACGAGTGCGGACGGCATATGGGCCAAACTACCAGCGCTTGGTGACACTGAAAAATAAATACGATCCGACGAACTTCTTCCGTCTGAATGCGAACATTAAGCCGGAGGCCGTTGAGCTCTAAATTCGTAGTGGTTCCAGCAAGATTACACTTTGGGAAAAAATCAGCCTATCTCATAGAGCGTATGTTCTCAAAGGTTACTCTACTGCAGCGAAGTGTCTAATAGGAGCGGGCGATTTGATAGCGTTACGTCTGCATTCGCCCATGCCTTCTCGAAGCGCTTCTCAACCTCTGCTGCTTGCGGCTCCTTCCCCTGCTGGAGAAGGCTCTGCCATACTCCGTAAAGCGACCAGCCGTTCTCGGGATGGCGTCGCAGATCTTCCCAGTAGACTGTTTCAGCTTCCTGGGCACGACCCGCCTCTAGCAACACTGCACCGAGAGAATGTCGCACGGGATGCCCCCAGTCTGGTGGTTCCGTGTACCTCAAACCGTCTTCAATTCGTACTGCTGATTCGAGGTGTCCCAGAGCGTTAGCAAGATCTCTCTGTTTCAGCGCTATCTCGGCGGTTAGTACGTGACCGGCAAGTGTTAGCAGGGTATTGGCCGAATTGACGCGAACCATTAGTTCTTTCATGCCTTCAGCCTCAGCGGTAGCTTGCAACTGGGTCAGCTCGCGCTGCGCTGAGGCCAGTTGGCCTGTAGCGGCATAAGCACTACCTCTGACGTAGTGCCAGATACCTCGCACAAATGGATACACGGGGTCTGGCTCCGGCTCTTTCAAAATACGGTTCCATTTGCCAAATCGCTTATTTGTCAGCATCAACCGAACGTACCGTCGCTGAGCACTGCCACTGGAAGCCAGTTGAGGTTCCGACAGTGTAGCTATTTTCTGAGCCGATTCAATGGCCGTCTCGTAATTACCCTGGAGAACGGCAGCCATGTGGAGAAAGTCCTCCGCGTGCACACCATGATTGGTCGCCGAGAGAGAAGAGGAGGAGACCCCTAGCGGAAGCTGATGATTCCCCCAAGCGGCGACCAATTTTCGGTCTGCCGCTAACGAACGCTGGTTACTTTCCACTACCTCCGCGTATCGGCCCGTTCGTATGTAAATGTGTGACGGCATGTGGACGATATGACCGGCTCCTGGCATGGCATGTTTCAGGCGTTCAGCGTGCGGCAATGCCAATTCTGGATGTTGTGAGTTTTCCATCAGATGAATGAATAAGTGGTTGGCTCCTGGGTGCTCGGGATGACCGTTCAGCACACTGTTTAGTGCTGCCATAGCCTCAGTCGTACCGGGACGTGGCTGACCGTCTGGCGTCCAGTAATCCCAGGGTGAAGCTGTCATCAGCGCTAAAGCATACAACGTTCCCACTTCCGGGTCATTGGGGTAGCGTTCGTGGAGGGCCCCCAGCGCGTTGACGTAGCCGCGATCTCTCTGTGAAGATTCTGGTTCAGCGGACGAATCGTACAGGATTTGCAGTGCTTCGAGCAGTCCCCGCTCTTTATCGGATGCATGCTCTACCAGACGGCTCGCACGGGCTATAGCTTCTGCACCCGCACCCTTTGGGTCGTCGGGAGAGTCAAAGTAGCGGCTGTTGGGAATCGGTGCGATCGCCATAGCTTCACCCCAATAGGTCATGGGGCAGTCAGGGTCTAAGCGTGCTGCTTCTCGAAAGGAAGCCACTGCCTCTGGAAAGTAGAAGCCGTAGAACAGTCGCAGTCCTTGATCGAAGAACTGTTGAGCTGGTCCAGAGCAGTCTGACACTAGATAACTGTAGTCCCCCAAGCCATCTAACAACGGGGCGACCTTGACCCCATGTTCTTGTGCAGATGACGTCTTGGCGAAAAATGCTGAGCTACTCGCTATCACTAGCCAGAGGAAAATTCCCAGAATTTTCATCAATTGGCTTTTTCCCATGACACCCAAGCCTCCGTTCCGTATTCGTTTTCCCCAGAGTGGTTCTAAACATCTTAAATCGAACCCTGGAGCTGGCTGCTGACCCCAAGTCCCTCAAACAAGGCCAACAATCATCGATTCCTCGCTTCGTGTTTTTAGCCCTCAACTATTAATTATCTTCGTACAGAAGCCCAAATTGAACTCAGGGTTATAAAGATTTACATCGAAAGGGCTTGAGAGGAAGTTACCACATCTAGTTTAGTTGCCAAAATTGGAGCCAGCTTGTTCGATCACATTAACGGAAATTACTGCGTTTTGAACCACATAGTTTTAGCTATTAAAGTAAAGCCTCATAATAGAAAACAAGAATGTTTGGGTAAAAACATGGACAGAATTGAATTCTGGGAATCAAATGGGGTCAGAATTTATGGCACACTGACCCTACCTGATAGGTCTAATCGGTCAGAAAAATCCCCTGCTTGTCTCTTTATTGGAGGCTCTTTTCCTCAGACACGAGACGGAAATATTGATAATTCACAAACCGATTGGTTTCCCACTCCGGTGCCAGAACGAAATCTTTTCCGCGATCAAGCCAGAATTTTAGAGCATCACGGTATTGCTAGCTTGAGATACGATAAGCGAGGCTGTGGTCAAAGTGAAGGGGATTTTAATACCGCTAGTTTATTCGATTTAGTTGCCGATGCTCGAAGAGCATGGCAATGGCTACGAGGTTTGCCAGAAATTGAGCCTGAAAGAGTAGGCGTTCTGGGTCAAAGTGAGGGTGCCGTGATCGGGTTAATGTTAGCTGCTCAAGAGCCCGAGATTCGCTTCTACATCTGGCAGGGTGGAATCTATAACAACCTCGAACAGATTCTTAAATGGCAAGCAAAAGGGTTTTGGCAATCACAGCACGCCAAAAGCGACAACTGGAAACAAAAAGTTCCGCTGATGTATTGGCTCTACAAACAGATGGACGAACTGATCGCCAGTGCGAAAAGAGGCGAAAAATTTTTCCAACTTGGAGATCTCGATTGGTCCAAGAATTTGTCTCTGCAGAATTTAAAGGAGCATTTTGACAATCCGCCCTCCATCTTCGTAGAGCAGCTCAAATGTCCCGTACTGATTTTACACGGCCAGATGGATTACAATACACCTTCAACAGAGGCATTACTGATGCAACAAGCACTTCTGAAAGCAGGCAATCAGAACGTAACAGCTCACACTTTTCCGGGACTCGATCATAGCTTCAGAAGACTTGGGAGCAGTGACGAAGATTTTATCACGGCGATGAAAAGACCTTTAGACCCTTTGATGCCACAAGCACTTACCAATTGGCTCAGCTCCATCGTCAATTCTTGATTAATTATCTTCTGGGCGCTCGCCCTCGGCGGCCTTGTTCAAACGAAGGTTACATTAGTCTATAATGAGATTATAATTTAATGCATTTTTATGAGTTTTTGTCAAGGATTGAATCCCAGAAATTTAAGACAACAACCCCTAGTCAGATTCGGTACAGGGATGAATGCATCGTCATAAAAAACTCCTGGAACGAGCGGTTCAATAGCCCTAGCTGGGAAATATCTTGCCTCCCTAACTCGCCAAAACCCACCAGGGGTATTGACCCCAGCCAGAGGAATGCCAATTCTACCAGTTCTGGGGGTTTCCAGGAAGGAGGAAGTAGACTGTGGCTAGAGTATCTCAACCCATTTCGCCCAATGATAACCACAATAGACGTACTAATTTGACCGAAAGCGAGGATTTCGAGCCGGCTCTTGGTACACCAGCTTGGTTGCGGTCTGAATTGAAACAGCTCTTGCCAGAAGAACGGATCCTGCACCGCCCAATCGACCTGATCGCCTGGGCTGCAGATGCTAGCTTCTATCGTCTGATTCCCAAGGTGATAGTGTTGCCAAAAACTGTAGCAGAGGTTCAGGCACTCTTCGATTACAGTCGGCAGCGAGCCATTCCCCTGACATTTCGGGCAGCAGGAACGAGCCTTTCTGGACAGGCGGTTAGCGATGGGATTCTGGTTGAAGTGAAACGCTACTGGCAAGGACTGAGGGTAGAAGAAGAAGGTAAAAAGCTGCGGGTTCAACCTGGAGTAATTGGTGCTCATGCCAATCTGATCCTGCAACCGTTTCAGGCTAAAATTGGTCCCGACCCAGCCAGCATCAAATCTTGCACTATAGGGGGCATTCTGGCCAACAACTCCAGCGGCATGTGCTGTGGGGTAAGCCAGAATGCTTACCATACTCTCGACTCGATGACGTTTGTGTTGCCTTCAGGAACATCCCTCGACACGGCTGACCCCAATGCAGACCGGCTCCTACAGGAAAAAGAACCGAAGCTCGCTGCAGGTTTATTAGATTTACGACAGCGGATTTTGGCCAACGAAGCACTGACTAGACGCATCCGCTCGAAATATCGGCGGAAGAACACCACAGGCTATTCACTCAATGCTTTAATTGATTTTGAGAAGCCAGTAGACATTTTGAGCCACCTGCTGATTGGTTCTGAGGGAACACTAGCATTCATTGCCGAGGCGGTACTAAACACAGTACCTGTATTACCCTATAGATACACCGGTCTGCTACTTTTCCCAGATCTATATACGACCTGTTCAGCGATCGCTCCCTTCAGGGATGCAGGGGCAAAGGCTTTGGAATTGATGGATTACTCGTCTCTCCGTTCCGTTGCCGACAAACCGGGGATGCCTGCTTATCTCAAAACCTTACCGGAGAAAGCAGGAGGTTTGCTGGTGGAGTTTCAAACGGCAGATACAGCTGAACTTCCGAGAATTAAAGAGACAGTCGCGAGTACAGTTGCCACTCTAGATTTACTCCAATCTGCTGAATTTACAGAAGATTTAGAGCAGCAGGAACAACTTTGGAAGCTCCGTCAAGGGCTGTATCCTTCTGTCGGTGCGATTCGTCAAAGTGGAACCACCGTCATCACTGAAGATGTTGCGTTTCCTGTTGAACATTTGGCAGATGCTGCTGTTGATTTGACCGAGCTATTTCAAAAGCACGGTTATGACGATGCTGTTATCTTTGGTCACGCCAAGGACGGTAACTTGCACTTTGTAATTAGCCAATCTTTTAACGAGCAGGTAGCGATCGCTCGGTATGCTCGCTTGATAGAGGACGTAGTGGAACTGGTAGTCAACAAATACGACGGTGCACTCAAGGCAGAGCACGGCACTGGGCGCAATATGGCTCCCTTTGTAGAAGCTGAATGGGGTGGAGAAGCCCTGGAGATCATGCGCCAACTAAAAGCCCTCGTCGATCCAGACTACCTACTCAACCCCGGCGTGATTATCAACCCCGACCCCAAAGCACATCTCCAGCATTTGAAGTCGATTCCCACCATTGAGGCGATCGCTGACAAATGTGTCGAATGTGGCTTCTGTGAACGGGTCTGCCCGAGTCGCGAACTCACCCTGACGCCCCGCCAGCGGATTGTCGTGCGAAGGGAGATGGTACACCAAGCGTCAACAAAGGTTTCATCTCCCCTACTCAAAGCATTAGAGCAGGACTATCAATATCAGGGCATCGACACCTGTGCGGGGGATGGTATGTGTGCTACGGCTTGTCCTGTTAATATCAATACGGGTGAACTGATGCGTCACCTGCTTCACCAACAGCATTCACCAGTCACCGAAGCATTAGCCCAATATGTTGCTAATCATTTAGTCTCTGTCGAAGCATTGATCCGACTGGCTTTGTGGTCTGGACATTGGGTACAGGATAAGTGGGGCGCAGATAAAATGGTTGAGATTACAAGAGCACTCCGTAAGGTTATCGGTTTCCAATTCCCCCAGTGGAGTGCCGAGATTCCCCGACCCGCAGAGCGACTCCCAATTACCGAGCCGTCGGTTGCTCAAGCGATCTATCTCCCCTCCTGCATGACTTGCATCTGCGGTCACATTCCCGGCGAACCGAGTGATAAATCTTTGCAAGCAGCGTTCGTAGCGATCGCCAACCGCGCCAGAGTGCCGCTCCACATCCCGACTAACGTACGGGGAACCTGTTGTGGTTTAGCTTTCGAGGCCAAAGGGTTTAGAGCGGCAGAGCGAGTCAGTGCCAACCGCACTATTGAACGCTGTTGGCATTGGACTGAGGGGGGAAGATTGCCTGTAGTCATGGATGCCAGTGCTTGTTCCCAATTCCTGCGCCACTGTCGCCATCTGCTGACCCCCCAAAACCAAGAGCGATTCGATCGCCTTACCTGTTTTGACAGCGTTGATTTCATCTACGAGCGACTACTGAGCCCACTACAACTCGACCGCCAGATTCCTTCAATGGCGATTCATCCGATGTGTTCTCTAATTCAAATGGGACTCCAATCTCAACTGCAAACAATTGCTCAAGCCTGTGCCGAGGAAGTCTTCATTTCACCGAATGCTAACTGCTGTGGATTTGCCGGCGATCGGGGTTTATTATTCCCCGAACTCACTGCTGCTGCGACCAAACATGAGGCGGAGGATTTACAAGGTCCAGAATACACTGCCTATGTTTCTAGCAATCGTATGTGCGAAGTGGGCATGACTCGAGCAACCGGGCACATCTATCGCTCCTATATCCACCTGTTGGAAGAACTTACCCGAGGAATGAAAACATCGTTGGTGTCATGAATAGGCATAAACACAGGCATAAACAGTTGATGCTACCAAAAATTTTTATTCTGACTAATTAGATCCCACATTCATTAGCCGCCTTTATGTAATAAAAAAGATTACGCTATTTTTCGGCTTTGGCGATCGCCAACAAGGATTGATTACCAGATTGCGATTGCTCCGCGCACTGCGAAGCAATCGCTAATTTGCCTGATTTAGTAACACTTAAAAACTACATTTGTGTGGCTAATGAATGTGGGTTAGATTACTTTTAACAGATTTATGTAGTTCATATTCCAACAAAGTCAGTAGTTCTGGCAAAACACCATGCTAGGTGATTGGGAAACTTTAGAATCAGGTTTATTTTTCATTGTTGGTACTGGCAGATGCGGTACTACACTACTACAATCAATGTTGTCTCAACACTCGCGAATTTTGGTTCCCCTAGAAATTGTTAATAAACCATAAATTGTCGACTTTGTCAAGATTATGTTAACATAACTCATACAAGCAGTTCTTGACTGTTCGTTCAAAAATATAAACTTCTCTGGAAGTGATTTAGAAAGTTTAATGAAATGTGAAATTATCCAACCGCAACTAGAAGTAGCTAATAGTTTAGCTCAAGTCTTTTTGGTAGTTTCTCTCCCCTTGTAATGACACTGGTTCAGAAATTTTGCCTAAAGACTCTGAATCTGGCAAACTTCAAGACCTGATTGACATTTACAAGGAGGC
>JAAUYG010279506.1_pt1 | contig 13768 bp, 9 predicted proteins | sample 7278091 | NCBI WGS metagenome assembly JAAUYG01 (sample SAMN14350201, study PRJNA611818) | marine sediment metagenome | isolation source: surface marine sediment (0.6m) | place: French Polynesia: Moorea | collected 2018-08
AGCTGCTATTTTGGGAGGGAAGTCAGCTGACCTGCGCCTTGTTTACTGCTTTCTAACGACATATTTGCGAGGTATTACCATTTTCTGAGTGCAACTTACAAACCAGCTGGGTGTACAAGGTTTGGATTTCCTGGCTAGCAACCAGGTTACTGCTGAAGACATGACCAATGGACTTAGGTGAAGAATGTGTCGTGTGTCAAAGCACGGGACAGCAAAACACTGAAAGGAAGGGAAAAGGAGAATGGTAGATTTATGCAGAACTTGGAGGATGCTGCCAAACAGAACTGCACGAAGTTAATCTTCGACACAGAGCGTACTCGTTAACTTTCAGGACTTAATGTGTCTGTAAGTACAAAGGCTTTCAGTATGTCTCACCACGGCCACGGGTGGGGTCTGGAATTTTATGACTGCATCGTCAACAATGACCTTGCGAGACTAGAGGTGCTGGTCGAGCAGCACAAGATTGACCTGAATGCCAAGTTCTCGGAGATCAGGAAAAAGAACCATTTGGACCTGAGTCCAATCCATCTGGTCGCCTCCAAGGGCTACACGGGCATGCTGCAGTATCTGTACGACATGAAATGCGACGTACATTTGACGACGGCCACCCTGCGAAGGACCGCGTTCCATTTTGCCGTGCTCAGACACAAGATGGCGTGCTTTCACAAGTTGCTCCAGATTGGAGTGAACCCAGACCCGCGGGACACGTTCGGCAACTCGCCGTGTCACTACGCAGCGGAGGACGGCGCCTGCGACATACTCGACGTGCTGCTCAAACAAAAGATAGACGTGAACGCTCAAGACATCACGCTGAAGACGCCGCTCATGAAGGCGACGCGCAACGGAAAACTGGAGGCCGTAAAGCGGCTCATCAAGTCCAACTGCAAGTTGAACGTCAGAGACAAGAATCGCGACACGGCGTTGCACTTCGCGGCGCGTCACGGCAGCGCCGGCCTCGTTTCCGTTCTCATCGACGCCGGCAGTGACGTCAACATCCAGAACCAATGGGGGCACACGTCCCTGATGGAGGCGACGTGTTACAACAACAAGGACGCGGCGCTGAAGCTGCTGAACGCGTACTGTGACATCAACCTGCGCGAGTACAAGTCCGGCGACACGGCCCTGCACGTCGCCGTCCGGAAGAACTACACCGTCATCATCGAACAGCTCTTATCCACGGGCAAAGTGAAGCACGTGTACAACTACCACGGGGAACTGGCTATCTTCGACGCCGTGGCCAACCAGAAAATGGACACCATGAGGTTGTTCCTCATTTACAACTATGACATTGACATTCCGGCTAAACTTGAATACGACGGCACTGGGGGCAAGACGCTGGTGAAGATAGCTCTGGAGAAGGGTCACTACGAACTCTTGAAGCTGCTGGCTACGCTGGGCTTCATCATCAACTTCTCCCCGCTTCCGTCGCACGAAGCCACCGGAAGTGCTCGGCAGATGGCGGCAGTGGACGCCGAGCATGCGTGCACCATGCAGCGGTTCATCGCCGAGGTGCAGCTGGTACGCTCCCTCAAGCAGCTGTGCCGCCGGGTGATACGCAAACACGTTGGCTTCAAAATCAGTGACAAAGTTCAGCAAATCCTTCTTCCGGTCACCCTCAAAGAGTACATTCTCCTCAAAGACATTTACTTAAATGAAGAACAACTTGGAAATATATGTGTCGCTGTCTTCAAATTTAAGCATTGTCGTCAAATGGTTGACAAAATGTGAGAAAGAGATGTGGAAGTTTTCTGCGATTTCGGACGCTTGTCGAACTGTACCTTGAAATTAAGACAAGTCAACACGTCCGTCTATTTTGCAAACGCACAATTTTTTAACTGAATGTTGTGAGTGACTCCTTGTAAAAACGTGGCCCCTTTGGTCGTTTGCGAGGCTTTAGGCCATGGAACACAAGTCCTTGTCCTTGTTGCAGAGACTTGCGGAGTACAACACTGGAGATCTGGGACGAAAATAACCAACGTGTCAACGTGTTTCAAAACTGCAGTGTCGCAAAGAAACGCAAAACAATTAAAAAAGGTGCGCGCGTTCAGCAAGGAAAACTATTTTTCTTGATTTTCTTGTGAAAATGTAAATAATTTTATCTTTTTAATGAAGACAACTGGTGCAGATTAATTGTAAAATAGAGTTTCCGTGCTGGTGAAGAAATGAAACATTTATCACAATCACATCTCACCTTGGCAACACTTGAATAATTTTCTCTTATGTATGTGCGCATGAAACACATGTTCACACGTCTTTTTGGTTCACACCATTGTGACATTTTGTGTCTCATATTAATTCATTCACAACACAGTTTTGGTTCATTTGTTCCTTGTGTGGATTGAGGGATTCGTGGAAGAGAAAAGAGCCAGAGTACTGGGATAGGAACAAGAAGACAGCCTCCTGTTCTGGGAGGAATCAGAAATTTGTTTGCACAAAAACAGACCACAATCATTGCATTGCGTTGCATTCCATCAACTTCCAACCTTGCTTCAGCCACCATGATACACTCTGTTGTGGATTTTTGCTCCAGTAATTCAAAACAACCCATTACTTGAACAACTGCACCAGAGTTTACAGAAAGTGGGGCCATTCTGCTCCACTAAACTGCACTCTGGCTTGGTTGGGAAGTAAAAAAAAAGACATGTACGGAAGCCATCTTTTTTGGTTTGCTGGTTTGGTCAGGTTCCTGTGGAGCTCCATCGTTTCGTGATTCTTTCTGAACTTTTGTGTTCAGAACACAAATGACCAAAAAAACGAAACCTCAAATTATCAGTTTAAAACGTTTTTATGCACCCAATTCTCTGACGTCTTCAGACAAGTTGCTCCTCCCTTCATGCAAGGACCCTGAGCAAGGTTGCTTCACTTCGAGCTTCGATGGTTGTTCTTGTTGAAAATACTCTACTTTGAAACGTGCTTTGTCACACTCACAGGTTGTTGATAGAGGCTCAAACTGCAATCTGATCCTCATCCATTTGAATTGTTGTGAACTGCAGACGTAGCTGGCGTCTTTGCGTTAAAATTTAGTAGAAATCTTGAAGACTGTACATGAAACAAAACAAAAAAAATCCTTTGCCTTGGCGTTTTTGTTGTCATTGAATCCTTCCATATTGTTTTCATAATTTCTAGCTGCTTTGCTGCAAGACAAAAAGGGACTGAGAGGGAAATCTTCAAAACAGAACGCACAATTTATTGGTTTGAATGCAAGTCACCAAAGTTGATGATCAGGAAATGGGTGAATTCAGTGCCCTCACCTTTCTTGAATCTGAAAATTCTGGATCAGGTTTGTAGATGTAGATGTCACTGCGTCCTGTGGCCATGGACTTTTCACCAAATATGGAAGCCTGCTGCCATCTTTGAATCTGGTGATGATGGCTGAAGAACTGCGGCAAATCTAAAGTTGTTCTGCACTCATGCAGATGGAGCCTTGCAACGTTTCAGAAACTTCACATTGGCCACTGTGCCAGATGTGCACTGCAAAGTTGGACAAAAGCAATCGTTTGGTCTCAGACAAAAGTGTCTGAACTAATTTCGAAAATCAAAGCTCTGTTCGTGATCCATCCAAAGCCACGGCCCTGTCAGTGAAAGAACCGATGTGAATCACGACAACATTTATTTGAACCACAATATTTGGTGTGTTGTCGAGGCTTGGGATCTGGGCGCTTCTGGACCTCAAATAGTTCTTCACAATCACTTTTCAGCAAACATCAGTTGGGCTCTTCTGGTGACAACAGACGTTTGAGCTCCTCAGAGACAACTCTGCGATTTCCGGAGCCGACGATGACCTACTTTTCCCGCCAGCTTCATGTCCAGTTCTGGAGAGACCAAATGTTTGGTTCAAGCTGCAACGGTAAAAGAACCAAGCTATGTCCTGTGGTCTGTGGCTATGACCAGTGTCATTTACACTCCTGGAAGCTACGGCAATGGTTTTGAGAACGGCCGTTCTTCTCAAATGTAGCCCAGTCTGTTTGACTCCAAGCTGTGTCCAGAGAAAAAACATGGACTTCAAAATTCCTTTCTTCGTGCGAAGTGTACACGTGTTCTTGGGTTCCCGTTAGGATATGTGGAATCATTTTGGGATACAACGCTCCCGCCTGAAAAGTAGGTCAGAATAAAACTCCAGATTGTCGCGTGCAGAGGAATCTGGTCGCTCCTTGCCCCTCAAGAAAACGCAACCTTTGCAACGAATCACAGACGAGACAACAGCTCTCTGTTCTGGCTTACAGATTTCCTCTTGAATGGTTCTTGTCAGCTCCCTGGGTGTCTGCCTCAAGAACCTGACTTTCCTTCCAGGAAAAACCAAGAAATTTGGCACTGTGAGGAAAAAAGGTAGAACAACACCCTGATGTCCAAATACCAGACGGTGTGATCTCTGGTTTACAGATCTACAAAAGATAAAGGCAACAAACCAGCTGCGAAGAGGCAAAAAATTGCCTGTAATTTTGACAGCCTTCGTGTATGAAACTGTTGCATCACCTTTTTGTGATGTTTTGAACGTTGTCATGTTTTAGTTTCCCTGGAGTAAACTTTGCACAGAAATGACATTCCTGGAGGCAGATAAATTTGCCAGTTGTTCTAAATTTTTGGCCAACAAAATTCCTCATCTCATCGAACTGGCAGCAATGAGTAAAAAGACGCAAGGTGAACTGATTCCTGTTTCTCCTCACCAGAAAGATGATCGCACCAAAGTCTCCGCTTGTCGCTTGGTGGTGGTGCTGTTGTTGGGGCGAACGGAATGGTTGTCCATCAGGGATTCTCAGGGTGGCAACCAATTGAGTAATGCCTTATACTTCTCGAGGGAAGCCAAAAAGAGAATGGAGAATGCGGTGACAAAAGATACTGTTGACAATGAACGTAGATGCGAATGAGAGTTACGTCTTTGTTTCTCACATTCATGGATCTCCATAGCTAAGTGGTCTGTTCTGTTTTGGGAGAAATTCGATTTGATTTCCCACACAGAGAATCACAGAAGAAACCAGATGTATCTCCGATTAGCTTCGTTTCTGAATACTTTTCTTGATTTCCGCTGAGAAAGTGACAGTTCAGAAATGTGATTTCCTTTCAGCTGTCAACAAAGGCAATTGAAGGAATTGTTTTGAAAGGATGAAAAGCAGCTGTCTGTGTTCCGCAGCTAATTTGAAAAGGCTGCTTGTTGCTTGGCGCTTATTATGGAATAGGACACATCACATCATTCTGTCAATGGGAAGAATTGATTTTTCCGCAGTGTCATTTTGACAACACTTCACATTCACGTTGTACTTCATGGAGCATCAGAACAAGTTATGTGACACACAAAAGGAACAAAAAAATTGGTTGCAGACTGACAAAAGAGAAATTTTCATTCGACATGCAAGCAAAGGAAAAGTAGCCTTGACTAAATATTTGTTGACAGGATTGGGATTCTCAGAATCCTCAGCATTGAGAAAAAACTTTTTCACCTGAAGAGAGAGAGAGAGAGAGAGAGAGAGCAACCTGCACCTCTCCAATTTGGGCATCAAGTTTGACGGTTAGGCGGAAGAGTCTGCAAAATGGATGCTTTACTCAGTAATTGAGCACAGATGAAAGACACTCCACGCCTTGAGGACATCAGCTTAATTGCTAATCGGGAGTCTACAACATCACGAAGGTCGCGGTGTTGCTGCCAACTTGAAATCCAGCTGCTGGAAATGGTGTGTGCGGATTAATACTGGAGATTTCCAAGCCACTGGTCATTTCTACCCGGGATTTCCGATTCCACTGGGAGCACAATTACCTGTTTCCAAGCGCCATCGCAACCTCAGGACTTGGAAACTTTTTGCCCATTACTGACGCACTTTTCATCCAACACATGTGCATGGCAACTTTTGTCTTCGTCGGAAGTGCAAATGACATTGAGCAAAAAAAACAACCTTTTTGTCAAACTGCAGATGTTAGGAGTCAGTATGAATCGAAACATTAGGAGCCTCATACTTCGTGGTGAAACGCCCTGAGCGGCTTTTTACTCTGATGTGACCTTCAAGAAATCTATGTTGCTCTCAGATGGGGACCATGAATCTGTGGACGCTCTGCACACTGAAGTCGCCACCACACGTCCAATCTGTCAGCAAAACATTCCTTTCTATTTGGTGACCAGACATTTTTCTTTGGGACTCCATGTGGTTCTTGTCTTTAAACACACAGACACAAACACACACCCCAAACACAGCTACAAATGTTCTGTTTTTCTTTATAAATCAGGTGCGGAAATCCGTTGCCTTTGGCTTGAAATCACTTCCGTTTTGGTGCGTGGGTCTTCCGCTTTCCGTTTCAGATCGCAATCTGTTTCCTGACAGATTTGCCCACACAACTCATCTGGAAAAGTTTGTGTCGGGATATTGATTCGTTGCACCTGGGTGTTTTCAAGCGTTGCTTCTTTTGTGGAGGAGTTTTTTTGTGGCGCAAGAAAGTATGAAGGTTGGTGATACACAGGGTCTTTCGATGATCATTCAGTCCTGCAAAAATCTGAATGATGAGGGGCAATTGCAGATTTGCGTTTTCAGATTAATTCCATCATTATTGTTTTTATTCTGGCAGTTATGAAAGAGTTCTGTGATTTGTCTGGAGGAGAGGGACGGTCATGTCTGCAGATGCACAGAGAGAAAAACAGAAATGTCTCACGAAACAGATTCATGCTACTTGTGCCTCAGGGCCGACGCACCTTCAAAACAAAAGCAAGATAAATTTCCTCGACCCAATCTTGACACAATCCTGGGTTGTCATATTTCTTGCTCGTCCGCTCTGTATTGATCCCGTCTTCCTGGCATTGTCCGAAGGCTGTCAAGCTAAAAGCCCCTGGAAGGACATTAAGCAGTGATTCAAGGACCTGACCCGCCTTTGTGTATGGGCACATATTCATGTCAGCAAGAACAACATCATGCAAGATACAATACCCCGTCATCAGCATTGACGTCAAGGACTGATCAAACTTTGATGGCTCATAGACGTTTCTCCATCAAAGCGACAAGAAGTAAAAGTATTGAATTGGCCTTTTGACGACCTTTGAGGACAGAATTTCAAGAAGATTTATAACCAAACGCGATCTTGATGATTTCTCGAAGAAAAAGACAAAACTAAGAAAGGAAAATCCCTCTTGCTGAAACGAGACGGCTCTTTGGGGTCTTGAGCCTTTATGATGAATTCACTGTTGTGAAGACGCACAGGAGAATAGCATGATTTCTTCTGGGTCATTAAAGCCACGGATTTCACGGATTACGTTCTCCTCTTTCTCTGCCCGCTGAGTTTTCATCTCATATTGATCTAAGTGTGCGTGCGTTGTACTCTTTACACAGTTGCTGTGAAAGAAATGGCCGTGTAAATATTTGATGTAAAGCTTCTGCAGAGAACGCTAAAATGCGGTGGAAACGTCTGATTTTTGTGGTTCCCTTATCAGGCTGTTCTATGAAAACCTCCTTGGAACACAACCATGCACATGAAACTTTCGCAGCAGCAGTGCCCTGAAACCTGGAAACCCATCCAGGGGTCTGTCTGGACCTTTGGCGTTCTGTGATTCAGTTAGGTCACCCAAGGATTCCAACACCTGCGCAACAATGAATCCGGAAAAAGGCAGACTGTTCATGGTCAAGTGCTGAGCCATTGCAGAATGGTTCATGCATGGACAGGGTTTTTCAGAGAACATGGCCATAAGTAGGCTGGACCCATTGTGCGCCTTTCTTGGAAGACCACACCTGCAGCCAAAGATCTGTGCAAAGGGACTGATGTCGTTGTTGTCGGCAGGATAATTCCACTTTATGAGCATTCCGATCCACCAGAGATGTGTTCTTTGGAAGCGGAAGCGAAAATGTTTTCCTGCGTGCACACTGCCCGTTTTCTTTCAAAATGACCCAGACGAGACGTTGTGTGCGGGGTACTGTTTGAGGCAGCAGACATGAGGAATGAGTATCAATCACAGATATATACATCCTTACATTTGTAAATGGAACAAAGTGGTTTCGTTTCATGAAGAGGAAAAGTAGTTGAGTGAATGTTTCCTCCACACTTAGCGCTAATGTTAATGAAGAGGTACGTGCTCTAGCATAACGGGAATCGTGTCGACAGCATCTTCCCTCTTCAGAGATCGACTTTGTGATTTGTTTGAGAGATTCTGCATGAGATTTTACCCTGTAATTAGACTAAACACATACCATGTTGTGACTGGCTGCACACATTGTTGGTGTCTTTTTATCAAGGGAGAGAGAGAGCTGCAGTGCTGCGTTAAGAAACTTCAACATTTGTCTGTCTCCTTGACTGTGTGGTTTGGCACTAAGGCACACAGAGACAGTGTACTCTGACGCCACCGCAGTTGTGCCTGTAATCCCGCATTATCCGTCTTTAACGACAAGAAGAACGCGACATTACAGACCGCACTTTGTAAGTCTCGCCTCTTGATAAAAAGTGTACATAAAAGGATCGATATGACCTGGCGCACTGACATATTTTATGCAATCTGCAAACACAGTGTTGTCGCAAATACCAGGCCAATTCGTTCGAGCGTTTGGCCCTGAGTATGTGCTTCAGACACGCTTTATAACAAAAGACCACGCACTTAACTTCATGTTGGACTGCCGCAGGAAAGCTTTGAATGTTAGAACTGCAAGAAAATTTCTAAATGACTTTTTGAGCAATGATATCAAGCCCCCGAATGGATGACTGTGCATACAGAATGCAACCAGTTTGAATGTGACAATTTTCGCTGCGACTTCCATGTCTGATCACAGCAACGAATACATGATAACATTGCAGAAAGGTGTACAGTTCCAATGCCAGCTCAGAGTGTGGAATGACCCCCGTGCACACACACCCCTCTCAAAATCCACCGCTGAAAAATACAGCTGCCTTGTCCAAGTTCCCTGCGTCTTTTTATTTTCAAGAGCAGGAGCAACACAAAAACTAGGGAGATTTGGTTCCAAAGGCTGCTGCCATCACCATGCACCATGCGGGGGGGGGTGTGGCATCAGTAGGGGGCACATCAGTGGGGGGACTTTCCATAGGGGTGGCACATCAGTGGGAGGGAGGGTTCGTTAATTTCCGGCATGGGATGGCCTCTATGGGTGTGTGTGTGCGGGGGGTGTGAAACCAAAGGTCTTGAAACACCATCTGCTGCAATACTACTTCCCACCTTTTTCAAAGGCAGCAAATCCACTTCCCACCGGAAATGTAAGGAACATTCCACTCTGCATGCCAAGCCGTCTGTGTGCACATCCGCATTAGGCCTGGGAGGCTTTTGACAAGGAAAATATTGGGTGTCATGGAAAATGGGATCTTGTTGAAAGAAAATGAATCCACTCTAATTCTCGCATCACCCACACAGTTGTTTGTTCCGCCATAGACCAAAATTACCTTGCACAGAAAAATTAATACAGAGGGGGTTCTGTCTCCTTGCTTTTCATTTAAAGGCACAGTCAAAATATTTTGAAGACACTTGACTTTCCCAAAAAAGACATTCTGTTTGTTTGCAGTTAAAGCTGTGACCTAGAATTTCACAGGTGGAACTTATCGACGGGTTTACCATGTCTTCGTTCGACCAGACAAAAAAGGCAACAGCTTAGCTGGAAGTTTTTCCCACTGAACTGATTGCAAACATGTGTTGATGCTTTCAGAAAAGCTGTCTGAAACTGATACAGACAGTCGTCTCCCCAAAACACTCCTCTGCAAACAACCTGATTCCTTGCCTACACTGCACCAAATCATAATGTGTGATGTGTGTGCGTCAATGTCCGTGGTAGTGGGTAAACATCCCCAGGATTCGCAATTCTCCTTGCAACGCTTCAGGAAAATCTACCTTCACAATGTCCAATGCTCTTTGCACGCAGGGCTTCTTTGTTCCACACTTCACTCAAACTTCCGTTGTGGTTTGCCAGGCTGTAAGCTTCTCGCAGCGGAAAGACGCATTTCATATTCATACTGCAGATTTCTTTGCTCATGACAAAACCTGCAATGCATCCGGAAATAATAACCCAGGAAATATATCAACCTGCAATGAAATTACATTTGATCCAGAGAGAATCCTGGAAGAATTACTCCGGCGAAATTGCATTGTACCCAGAATAAAAACATTTCTCCTTGAACCAGTGAGTAGGTGCTTCGTCTCGTTTTGGATTAAACAGAAGCAATTTGGGGGGTATTCCTCCCTTTTTCCTTTTTTTCTTGTTCTTTGAATCAAAGATGAATCAAGGATCACGCAACACTGCGAGAATCCTGTTCGTGTTATTTTTATCTTTCCCATTGCAAAAAGGCAGATTTGAACAACTGACGCGTACAAACTTCACATTGTGCTTTGGCTTTTAGTGCAGATCACTTTGGATAAGAAATGGGAAAAAACATGTCATATCTGAAAACATGGTCTATTTGCACACAAAAGACCTTCAACTGTGGGTATTCATTACCAAATCTTTACAGACAGCGACATTTCTGTCACTATTGATAAGTCTGGCTTCTTTGAAGTGATGTGTATCTCGAGTTACGTTTTTTTGTTGTCAACTTTGCGAAAGACGATTGCCACCGTGATATGCATTGAATAGATCTGTAGGTGTGGTACACATTTGGACAGACTTGTTTTTTTTTTTTTTTTGGTTTGACTTTGCTGTGCGAAAGACTTCACGATTCGTTTGCTTCTAACAGCAACGATGTGTTAAGAAACTTTGGCTACAAGCTGTGCAATGCCATAAATGAGGCACAGTCCGGACGTTAGGTGCACAAGAGTCGTGAAAAATGCAAACTTGAGATAGATCCAAAAGGTCAGCTTAAAATCCACTGCCTCGCGGGCCTTCTGGGCGATGATTACGTTTGACACACTTCCAAACAGGGTAAAGTTTCCTCCGATACTTGAACACCAGGCGACGTACAGGACAAATTGTAATTGGTCCTGACACGGTTCCAACAGCTGTAAAACAGTCAATACGAACACAAACGGACCGAAAAGGTTGGTACCAAGGAGAAATACTCCCACTAATGTGGCCACTTGCGTCATGGTCAGGTTGCCCGCAACATTGGAAAGCCCTATTGAATGCCATGTCCATTTTGGAAGACCAGTTGCGTTGAAGCCGTGCATCCAAACAAAGGCGGCCATCAGCATGATGACCACGGACCAGTCACAGCGCTGTAATGTCACGGCAGCACTCTGTCTGTTGAGGATAGCATCTGCGGCTATGATCAGAACAGCTGCTCCTAGAGGCACCAGACCTGCAACGCAGAATCACGTTCGTTACTTCAGGTGAAGGATTTTCCTGCAGAATTGTTTCCTTCCTCACGGAAACACTTCCTTTGATGTCTCCAACAGCTGCACGTACTGTGCAATCAAAGACGATATTGTTAAACCCTTCCGATTCATTTATTCCTTGAGTGCATCACAGTGTTATAGAACATTGCCACAAAGGCAAAAAGCAGCTGGTAATGCACCAAATAAAACGCTGAATTAAATATGCATGCAGTGGATGCAAACAGGATTTTGTCAATACGGAAATTCATACCTAAATCAAAAACGACAGCTTCGGTGGTTGACGCCAGATTTAACACGAGAACCACGATGTACATAAATGCCACGAAGACCTGGAATAATCTGGAGTCACTGGAGGGGAATGCCGTCTCCAGGTCTCCGCTGACTGGAAGAAGCCCCACACTCGACACTGCTGTGGTGGACCTGTAGATGCCCGCTTTTTCTGACAGCTTCAGTCCTTTCTGCTCGAGTGTTTGTGTTGGGGAGGTGGCACTGGGGCTTCCGAGTGCTAGTGTCACACTTCTGGACGAGAGATCCTGCGACTGTAAAGCACTGGGCACGTATTCAATGTCCATTGTCAGGGAGTTGCTTTCCTGCAGTCTGGTATCACAAGAGCTTTGGGCATGAACTGGGTTTCTGGGCTCATCCTCGTCAGACGAGCTGCCACTTAAATTGGTTACTTCGTCGTTTTCTGTGGCTTGAGAGGGAGGATCAGTATCACAAGACAGTGCGTCGTTATCCATAACACTTGTGCTCCTAGAGCTGGTTATTTCCAAGACTTCGTCTTCTAGTATGGTCTCCAGCTGGCAAGGAACAGACAGCCTGTCCTCTTGCGTGCTATCAGTGTCTTCTTCATACGTGATTTCATCACCTCCATTGTACCGTAATACTCCATTGGAAGGTTTTAGAGTGCCATTCAGTTGAGTGAGATCACCACTACCGTGAGTCCGGGTCAGACCAGACATTTCCTGTTCACTTATGGAAGCCTCTGAAATCAATTTGGATTTCTGAATGTCTCTTGATCGTATCCGGTAATGGCAGACCAGAAATCCTAAATTGATAAAAAATGCTAAGACTGTGGCTGGAAGTAAATAAAGCAGACTGCGACGCAGATCAAGGGCACTTTCATTGTAAGCCATTCCCGTGGTCTTGGAGGCCAGTAAAGAAATATGCGCACTGCCAAAAATAGTTGCAACACTTCCGATATTGGCCGAAGTGGCAATGGCTAAGACTATGGTTTCCAACTCAACATTCTGTCTTTCTTGAACTTCCCACAATGCCAGCAATGTGGGAGTCAAAATAGCACCACAGGCATCACTCGTGAAAAACGCAGATAGCAGAAACGACAAGAGGCAAACTCTCCAAATGTAATTTTCAAATGTCAAATGACTTGTCAGGAAGTGCCTCAGTATCACCGTTAAAAGCTGTTCCCGTTCAAGGAAATGCACGATCAGCATGAGTCCCACAACAAGAAAGATAAACGTCAAGTTGTGTTGTTTTCCGATGGATTCGTAGACTTCGTTCTGTGGGACCACATGGGCCAAAACCATGAAAGTCGCACCGAACAGCAGCGCTGGCGTGGTTCCCAAGGGAACGAAGCGACAGTTGAAGAGAACAAATGGCAGGGTAGCGAAGAATATCAACGCGCCACTGACAAGTTGATCCAAATGTGCCAGCAGTTCTGCGGTATCCGGCCCATTTGCAACGATCCCATTGGTAATGTTCTGCGAGAATCCTGTTCCACACGTCTGAGTCAAATTGCCTCTCAAAGCCATGGTGATTTTTCTTCTGTTGGCAGCATTATTTCACCCTAAAATGAACAACCACAATGTGAATAATTCCTTCCAAGGTGAGGTGTCCGCAGCACAAGACTCTCGATGTATTTTTCCCATCGTTTGCATTTTAAATGGCTTTCCAAGTGACCGACCAGCAAAGTACTTTCAAGAGACGGAAAGAATCATATGCTGACGTGAATTACATTTTATCTTGTCGTTATAACACAGTATGAAGTCACAGATGAGTGTGTTTTATCTGCTTATCACATTCAATCATGAATTTCCTTGTGTTTGATGCACTTGAGATAAGAGACTTCCGTCTCCATCAACGTGAATGACGTCACTCGCGTTTTTGTGGACAAGAAAAGAATAATTTCTGGCAGCAAAACAAAAGCCAAAGCCAATTTGAAGAAAAAAGAACCAGGGAGGCACCCCAAAGAAAGTTCTGAGGACGTGATGCACAAAGCGACTCGTTGGCTGGTTCTTCTCTGTGGACAAAGAGGCAACGAAACATGGTGCCGTTTTGCAGGATTTGGGCCAAGTAGCTAATTTCCCTCCATATCTGTACCTACTCTAAGCTTAATTATTTTGGCCCACTATGAAAGAAGTGCTGCTGCCTGGGGCACAAGTGAAATGGATCCGATTGTTCTGACTGTGTTCTGAGGAAAGATCTTTTTTCTTTATCTGAAAGACACTTTTTGTGTTCAACTGGGGAAATGACAATTACAGCCTTGTTAAGTCACACAGAAACAAGTTTTTTCTCTGC
>JAAUYG010186041.1_pt1 | contig 13767 bp, 17 predicted proteins | sample 7278091 | NCBI WGS metagenome assembly JAAUYG01 (sample SAMN14350201, study PRJNA611818) | marine sediment metagenome | isolation source: surface marine sediment (0.6m) | place: French Polynesia: Moorea | collected 2018-08
ATTGGGAAGAAAATTCAGGAAAAGTTTGAAAGCTTTCGGCTGCGATTTGTAGGAGGAGTAGTGTTTTGAAATTTTCGCTCCCATAGGGTCCCATGTTAACGAAAACGAAAAAAATTCATAAAAATTTGAAAATTGAAAATTTTGAAAAAAGAAAAAAATGGCCTGGAGATATGGTGGAGTGGGAGCTACCCACAAAATTTGGCCTGAATCCATGCAGCGGTTTCCGAGAAACTGGAGTTTACAGACGACAGACGGACGGACGACGGACGCCTGCGCCATGACAGTAGCTCTGCTGACAAAGTTAGGCAGAGCTAAAAATCATAACGGGATCTCTACGGAAAGTGTGTGAATAGACCCCTTTGTTATATTGGCTTGCAGAAACAATTACAAGCATTTATTCAAAGCCTTACTAATATAACTGTTATAATAGTTCTATAAATAAGTACCAGTATAAAAAGTCAGTCTTAATTCATTTTGCGAAATGTAATCATCTGTTCATGATTTGGAGTCACTCGCCATAGAGGGAGGTTTTCACAAATCCTGAAACTTCAGACGAGTTCAGGTGGACTAAAGCACTGCAATTTTTGCCTGGTCCAATAAAGTAGCTAATCTTAGGAAATACTGAGATCAGAAAGTGGGTTAAAATTTGTGCCACTGTATCAAGATCTTATCTGAGCATAATCTTTTCCAGGCTTTGCCATGCAGAGCGCTGTTGTCACATTGTTGTAGAATGACCACGAGACTAATGAGCTCAACTGCTACTTTTCAAAATATATCACTATTAAAATTCCTTTGTAATGAAATTTTACTGAAACATGTCGAGTCCAGGAGTCCAGGCAACTGGGGCGAGCAGTAGGGGACTGCAAATTCCAGACTAGTCAGACTTTCCAGAATTCTGCGCTCCAAAAATTGACATTCCGCGGTGAGAAAATGCAAATTCCATGGTAAAAAAAACAAAATTCTGTGCTCAAAAATAGAAATTCTGTATAAATACAGAAAATACAAATTTTGCACTCAAAAATGTTCTAAAAGACTGCCTAAAATTCTGAGCTCAGAAAATGCAAATTCCACTCTAAAAAGTGAAAATTCTATGCTCAGAAAATGCAAATTTTGCTCTCAAAAACTGCAATGGTGCTCTAAACAGACCGCCCAGAATTCTGTGCACAGAACATGGAAATAAAACATTCTGCGTTCAAGAAATGGAAATTCCATGCTCAAAAATGGAAATTATGTGCTCAGAAAATGGAAAATTTTCCCAATGCCATGGAAAGTTGGCTTTTCCGTGAATTTCCGTGCCAAATTGGTAAACTCCATGCAAATCTGTGCTGCCGTGCTCAACTCGAAATTCCACGATCGTGGAACCATGGGGTCCTTGAGGGACTGACTAGTCACATGACCAAATTTGATATTGCCTTGGAGATTATCAGGTGGAGTCATCATCTTCTCTTCGAACCGTTATCACTTTCCCAGCATGAAAGTGCCACCCGGGATGGCATGAAATTTTAACAGTATAAGTCCTTTCTCTGGTGAAACAGTATCTAGATTACTGGCGGGAAAGTGGGGTTAGATACCAGAATACATGTCTGTGTGCAGTACTGTGTACCTATCAGGCTATAGCCTATGGTGGGTCACTTATTTAGAGAGCATTGCTCTTTGGAGAAACCAAATAAACACATACCATAAAGCAGAAGCAAATTTATAGGCACTGTATATGGCATCATATGGCTAATATAATCTCAAGCTGATAGCAAATATATTATGTTGGTTCTGTGAAATTATATCCCATTCTCTATTAATGACCACTTAATGAGAAAATGGCAATTATTTCAGTGAGGTATCCTTTTCAGTCATCTTCCGTTCACTTTGACCGTCTCACTGCTGAAGCGAATCCTTTATTGTTTACCCCGAGGGGTTTATCTAATTAGATTTCTTGACATGTGCCTCGGAGCTGAAGCTCATGTCAGAGGGAAATAGTATCCCTGGTCCAGCAGCTGTATTATGAAACCACCGAAAGACCATTGTCTTTATAATAGGGGGAAAAAACAGCCAACAGTAAGACTTGCTTAGTCCTATTGTGTCTCGGATCTTTTGAAGTCTATCCATGGCACCTGATCAACAGTCGTCAGGTGGTGCTCTTGCCAAGTTGAACTTCAGCTCTATTCTTTGCAGTGTTCTCCTTGGAAATTACTCATTATTCTCATTATTAGACCGCCAGCTATAGCTTCCATTTCTGATCCCCGCAGTGAAATGGCCTGTCCTTTTTGTTTTCCAGGTACACCATATACCTGTAAGATCTTTTTTCTTGTTTTGTTTTGTTTTCAATTTTCCTCTGTGCATACCTCCACTTCTCAGGTACATTTGAGACAGCTCAGCAGTCCTTGTATTAAGATTGGATTTCTCCTGAAAATAATGACATAGGTAATACGTGAAGGTGGATATAGATAGATACATAGACAGGCACAGCTATTGTGAGATTAAATTGCCTCCTGGCATCACAGGAGATAATTTAATGTATTTTGTCTCAAGTTCATTTTCGCTGTGAACTTCTGCTTGTAATAGGACCTAATATGCTGATATTAGCAAGCATAAGAAAAAAGAAAAATATGAAAAATAAATATATGTCGGTAACTTCCACACAGACTTACAGTGTTTCTGATCAACTACATGTACCTATTGATTTCTGTGAATTGAATAATGCTTCATACAACCTAGGTTACAGTAGTGGTGTTGTGTAGTAGTACTCATACAATAGTCCCTCCATTTTAAGAGTTCCCTCCATATTACGACCATCCACCAGTGTAAGTACCACTTCTATAATTTCAATATAAATATCCTACCATTATAAGACCAACTTCAGTTTAAGACCACACTCATCTGGCTGAATGAGTGGTCTTAAAATACAGCCACCACTGTATTTATGTCTTTATTTTCATATATTCTATTTGGATATTACTTCCATAAACATATGTGCATATAGAAAAGTGTAAGCAGTGTTCATTATATCATCTGTAGATCTTACCTTTACCCACACTTACATTTGCCACAAAATGTAAGCTTTTAATATTTTTAGGTTACTTTAAGAAATCTTGCCGTTTTCTATAAATGTAATTGGCAAGATCCATGTGAGATTTTTATTATGTCTTTTGATTCTGTTCCTATACACACTTTGTATGTTTCCATCATCAGTTTATTCTGTTCCTATACACACTTTGTATGTTTCCATCATCAGATATTCAGGTCAGGTTTATTTTTGTTGATCCAGGTTTCATCTCCCACACAGATGTGCAGTTCCAGAAAGCGCATCATCTGCATTCTGTATGGACATGGAGTGATTTCAAACTATACTAGGTAATACATAGCATCTAGTGATCATGTGAAAAATACAGTAGATTTGAGGTAAAACATATGACGGCAGCATTCTTCTATGTAGTTTTATATACAGTGGTCCCTCTCTTAAAGGACACACTCTAGAGAGGACAGCCCTCTAGAAAGGACATAAATTCCTGACAACAAGTATTGAGAATGCATGTAATGTTCCCCCTCACCAAAGGACACCTCTCTAACGCGGACAGAATTGTTTGACAGAATGGGTGTCCCTATTAGATGACGACTACTGAACTGCAAAAGTCGAAATGTTCCTGGGAAATAGTTTTCATGTTTTTAAGTATGTGCGCATATTGCCGCATAATAGCACGAATTTAAGTTTGCTGCAGAAAAGTACTACTAGTAATGAAAAATGCATTTTGTTTACCTTCGTGGGGTTTACAAAGTTTCATTATTTTGCATTTAACCTGCAAAATTGGCAGAATAAATTCCATTCAAACATTGTACTTTTAGACAGTAAGGCATGATTCTACCATAAAATGACCTCGATCAGACTTCCTCAGACTTGTTTTTAGAAAATGTTTTGAATTCCAGAAAATCTAGAAAATCAGAAAATTAAGTGCCCTCTTCATTTTGCTAGTCATTGCTAACCAATTCCATTGTTAATTAAGAATGATCTTACTGATATGTCCAGAATGGGCTTATTCCAGACTTTACATTTTATAGAAACTAGTACGTTCATGTATTACACCACCAAAATTTGTGGACAGAAACTGTTATTGTTTATATGCTTCATAAACATTTTGGTCAGATTTTGGCACAAATAAATGTTTAAAATTTCTTTTTATCTTATCTGTATAAGCCACATACATGTCTGTGTTTGGTTCCATTAACTCTTCTAGTTCTGAAAGCCAAATATTTCCACAGAATAGCGACTTGAGCTGTGTCGACTTACGATATGTGATCTAAGCATTTGGCAACAAGCCACAACACAAAATTGTCAACATTTATAGAGAGGTCAGTGTTATAAGCAAGTAACTGCTTTCACAGCCAAATTGCAACTTAAACACATTTGCTAGTGTCTGTACCGGGATGAGTGAGCATCTGGGTGGGTCGTGTCTTAGGGCTGCTCTGGGATTGGTGCCGTTTGTCCCACTGCCATCAAAACTGCTCCAGGTTGTAAAAGGTGTCCGAACTATCGCCACCCTTAAATGGAAATATCTCCACACTTTATGGCAAACAATTTTCCTAGGAAAGAAGGTCGGTCATCCCAAGTCAGTTAGCAAGCTTTCCCCCGGTTTTGCCTCATTTCAATTTGGAGCGACGGCGGCGCTGCCATTACAAGAAGTCCAGCTGCTAATTGTGGCTTCCGCGAGGGTGGATCCTTTCCTAGTATTCTTGTCGCATGCAGAAAGGGACATAATGAGAAACAAATTATCGCCAAGAGTGTTGTCAAGTATCTTCCAATCTTGTCTATGGTTGCTGAATTGCCAATATATCAATTAGCTTTCGATTGGTTACATCTCCCACGGGACCAGCAACCTTCTTTAACTTGGCCACATTACTGCCTCGGTATATTGCTTTGCTTGCTGACAAATGGCCGCCTCCTTTATGGTGACAATTCATTTGTAGGGACAGGTCTGGCATTGTTAGAGGCTTTATTGTCGCAATCAGCAGGGAACAACTGTGATTTTCTTCTTACAGTGGCAGGGACCACACTTCCAGCATATATCATGGCTTATGTGTCGTCTGCTTGACACAAATTCATTAAAGGAACAGCCACTTGGCTTTAGGAGCAGACGCAGTGACTGCCGTTAAGAGGAGACGTAATTACGGGCGCGCTGCGGTCCGAGCAGCAGGGTTCACGACTCATATGCAGATCTTGTGCAGTATTTGATCTCTTGTTATTGGACATTATTGTCTTTTTCTATTGATATGTGATTGTGTGTTTGCCCCTCTCACCCTTGTCTTTGGCGTTTTATGATGCAACTTAAATGCATGAGATGGCGACTGAAGATATTAGTGGCTGTATCAACTTCCCGTGTGGAGACACATGTTGTGGCACACACCCTGCCATTACACGTCCAAGCAATGAAACAACCCCAGGAAAGACATAAATCTAAAACCCTGAAATGCTTTGCTGCATGAATACTAAAGTAAGGAATGAACACAATGTAATTCTTGTTCCGCAGCAGGGGTGATTAACTTCTGGAATCAGACGGAAGGGGCGGCCATATTTATTTGTCCCCAAATCCTCCTCTTTAGATGTCGAGCCCTGACAGGAAAGGAAATAAAGAGAATCCAATAACGATGGGCTCTGAATGCAGAAAAAGGCAAGTCGCAGCATTCAGTCGCATTTATTCCTCATGTATCAAAAGGTATTTGGAATCTTGTCGGCAATAACTCAGGCAGGAGGGAAATGGGACTCACTCTCCACCCATGGTATTGACTTCTTCTTCAGGGCCAATAACCAATGGCTTTTATTGCATGAACTTGCAATTATGCGCTCATTTCGGTGCATGTGTTCATCACATAATGTACTCCAAGCGAAAGTGGCCGTAAATGTTTATTTGCTCTTTGCTTTGTTTTAACGTTTCTTTACCTGGTGCTTTTTCAGCCAGGATCTGTTGAAGGATTATTTAGTGCTTGCATTATTACCCTGAAGGAAATTCGGTGGTGTGTGACCTGGGATTGATATTTTAGGATTTACTCATGATTTTTTTTTTCACTTTCATGGATTGCACTATAGAGTATACCTATGCCAGTAATATATTTTTCAAACTGAAAACTGATTCAATGTTCAATATCTCATTTTCCATCAATACAGTGACCTATAATATGATACAAATTACTTGATAAACAATTAAACGACTTATTTTAATTTTCTTCACTAATATATTGAGTAATTGATAATTCAATACAGTCATTACTACTTAGCTGCACTATATTAAAACTTTATCAATGTTTTTGGACTACCGGGGTACTAATTCTACAAACTATTAGGAAGATCTGCAAGCACACTTTGGCATAATCATCCCACTGTGGTGGCCTGAACAGCCATCTAGGCAGCATCAGGCTTCAAGACTTTGAAGTTCTTTTTATATATGAAACCTATACCATTTGCCAACATTCTAAATGAAGTTTAAATGTAGACTTTAAAATACTATACGATGTACAAGGACCAATTTTCTTTATAAAAACAGTACCAGAAATGTTCCAAAAACATTCAGTCTTCTCACAAAAATAAACCTTCCAAACTTTCCATGTCTTGTGTCAAGCTCCAACATTGGTTTCCATCAACGAAACAAATTAAATTCCTTCCGGCCCTGATTGTAAGCGGCCTGCCTTGGTTTTACTACACCATTTATGGAGATCAGGAATTAGGAATGTCAATGACTCTAATTTGGCCTATGAATAAAACTCATCAATTACCTCTTTTTCTTAGCGGTTGATCGGCACTGTTGCATTATGATACAGCGCCATCCGCCCTGGCGTGAGAGTGGACTTGCTTTTGGCGGCTTTGGCCTGTGCCAGTAATAAACCTTCCCCTGGTGCCGGAATGCAAATCCTGTGAAGATTTCATTGGTAAGAACAGGCGCTTCGTCATGTTCATTTGGTCCCCTGGACTGTTCATTGTTAGATCAGTCTGTAGTCTCCAGCCAAAAGGAAAACATCCATTCCTTGTGGGTGAAATTGGCCCGGCGAACCTTAAAGCTGTGCGGTCAGGCCATGGTCTATATGGAAATGAAATGATATCTGTTGTAGGCCAGTTTTGCTGCTCATGTGATTTGTGGCTAAACTGGGCCAAGGAGCAGGTGGGAAATGAGATGAAAGATGAAGTGTCCCCTACTGAAATCAAACATGCAACACCTTGATCTGAAGCCTAAATATCAAATACTCAGCTACTACTTCTTCTGTATGGTACCATTTGCCCCTCTCCTAGTGGCCATTCTTTACAGGGGCCACCCTGTGTATTGTGGCTAAAAATCATTGATGCTATACTACTACGAATGCATTTGTTTCTCCCTCCCGCCAAAGGCCAACTCTCTAATGGGGCCAAATTTCATGGCAAACAAGGTGGCCTTATTAGAGGAAGACATACTGCACTGTCTTGGAAACACTTTTGTTGTAAAATAGTACCCGCTACATGTAATAGATCCTCACTCTCTTGATAAAAGACTTTGACTTGGCTTTTCACAGACAATAAACACCCAAACTATGTACAGCTACATGGAAACTATATGTAGGACTACAGTGGTCCCTCTACTTTAAGACCACCCATGGGACCAAGAAAATGTGGTCTTATATTGCAGGTGGTCTTAAATTAAAGGCCATTTAACACAGAAAATTGCTCTTTGGGACCAAATCAAGCATCTTATAATAAAGGGTGGTCTGAAAATAGAGGGTTGTAAAATAGAGGGACTACTGTATAATCTTTCACCAAAAAATCTGCTCAAGTGTTTTTGGTTGACTGAGACCTTTATTTTCTTGCATATCTTGCCAGGCATATATACGTTTTGTTTTTTTTTTCACATTGGGAGGTATAATACATGTACATTGTACATGTATATTTTTCAGGGGAAATCATGTTACAGACGTTGCCATGACTGTCAGTTGCCATTAACAAAGTGCTTGTCATTCCAGATCATGGTTAGCTTTGTATATTAGGCACGATATGGGCTATACATGAATCTGAAATCCCATGGACAGAATAGTATATGGGCTTACTTCCCATTTTAATGTGCACATCTTCTTGCATGCGTCATGCTGCAATATACAATGCATGCACGATGCTGCAATGGTGTCGCATTTAAATATGCATGACCCTGATATTAATGCCAGATCTGCAACTCCACAAAGTGCCCAGGAGGACATCAAGATACTAGTATGACATCTGTCTGTTCCATGTGACATGTAAATGTCTTTCCTACAAAAAAAGACAGAATTTTATTTATTTTTTTTTCTAGGTGAATATTGTCTTTGGTAGTCAGAAAGAAAAAAAAAATATCGCGGAAAGGTATGGACTAACGGTACTAACAAACTCTTCACTCAGGTTGCTTCATAATTTAGTTAAGCAATGTTGAAAGTGGTTATTAAGTATTTGGGGGTGATCATCTTGGATGTAACTCGTCGCTCTGTATGAAACTATGAATGCTCAAAAAGTGATACAGTGAAACCTGTCTTGAGAGACCACTGCCATGAGAGACCACCTGTCTTCAAAGGCCACACATTTTTGGCAGAAGGACCAACATTTCAAGACAACTGAACCTATCAACAGAGACCACCTGTCTTGAGAGACCACATTTTGTGGCCAAAGGGGTGGTCTTTCAAGACAGGTTCTACTGTAGTGCACTGAAATACTAAAATTTAGTCTTCAGGTCCATGGAACCAATGCTGCAGTATATAAAATACAGCCAATATCTTAGAGTGCCCCTCACTCTGCACGCTATCATCTGCCACTGTATTTGTCAGCCTTTTCCAGAGCTTTCTGTGATGTTGTATATAGCTGAATAGTACCTATATACAACAATACAAGTCCGGCCGTTCAGCCTGTGTGTGCTTTGAGGCCAGATGTCTGTATTGTCACTGTTGGCGCTCTATACTTATGTGCCATCTACTGTAATGCATACAGGAGTTAGGAACCGAGACGTGGCACGTCCTTGTCATATACGCAGAACTGCACAGCAAGTCAATAAATTAAAATGCATCCATTATTTTCAGACATATTCCTGCCACGACCATTGAGAAAAGATGCAGGTAATATTAACTGAGGCAGACCGCGCCACGCATCCATCTCCTCAGTTTGAAGCACGGGGGTATAGTTCTCCCGGCCATGTGATCAAACAGAGCTGCTCTGGCGTGACTTGGCAGTGTTGACTTTTCTGAGTCTGCAACTTCTAAAGAACATCAATTGATCGGTTTCGCACAAAAGAACCCGGCTTCGTCTGCACTGGCTGGCAACGGAGGGTGAGTCGAGCCAGAAGCAAGCTGAGTAACCTATCTCTGTATACCAGGCAACAGGTGTATGGCAAAGATGAGCTACAGATAAAAATGCTGTCTGTGGCTGTCATATGCCTGGCTTTGCCAGCGTCTGTCCTCTGTCATTACCTGCCACTCCGGCACTTACCTTAGCAGCGTTCGGCCAGGTATGATCGTTCATACATAGATGCACAATGTCACCTCCCCAGTTTTAGTGCCTGCCATTTTAGTCCATTGAGGTGTGCGATTTGTGGCACACTTTCTTCCATAAATATCCTGTGGACAATTTAATCATGGAGAAATCAAATGTTTGCCCAGCGGCAATTTGCCAAACATCTGATGCATAAATGGTAAAAACGATCACCTCAAGATGTAAACAGATATCACAGATTTCTTACCAACAAGTCAAAAATAAAAAAAAACAACTTAATATGCCAAGAGGAGATTTTTAACTTGGGGACGGCTGCATTGACTTTGTAGCTTATTAAACCATTTGTGTCTTGCATGCAGGCATAAAGTAGCATTTACTAATAAAGGCCTTATATTTTTTTTCTCTTGGTTTATAAGAGGTCTTACTTAATGCTGGGATGTTCTGTTGTTAAATATAATAATAAAATTTGTATATAATACAAATATATATTATAATAATCTGGTGAATACCAATCTATACAGTACCTGTATGTAATACCGGTGCTCCAGTTCCATCAGAATCCAGCCCAGTCCATACTCTTTTTAAAAACAATTGCGAAGTTGACACAACGCTCTTAATATACAGTAGTCCCTCTCTAATAAGGCCACCATATTTGCCAAGAAACTGTGGCCACATTACAGAGGTGGCCTTTGGTGGGAGGGACTTGTAAGTAAATATATTTGATAGTAGTAGTGGCAAAAATTTATGGCCTTGTTAGAGATTAGCAGTAACTGCACTCATGCGATCCAGAAAAAACTCCTATGTACATGCATACATGTAACTCTTTTCTCTAAAACATTCCTCATACTCCCACTGCCATTTTACATGCACTTACGTTATATTAATAATAATAATAATAATAATAGTAATAAGTTCACCTTACAGTCATTTATATTGTAGAAATATAGTAAATTGTAAATTGGAGTGGGACTTGGTAGCCTGGGACATCAGGGATCTGCTTGAGGTGCTGGATGCTTGAGTTTAATCCCTGATTGCATTTGAAGCCTAAAAAATTTAAACATTGTGATATCATCTTTTTGATATTCATAGGGAACACCCACCTACAGCCTAGTTCAGTCATTACATTGGGGGCAGGGGTGGGGGGGGGGGTCAATAACTGTACCCGTTTTAAAATCATTATTTGGAAACTATTCTATAACTACTTCACATACTGGCAATTCTAACAAAAAAAAAAAAAAGAACTTTTTGCCATATTTAAACATTGCGTAATTACAAATACCAATAAGGGTGTAGAATTAATGCACCAGTGAAGGGCATTTCTTACAGTCTCAGAAATAACATGAGACTAGCCATTTTCAGTTTTAATGTTCTATGTTTTGTGATGTAGATACAAGATTATGGCCATGTAAATTTTACCAGTAATTAAAATACTGTGTAATGACAGTGTAACGAGCTGCGGTCACATAAACAAACATATGTTCTGGCACAACGCCATACATGGAATACATCCTTGAATAATAATTTTATGTACAAAAACAGGAGCTCATCTAAATTGCTGTTTATGTCGGTTGGACTTCCCCAGGCTGGGTGTTTTACCATCATTAACTACTTAAGGCCGTCCCTTCAGCCGTCTGCTACTGGTCGTGTGAAGGCCGGATCCAGCCATGTCAAAGATCATTGAAGACAATTTGCCATTCATTGTTCTAAATGGCCAAAGCCACACTCGTTGTGTGCCAGATGCCCATCCTGTCTTTTTCCAGTTTTGGTTTGTAGTTGGCGGGTGGCAAAAATTGCCCAGTCCTTTCCTGAGTACTAAAGATGGAAAATTGGAGCTAGAGATAATTGCGGGCTCATTTTCCCCCGTTCTGTCCCATCCGGGACTCATGCCACTTAGCACTGCTACAGTGCTGTCCTAAATTTAATCTGATCTGTGTCTACCGCTATTATTATGATTGCCACAAAATTATCTTTGACATTAAGACAGCACGTTTGTGTGGCTGCCGTTTCCTTCATTTCCTGTCATTTCCCAATCGTGAGCGACCCCCCTGCCTGCGAAGTCATAAGTGTGTCAGTTCTCATTCAGAGTCGGCTAGGCGGGGTGCTCCGCGAAGCCAGGGGATATATATCCGGCCTGCTTGCAACTGCAGCAAGAGGCCACGCAGAAAGCTCCGCATCCCCAGAAGATTGGATCACTCCTGTCCTCCACTGTGTCAGCAAATAATGTCCTCCGCAATCTATATGCAAGTCTGGGTGTGTCACACAAATGATGTAGCCAATCAAAATTCCGGTTGTAGCCAAGCCCTCTTGTATCCTTCTCTTCCAAGATAAGATCATCCGGGCCATGCTTTGGGCCGAACTACAAGATAAGTGTCCTGTCTACATCACGCCTTATCATTCCAGTCCATTGATCGGCACGACTTGGGCTTTCACCCCTCGCTGCCTGCCTTTACCCCCCATGCTGCCATCTTCTCCAAATTCTGCCAATTCCATATGGATTAGGCCAGATGATAGCTTGAGTAACTCATCAGGCAATATTCTTCCGTCTCCAAATTGCGCCTGTCCTCTCTCATCCCACCCAGTCGTTTCACCGCTGCCCTAGTCCATTACGCCTCATGATCGGATCGCCACAATATGATCGTCTGTCAAATACATAAAACCAACTGAAGAAGAAGAAAATGGCACACATCACAGCCCGGCAAGGTCAACTCACCATTGACTTGAACTATCAGTATAATTTGGCGATCAATGCTGGAATCTGCTTACTGTCGCTTCTTGTAATGTGAAGATTATTCATGGGAAGGAATTTTGATCTCTGGGGTAGGGGTGGAAACAAGGCCAGCGGCACACAGCAGAATTGGCAGGGACTTTGCCAGCCAGCGGCGGCCTCTATACCCTAGCTCCCATCATAGACTGACTCAGAGGGTATATGTACTATCACATATCCAGATACACATTTCACCTCAATTAGAGCTTGAAAGTTTACTGTTAGTACCGTAATAAGGCTGCTTTGTTGGTATGTTTTCATTACATCACTTGGTTTAAAGTATAAATATTAAAAATATTAATAAATCTTAATATTATACTCTCTTCACCAGTGAATAAAAATTCTATGGCATGTTTCTATTATTGCATCCCCCAAAGCCAGTTTCACGGATACTATGACTTTGACCCAGTTCCACTGCTGCCTTCACAGACTGGTCCTGCGAGGCTTCATCAACTACAGTTATATTTGGTGGATACATGTATACAAATGGCTAATGAGATAATTATCATGTAATGTATGGTAACAATAAAGACATTTTATCCCACATGAACCATTTTTCTTAGATAATAATTTTTTTACAGGCATTATATGTGTGACAACAATACAAATGTATGATATAATGGACCAGTATCATTGGTCTTGCATAATTATTATATGCTGATATTTGCATAAATTATGGGTGAAACATCTCTTTTTTCACCCTTGGACATATAATTTCAGTCAGACAATTTCAGTTAGATCTTAATAACATTGTAGTTTTAGCGATCTCCAGGCAAAATTAAGGTCATTTCTTGACAATGCTTGCATGGTCTCACTTGATATGCTAATAACTGCAAGTTAATTAGTGCATAAATTATGGACAAAATATTTGTTTTGTGCCTCTAGAGCATATAGTTCCTGCTACATCTTCCTAATATATCCTCCCTCATTGGATTAGGTAGACCACTAACACGAACCCTGGACTGGAGAAATTTCCCATACTTTACTTAAATAATCCCAGAAAATGGCAGAAGTATAGTCCCATACCCATACATCCCCTGATGGGATCCCCTTATGGGGCTACCAACTTTTTTTTTCTTTTTTTGGTTTCCTCCTTCCGCCACCGAAAATTGCATTCCCAGGGACCAAACACAACGAAGGTAAACCTTGCATTATCCTGATATTTTAAAAAAAGCTTCTTATATGTAGTCTTCAGAACAAGTTTAAATTTTATGCTGGTGCGGTAATTTTCTATTGATCGAGTTATGGCCATTTTTTGAGTAAAATAACTCAAATATGCATTCTCAGAGACAAAACACAATATGGAAACCTTGCATTGTCCTGATATTTTAGGAAAAGCTTCTTATAGGTAGTCTTCAGAACAAGTTTCAATTTATGGATTTTTGGATCTCTTTGGATCAAGTTTCAATATATTGCCAGTGCGGTAATTTTATACTGACTTATGGCCTTTTAAGCTCTGCTGGACTTTTATTTGTCAGCAGAGCTACTGTTGTGGCGCAGGCGTCCGTTGTCTGGGCGTGATAGATTTCATAAATAAATAAATGCACTG
>JAAUYG010013023.1_pt1 | contig 13765 bp, 13 predicted proteins | sample 7278091 | NCBI WGS metagenome assembly JAAUYG01 (sample SAMN14350201, study PRJNA611818) | marine sediment metagenome | isolation source: surface marine sediment (0.6m) | place: French Polynesia: Moorea | collected 2018-08
ATTTCCCCCCCCCTCCCTATTACTCTGTACATGTGTTATTTTGAAATTTGATTTTATTCACCCCCCCCCCCCCCCCAGCATATTTCAATTCTCACCGTACACATGTGTGTGATACATTGTCCTGCACCCCCCTACAAGGTATAATTCTTTTGTACCCTCCCTACAACATTTTCAACCCCACCCCCGTCTTTTTAATGGGATAGCCCTAATGTCAGATAATCTCTTCCAATTGGAGATGTGTCCTTTTGTTGGAGAAATAGTCCTGGAGATTTACATCTAGCACAGTTGGTCACTTGTCACTGGCTTAGGTGTTCCTCTGTCTCCCCTCACCCTCCACCCCCCCCCACCCCCCAAAAAAAAAGGCCACCACAGGAATTCCCATTATACCAGCAACAGATAAAATCTAGCCAATGGTAAGGCATACTGGGATGGGTATACATTTGTCCTGCACAAATGGCATGATCCTTCTGCCAAACAATTCTGTCATTATCAGAGAGGTGTCCTTTGGTAAGCGGGAGCACCACATGCATTCACAATACATTGTACTTGCGGCCAAAAATTTGTCCTTTATAGAGGGGTGTCCTTTCTAGAGGGTCCTTTAAGAAAGGGACCACTGTATTCATAGTAATTGCTGCCAAGAATTTGTGTCCTTTCTAGGGGGGTGTCCTCTCTAGAGACCACTAGTGGAAAGTAACAGGTTGCGTATATTATTTCTAGAATGATACATCGTAACTTAAACAGAAAAAGAAGCCACACAATTGTTTTAATACAGTTAGAATTTATTTCACTATCATCAATGATAATAATCCGCCGCTTTCATACAAGACAATACAGAACACAGTCCACATACAAAATATAAAGATCTAGGATGACAAACGAGCTAAAGTGACACAAACATAAAGAGTCCATGTATGCTGCAAGACTAATGTTTTAATAGTCTGTACATAAGGCTAGAAATCGCACATGTACCAGCATACAATATATGGTTCTCCGTGCCTCGAGTCGAACAAAAACCTTCACAACTATACCTGACCCATTCATATCAAACTTACACCTATGCATATCAAACTTGCACCTATGATCTCTACCATAAGTATCCAATGTCATCAGTTGGAATGCATCCTTAAAATACCATTGAAATGTGTTTCTTAATTGACAGTGTGTTCACAGTTGTACTGTAGTTCTGCCAGTATGTTGCTGGAGTTCACTTGAATATCTACAAGGTTTTATATGGACTGCCAGAGTGACTGATAGTACTACAGGCCTTAACAGACAATATTTAATCATTAATAGGCATAACAATTCTGTTTAATCTTACACCAGTACAGAGGGCATGGATCATACCAGTACATACGGCCTCAGTCTGTGCCATGTGCAATCCAAATGCGGTAAAGCCCTTCCAAGAGCACCCCCCCCCCCCCCCTTCTTCCCGTCTTGAAATAAGACCCACACACATGCCCCATTACATTGATATCGCTTTTTGGTCAACGAAATATTCCAAGCAAGTGCTACTTTGTGACAGAGTTAAGACGAGACCAGAATTAAGACAGACTTTCGCTTCGATCATGGATAGACTTGTGGGGTCCCACTGTAGTCAACAGCTATAGCTTGAAATTAGTTGTAACACGGCTACACCCATGACACAGCTTTCAATGACAGATTGGTGTTGGCGACAGTTTCAAAGACTGAAACTTAAGTTTTTAGGTACTGTTGACAGTTTCAATGGGAGATCAGTATTAGTGACAGCTTCAATCACAGTAGTAGTGACAATATTTGTGACAAGTTTCAATGACACATCAGTATGGGTAAGTGCAGTATTCAGTGACATCAGTATTGGTAACAGTATTTGTGATGGTTTCAATGACATCGGTATAGTATTGGTAACATGTTCAATGACAGATGAAACAAGTATTGGTGGCAGTTTGAATCAACCTAAAATGAGCAGATGAATCCATCTTTCAAGAGAACATAACATGACTCGCTAGAATGATGGTGGTGTCATGACTAATGTTCACGATTTTGTTGTACATGAATAAAACAGGGATTTGTACACAGAGAAATCAATCATTCATACACTGAACAAGTCATGCTTGATGCAATTGGTAGTACCGGTAGAAGAGGTACTGGGAAGTCTTAAAATTAGATGCAGAACGATCCTAAGAAAACATAGCTATTTCCACCGCATAGTGGATGCTTGGAACTCTCCGAATCAAAAGTAAACAAATTTTGGCATAACCACCCCCAACAAATTTATCTACGATTAAATTATGTCACAACATAATTATTTAAATACGTTTCTGACGAAACATTCTACACACAGAGTCAGTAGTATTGGAAAAAGTTCCCGAATTTTCGGCAGAATTTCTCTGCCTTCTTCAGGGGATGGTAACTAGTGGCCATTGGAATTTATTTAAATACGGTTTTCACTTGAGGTACTAACTCATGTCTATGAACATAGCAGCTTATACGTGCACTGTTCATCCGAGATACTGACACATGTCTACACTTATCCTGTCTTATTTAACATTTTTTACGCAGCCCAGCAACATGAATTTTGTGAGTTGATGGAGCAGAGAATTACGCCTTTGTGGCAGTAAGCTATATCCTGCATCTGTAGTAATTGCATGAACTGGCAGTCTTCCTGGATGCATTATAAGGTTAATTTCTAAATAGACTGACACACAAGCACGTCATGCCCATAGCCTGCATAGTGGTTTTGTCCAAAATGAACAGTTTTTCGTCACACGTATTCTCCACTCTCAAAAATATTGTACGTTTAAAATGTCGACGGAAGAAACAAAAGAAAATATCACAGCAAAGAGCATTTAGTTACAATTCTAGAGCAAAGAAAGGCACTATTATATGTACACATCTATTAAACAATCACATAATAGTCTGTGTTGCTAAAGATAGCCATCATAGCACATAGCCAAGATCGCACATACACTCCACCAAGGCTAATCAAAAACAGTACATAATAATATATCGGGCACATACAAACAGTACAACGACGAACACAGCCTGACCCAAGCAGAATATAAACTTGTTTTGGTATGTCAAAAATATGCATACATTTTCAGAAACATCCTTCGCCAACATGACTAAGGCGGATAGGAGGTGATCAGTCAAGCAGTATATGTGCATTCCAAAGAAGAATGATTTACAGCACATTTTTGTGCTAAATATGATGGAATTACTGGTAAAAGTCGTGCCTATTACTTATTATTATTCGAAAACTTAATTGCTGAAACAAAAACAAAAGCATACAATAGAAAACAAATGAAAAGCACCAAGAAAGAGGTCGATGACCAGTAGAAATCTCTTTCCTAAGTAATGGAAATTTGTACGAAGGAAACTGATGATTTGTGTGCTACATGTATTTCAAAAGTTCACACTTAAGTGTTCAAACGTACACAACCCAATTCCAGTTTAAACTGGAAATATCTGATTGAGAGTACTGATACTACCACCATAAAAACACTAGTATAAAACATTAATCTGGTACCGCCAGCTGACAACACCTCATCTACTAAATGTTTACTATCAATAACTCGAGTAATTAATCTAGAAGACATAAATCATCGCTGGAGATAATTGCTGCTAAAACGTATGAATGACAACGGATTAAAGCAATTATAGTGTTCATAGGACATCTGATTAACTCCCGCTACCGATCTAGCATTAGAGCTACATTACTCACAATAATCGCACGCACACAGCCTTAATTATCACACATGCATACCCTGAGTTATTAGCCTGTAAAAATATACAAAAAAAAGATCAACAAAAGACTGATAGTGCGTAACAACTTCTAACACTCGTAACCGTGATTTTCTTTTTTGACGATCCTCACTTTCTTCTCATTTCAGTCACTCGTAATGTCCTCATTCACACAAGATCAAACATGACTATAAACGCGTTCCGGTTGAGTGAGCGATCACCAGTGTGCAGAATGCCGCTCCGCCACGGTGTGGAGGAAATCTATGTGACTGGCGTACAACTTCAACTTGCTGTCAATGTCCGTCCATCTCACTCCAACCGCGTCGTCACCTGGCAAAAACAATTCAGACCTTAAATACAGTAGTCCCTCTATTTTACAAGCCTTTATTTTAAGACCACCCTTGATTATAAGACCACTTGATTTGATTCCACAGTGCCAGTCTGTGTGTTAAACAACCTTTATTTTAAGACCACCTGCAATATAAGACCACGTTTTCTTGGTCCCACAGGTGGTCTTAAAATAGAGGGACCACTATATCAATAATATAAAAAAAAAAAAAACTTTAACTACACTGGTCCCGGTCTTTGCGAACCATGACTGAAATCTTGAAAATGGGATCACATATGGCAAGCAGTCTATATATAAAGGTTCGACAGTATATGTACACAATAGCTGCACTTTGACCATGATAATGGTCGAATGCGACTGGGTTAAAGGACGCATGGTAGTTTGGCTTCCAAATGAAACAGACTGTTCAATGTTGCGATTTTGCAGCAAAATATTCCCTATTTCTCATCCGGCAATTTTACCTGCGTGTAGCCTGAACCGTCCCACACTGGTCCCCGTCTCGTCATGAAAGTTGTAAGCCACAGTTTCCATCCACGCTTGGTCGGTGTTGCGTGGATCATCCACATAGCCCCGGTACACCTGAATTAATAGATTTTTCCGCTGTATAAAGAATTTCACTGTACTACTTTGTGACTTTTTTTTAATATTAACCTAGACATAAAATTTATATAGACACTAATTGTGTTGTTGTAAATTGTTTGCAACTGAACATTTTGAAGCTTTTGATAGATCCTATCAACTCATTGGAGTCTTTATTATTTTTTTTTCTTTTTGTCCTTCAATAACATTAAAACATCCTGGTACTGGGCTTACGAGCAACCATGTTGGTCCCAAACTTAGTACAATTGAAGTCTTTGTAACATTACCTCCTAGTAATTCAAGCTTTAATTATATAGCCTACATAGCAATTAAAGCTATAATTGTATAGCGTACATAACAAATTAAAGCTATAATGGTATAGAATACATAACAATTGAAGTTATAATCGTACAGCCTACAGAGTAATTTAAGTTATAATTGTAGAGTGTAAATAGCAGTTAAAGCTTTAATCATGTACATGTAGCTTAAATAATATTTTGAAGAACTCTGAATAGAAAAAAATAGCTGAATAGAAAAAATAGCTGCATGAAAGATAATGTCTTTCTTCAAAAATCATGCATTTTAAAACTAAGAAACTTTACATTCTCATGCGTCTGAAAAATGTTGAACAATTGATCGCTAATAATTAGCTAGTAACACACCTGGATCAATGATAGTCTACTTGAGGCTATATAATTAACTATGACCATACCTAGTACCAGTAAGAATCTAATGAAACATGATCAAGTATATTTAAAGGAAAGCACTTATCAACCCTTGCTTAATATTAATATCCTTGGCTTATTAGTAGTAGCGGTATCGGTAGATTTATTTTGGAATATATCAGTGTATATAATTCCTGGATGACAACGAACCTCAAGCTTGCAATCATTATACATCTCTTAATTTGGAACATTAACCAACACATATAATAGTGAGTACAGTTGTATGTCATGACCAATGCCAACCAATGGCAATGCTTCAGATTAGCATGAAGCATTTAGAAATTTTTTTTTTTCTCTCGGCTTTTGTACCTCTTTTCCATGTTTAAACAGAGCTTCTACTTGATTGTGAATCTCGGTTTTAGCATCATCGCTGGCTTCCAGAGAGTTCATGGCTTCCTCCCCAAACTCCCTCATAAGAGTCACGGTGATCATTTCCCCAGGGTTAACCATACCCTGGAGTCACGGCGATGATGAAATACAAGGGATTCCAAAATCAAGCTTTGTTGTTAAATAAATTAGGTTGAAAGTTAAACTAATCAAATGAAATCACGAGGAGAAAATGATTTGGAATTGGAACATTAAGGTGGTCCTTTCCAAGACAGGAAGCTATGCAAGACACATATAGTGAAACCTGCTGTTAATGCCACGCATTTTGACTGCAGTAAAACTAGGAACATTAACATGAACTGTGAAATCAGCTAACCACAGCAGCAGCCCATCCTATCCAATGAGTTATAAACATGATACAAAGGTTTGTTAAGTGTTATGACCGGTTTGTTTTGAAGTGTTATGATGGTGTTGTTATGAAGTGTTATGACAGGTTTGCTGTTAAGTGTTATGACAGGTTTGTTATGAAGTGTTATGACAGGTTTGCTGTGAAGCGTTATGACACGTTTGTTGTGAAGCGTTATGACACGTTTGTTGTGAAGCGTTATGGTTATGACAGGGTTGTTGTGAAGTGTTATGACAGGTTTGTTATGAAGTGTTATGACAGGTTTGTTGTGAAGTGTTATGACAGGTTTGTTATGAAATGTTATGACAGGTTTGTTATGAAGCATTATGACACGTTTGTTGTAAAGCGTTATGACACGTTTGTTGTGAAGCGTTATGGTTATGACAGGTTTGTTGTGAAGCGTTATGACAGGTTTGCTGTGAAGGGTTATGACAGGTTTGTTGCAAAGTGTTATGACAGATCTGTTGCTAAATGTCATGACTGGTCCGCTGTGAACATGTGAAAGTACCAGAATGGAAATCACTTCTTTCATTTGTCTCGATTTGTGTTGATCTCTACCCATATGTTTTAGTTAAACATTAACGCTAATCTGGCATTACTATACAGGTGGCCTTAACAGTGGGTTTCACTGTACGTCTGTCACACTTTCATGTCCACAGACTAAAATAGTAACAGCACATCAGGTAGACACTGAAACGAAAATACAGTAAAACCACCAAGAATGGTAACTTATACCACCACCGCATAGGGAATACATACATATCCAGGTAGGAAGAAAAGCCATTCGCACCTGGGATGTATGAAGCACACATGCAAGATACAGATTCTGTACTATAGGACTATGACCATAACATAATACTTATACATGATACACCAATCTAATTTGGGAAACAAGATTAGTGTATCTGTGTACCCTTGACCATAACAACTAAACACAAATAAAACATGTAAAAGAAACGAAAGAGGAAGATCAGTATCTTGCATCAGAAAAATAATATTTAATACTACCGAGCCTGTGATGGATCAATTCGAATTTAAACGCACATATCTGATCTGACTTGATGTGAAGTTTAATTTTTTAACACATTTTATTTAAATGTGGTATTTTGAGGCAAAGCGCACAAAAAGAAATATCCCAGTCAAGAATTTTTTACTCATATATTTTTCTCCAACACAGACCGAGTAGGGGGAATAAGAAGCTGGAATCCTTATAGTATTGGCAATACAGTGGTACCTCATATTATGACATGTCTTTCTAAACTGCCAAGTACTTAGCAGTATAAACGGGGTTTTAGTTATAAATCTCAGTCTAATTAATGATCAGGTAAATAATATGCTGTAATACTATATATAGTTACTACAATTAATTATCCTAATATAAACCCAAACCGCAGCCGGGTAGTGTAGTGGTTGAGCGTTCACCTGGCATGCAGGAGGTTGGTGATTCGATTCCCTGGCCACGTCAAACAAATGGCGTTATACATGTAATTTGAGGTTCTGCTATTCTCTTAAGTGCTCAGCATATAGGAGTTAGATACTCGGTCAGCCGCAAGTCAGGATAATGCTCTGGGTTGGGACATCACTGCCTACCCGTGGCGTGGCATATCAGTGGGCAAGCACTATAAAGACTGGTCTTAGGTCACACTAACACCCGACGAGTCTAGTACATACATACCAACACCTACAAACATGACTTTGTTCATAAGTCAAGCCCTCAAGCTTGACAACCTCATTCTAGTCGCTACGAGACTGGAAAATTGTCAAAGTGACTATAAAGCCAGTTCCCTTACTCATTACTTGATGTATTATTACGGCAGGCAGACTTGTTCATTTATTACCTGTTTAACTCCCTGGGGAGCATAGTAGCATACACAGATATGATGAAATCTAGGCGCCATGAATATCGACTGTGCAATAGCCTTTTTCATCTATCGCCTTGCACCCGCTTACAGCCGAGTGGACCGGAGCATGTTTCACATACAAAGCTTGTCCATTACTAAATATATATTAGTATTTTTATATTTTGTAATTTTTTTTCATGGCCACAGAATAAGGTTCCACTGTATTGAGCATATACCAACCAGATTTCAACAAAAGCAGACGACACAAAGCACCATAGCTATGGAATGGGAAAAGGGTAACAAATATCTTAATGAACATATCCAGAACAATGATCATTACCTCAATACCACTACTAAAGAAATTGGTCATGTTGGCTTCCAATGTTTTCGTCTGCTCCTCAGACATCTCCAAGGCATTCATTGCCTCTTCTGCAAACTCCCTTCGCAGCGTAGCTGAAACTGTTTCACCTGCATCCACCATGCCCTGGTACACCATGAAAGAAGTGATTGAAGCAAGTAAATTTCTATTAGTCAAGTCTTTTTCAAATCTTTTCTGGGATCTGAGAGAAGCAAGCCAGTGGTCTCTCTGTTTTAAGACTACCCCTTCAACCAGAAAATTGGATCTTAAATAAATTGAAGGTACTCCTAAAATGGAGTGAGATTTTGTAACTTACTGAATATGAATTTTGTCAGTCATTGATGGCTGGTCTTAAAAGAGTAGATGGCAGTCTTTGAATGGATGAGTCTTAAATCACAGAGGACACTACAATGGCCATTTAAGCCCATATCCTGGCAGACTGGGAAGAGGAGATTTTGCATAATCATACGCAGGGCAGAGAATATTCAATACACACGATACAGTATGTATGCTGAAGAGTTCCAAAACACATCACATACTCCTGTAAATCCATAAATCCAAGGAGCCATTGCATATTGAAAGACCATGATCTTAATTGCGGCCTCCTGAACATGATAAAGGCAGTGCATGTACATGTATAGACAATAGACATGATATCTTTTCACCGGTGTGGCTCACTTGTTAATTAGACTCACTTTTTAATATTTTTATATTTTTATGATCCATGAATATCATTTATCATGCATCGCAACGTATTTAATCCAATATACATTTGTATTCTTTTCTTTTAACGTTTTCCCTCTCCATGCTCTCAAAAGCTGCAAGTGCAAACATTCTTCATAAAACAAAACACTGCACTATCTTTTGTCCTATGGTCCATGAGCCAAAACGCATTAAAGCGCTAAAGGTTGAAATCATAGATCAAATTTGATTCAATAATCTTGCACAGATAGTAAAATGCTATGAATACACAACAAGTATTTATGCAATATATAATGCATCAATAATCACCCATAAGAAACAATGGATTGTCAGTGCAGTTTCTGGATCCTTACCCCTGGTAATGCCCATTCTCCGGAATCCTTTCTCTGGATTGATACAAACTGCAGAATGGGTTTCCTAGTGTTGTAGTGCTTCAGGATCTGGTTGTCCTCATCTCGCTTCCATCTGGATCCAGATACAGGATCCAGATACAATTTAATGGACCAACAACAAACAAAATACCGGAAGAAATTACACCGTCTGAAGTACCCTATCTTCAGAACAAAAAAAATTATGTGCCAAGCATATTACATGCGCTGATGACAGTGTGGGAAAAACTTTAGTAACTTAACTCATTTCAGATCAATCGTTTGAACAAGTACAATACATTCTTGGAATAAGAGAACTTGAAAACAAACGGGTAAACAAGGTGTAAAATCTTGAGCATGTCAAAAAGTAATTTTAAATATTTTGTGTTTATTTGAAAAAGATACAAGTATCTTTTGTTATTTTGGAAATGATGATAAACAGGCTTGCAAGTTGTTGTGAATGATTTCCACTACAGTGAAACCCCCTATTATGCGTTATACTCTTTCAGCATAAAGATCACCTCAGAATTAAGACCAACTTGGCTTATTTATGTATTGCTCTTTTTCATGTTTGTTCAACGGACTTTGTGATTCAGCTGCTACATTTGCACATATTCTTGACCTGGTAACTATAGGATCAGCAGCGTGATTGGGGCCCCATCTTCCAAGCAAACCACGACCACAGATTCCCGTTCGTCCACAGGGATTTCTAGAATACGAAAACAAAGGAGAAGTTTCAGATAATCCGATACTTCAATGTACTGATTGTAACTGAGCATCCAAATAATGTAGCAGACAATACATTATGTAATATACTACATGTACTACACACAATATTTACATAAATAATCACTCTTCAGTACTTTTAGTAACACTGGATTTAGCACGGGACTATCCAAGCAAAGTATTAGGACAATATTTACCAGTACTCACAAACATTTCTGGCAAATTTGAAGATTAATGGCTTCTATGTGTATCATTATCATAATTGAATGAGTCAACATGTTACAAAAAGCACACAAGTTTATGCAGAGCCGGGCAGGGAAATTTTACCCATGTATTCTAAAACAAGATAACAAGTCTTGTGACATTAAAAAAATTTCAAATGTTATATATAGTATGGTGACTATCAGGTTCAGCAAAATTATCACAGAAAATGATAAACTATCGCAATACTATCATGATAGTGTATTTGAAGAAAATATGAAGAAACTACTACTACTGATACCAAAAAATTTATAATTGACTAGTTGGAGTGGGGATGGGGGGGCTTTTTTAGATCACTTGCAGCTGGAAAAGTAGCAAATTGTGCCCATGATGCCAGAATATATTACTGTACCCTATACAATAGAAAAACTACTATCCAAACTATTGACAGTTGAGGTTGCCATCACTGCTAATGCAGAAAGTCATTGAGTATCACAATCTATTGCCCATGTTGACTTATTGATGTATTATTACATCCTTATGATATAGTGAAGCTTAAACCTTGAGCAGAACTTACTGTGGTACCCCACCAACGACTGGATAGTGACCCATATGACTTTGTCGATTTACATTTCCATCTATTTCATTCCATTTTACTGGTGCTTGTGCTTGCTGTCCCCTTCTGCAAAAACAAGGAATTTTTAAATGTTTATGTTGTCACACCACATGCAATACAAGCTCTGCATTTTCACAAAAAGTTTTTCACAGCAATATCAGAAATAATATATCTTTTATTTCTGACAATATCATGATATGGTGACCAGGCCTATACCTGGGTGATCAACAAAATCAACACAGTAACACATGTATATGTACGTACCCCATTCAGAAATTACTTTCAATCACCGTCAGCTTATTCAGGTTAAGTTATGGTGCACAAAATATGTGCAATATTTAACATTTTTAAATGTTAACAATACAAGTGCAGATATTGAAGACAAAGCTCAGGCACTGAAATAACTACATTATCTAAGCTCTGGACTATATATTAACAGCACACGAAATGATGATAGTACATATATATAATGATTACATTAACATATCCTCCACAAAATTAGGACAATCTATACACCATGCACACATGGATTGAGTTTCTTGAGTGTTGATCATTGTTGATATAACCATATTCCACTTGTAATAATGGTAATGGTGTCACATGTTCACCTGAAGTCAACGTCAGCCCACTCTGGTTGTGCCTCAACGGAAGGTGCTGTGTAATCAACCGCTGCATAGGCCGGAAAGGGAACATCCCAGGACACGTTGTCATCAGGCACTGGACAACGCTGGATACTTTCGTTTCTAGGGTAGTTTGTCCCTCGACATTTCACATGCATGGCAGGTCTTGTTGCTGCTTTTATAACACTGGACATCCTACGAGCAGGAACGTTTCCCATAAACCAATGCAGCTGAAATGACAGAAATAGGTTGAAAACAGATGAGCTAACATTGCAAATACATGTACAGGTAAACTGTGTTATTTTTCAGTGAGGAATTTCTCTCCAAGCAGTACGCTGCCACATCCTGTGAGTGAACAGTGTATTTATTAAAGACAATGCACACTGATGCTTGTCAAGATAATTAAAACATGATTAAATAAATTAAGAACATGAGACCGTTGCTAGACTAAAATTTTCTAGAAACCAGCCCCAATACTTTTTCCCCCACTCTCGATAATAATATCTCATAACAACTTAGGCCGATCCATGGAATAGCCCAAACTAATCATCCAATTGTGCAAGTTTGACGTTAGGATTTGGATTTGGGGTGTGTGACCCCCTTGTGATGGACCTACTTAATGGTGTTCCAACACAAACTCGCCTGGAATCGCTCAGGCATCACCCCCTCAACCCTTCTCATGCACCATCCGCTCAGAGCACCATTCAGTTCCTGGGCTACGGAGGTCCAAATGTGCCATTTTGGCATTTGGAGTTGGATTTGGTAGGGGAGGGGGGGTACCCCCTGATACTGGATCCCCTTAACAGTGTTCTAACTCAAATTCACCTGAAAACCCTCAGGCATGACCCCTTCAACCCCCTACATGTGCTTCACGCACAAGGTCACCATTTCCAAATTGGGTATAGGGCTGGTCATGTTATCCTATATTATATATATTGCATGTATTGGGGACTCATTCCCCAGTGGGGCATATGCCCCAGTGGGGCATGTGCTCGATCCATAGCCCTCACCCCATGGCCATGACTGTTCTTGTTGTCCGGTGGTAGTGGGGCTAAAGGGGCGGACACACAGTGAAGCCGAGCCTCTCAACTTGTTGTGTTGTACACGTTGTAGTCTATGCAGTGTAGGTGTGCGGGAGGATTCTGTTCTGTACAGCTTGTTTGGGATTTATTAGGCAGCCGAGATGAATCAGGGTACAATGTACATCTATCTGCTTCTCCAGTCATCACAGCAAGCACAATGTTGCACAGCAACACTATACTTAAGTACATGTACCATCCAGACCTGGCTTTGTTCAGTGTTGTTTGTAGCGTCTTACCCTGGACAGAGGACTTGTGGAGGGCATTACAACACGTGAACCTGCTTTTCTTTTTAATGTTTTTCTGTTGGCTCAGGAGGGGATTGAACCCCAGACCTTCAGGCGTTCTACCACTGACCTATTCCCTCCACACTGTTCCTAAATACGCCCTTCTGATTAAAGTCCTGTCGGGGCTTGGAAAAAGGTTATTTTTTATTTGTTTTTTGTTCAATATTGAATATGAAACCAGCTTGATAAATTCGACCTTCACTTCCACCTTCACTTTTTGGGGTGTAACTGTACTAAAGGGGGAGGGCATATGTACAATGGTTTACGAAATTATATGCCTGTTTTAACATTTGACTTTCAATAGAGAAACCAAAATACTGACTGGAGTGAAACAACTTGGGTGGCATTCTTTATACACAACAAGTTTAATTTGTCATGTTGTCAGATATGCCATTGCTGTCATTTGCTACTAGTCTATAGTCTGTAGTGTATGCATGCATCACTGTGTTGACATTGACAGTGTTGGACAGTACCTGACATGTGTACACTGTGGGCAGTAGTGTGTGGCCAAACGGCCATCGGTTCACAACACTAACTTAAAATTGACTTGAGATGGAACCTATAAATCTTTATAAATACCGTAATACATACATAAGCACCGCTGTCAAAGCTGGTTAGCAGTATTGCAAAGAAAACAACCCCAAACACGGTTAATGCTAAGGAAGCCACATTGGTGACGTCACAACAGTGTCTATGAGTTAATTTTCGTGCGCATGCAGTTCATTGAGTTCAACGTAACTACCTATTCAAGCGAAACATTATTATTATTATTATTATTATTATTATTATTATTATTATTATTATTATTATTATTATTATTATTATTTATTATTATTATTATTATTATTATTATTATTATTA
>JAAUYG010174435.1_pt1 | contig 13765 bp, 8 predicted proteins | sample 7278091 | NCBI WGS metagenome assembly JAAUYG01 (sample SAMN14350201, study PRJNA611818) | marine sediment metagenome | isolation source: surface marine sediment (0.6m) | place: French Polynesia: Moorea | collected 2018-08
CTAAAATCCAATCTGGATGAATTTTACGCTTTAATAGCTGTTGGATCTCTGCTACTCCTGGTAAAGGAATCGCTATTTTCTTTTGGAGACGCGATCGCACTGCTGGATCGATATTTTTGTCATAATTGGTTGCGCCAAGGACAAATACATAGCCTCCTTGAGTATGAACCCCATCTACTTCCTGGAGAAATTGATTGACCAGATTTTGATTTTCGAGATCTGCATCACCACTACCCATACCGCCTCGATTGGGAAATAAAGACTCCATTTCGTCAAAAAAGAGAATCGCAGGAGATTGCTGACGAGCCTGATTAAAGACATCGGCTAGGTTGCGGGAACTCTGCCCCACCCATTTACTCCTTATATCTGCTGGTGCGTAACTCTTAAAATACAGTTTTCCTACAGAAGCCATCACTCTAGCAATTTGAGTCTTACCAGTTCCAGGCTGTCCGTAGAGTAACGCCCCTTTAGGAGGATTGATTCCTGGTGGCAGGTTAGCGTAGTTAGCAACCAGCTTAACCAAACGCTTTAGTTCTCCTTTAATCGGTGTCGGTAAGATAATGTCATCCCAAGTTAGTTCCCCTTGAGGAGCTTTTGCCTGAATTACTGCTTGAAAATGCTCCAGGTCGATCTCTAGAGATCGATCGGGGAGTAGGCGATCGCTAGCATATTGACCTACTTCGCTCACTACCTGCCGAATATCTCGACCTGATTTGCCTTCTAGTAATCGCGCAATTCGTGACCAGTCAACGTCAGGAGCAACCTGCATTTCTCCTGCGAACAAGCGTAACATAGCTACACGTTCAGGCTGGGCGGGCAAAGGAATTTCTACTACTTTATTGAGACGAGAGCGCACTGCATTATCTACTCTTTCGACATAGTTAGTCGCCCCCACGACAAATACTCCTGTTGCTCCTCCCCGAAAGCCGTCAAGCTCTTGTAGAAGCTGATTAATCAGTTCAATTTCATATTGAGAGACATTACTTTCCCTTTGAGGAAACAGAGCATCAATCTCGTCGATAAAGAGGATTGTAGGAGCTTCTCGCCTGGCTCTTTCAAAGGTCTGAGATAGTTTTTTACTAGCTTCTCCCACATATTGAGAGCGCATTTCGGCGATCGATAGATCGATAAAGCGACAGCCAGAAGCTTGAGCTAACACCCGTGCTACCTGAGTTTTACCTGTTCCAGGAGCGCCATAGAGCAACATTCCTTTAGGAGGAGTTACTCCCTGAATTGGATCGCGGAAGAAGCGTAAAAAGCGTTCGAGGATTTTTTTTAGGGTTTGCTTTAGTTCGGGGCTAAGAATTAATTCTGACCAGGCTGATTCATTAATCTCCACAGGAGGCAATAACCCTTTTTCAAAGTCAGCCCGATTGAGTATCACCTGTTTACTCGACCAACCTTGTCTCTGGATATAAGCTTGTCCCACTTTGGCTAATACGCCCTGAATATCCCGTCCTGATTTTCCTTCTAGCAGATGACTAATGGTTTCTAGTTTGACATCAGCCGCCAGCTGCCAGTCTTTTTCTTGTAGGGCATGATCTAGCATAATCCGTCGTTCCCTTACACCAGGTAAAGGTACTTCTAGAGTCTGTTGTAAACGAGAAATTACGGCTGGATCTACTGTATCAGCACGGTTAGTTGCCCCCAGCAAAAAAATTCCTGCTGCTGATTGCACCGCACCATCTACCTGTTGTAAAAATTCATTGACTAATTCTACCTCTGGGCTATTGCCTGTATTCTCTCTACGGGGAAACAAGGAATCAATTTCATCAAAAAAGAGAATACAAGGAGAGCGATCGCGTGCATCGGCAAATATTGCCTGTAAATTCTTTAAACTACCCCCTTGATAGGTACTTTTTACTTCACTGGGAGAAATCGCTCGAAAGAACCAACCAGCGCGAGCTGCGAGATAGCGGGCAATCTGGGTTTTCCCTGTTCCAGGCGCGCCTGTCAACAGCATTCCTTTAGGCAGTGGCAGCCCCAAACTCAAAGCTTGAGGTAAATTCTTGAGAGTTGCTAAGGTTTGCTCGACCCGTTCCATAATCACAGGAGGCAGAACTAGATCGGGAATATTGGTATTGTCTCCCGTCCACAAAATAGCCTGTTGAAAATGTTGGAGAGTTATTTCCCCCGCAGCATTAGGACTATCTTGACAAGCTAGATGATAAGTTTCTTCTACTTTTGCCTTAATCGCCCGCCCTGATTTTCCTGTTAACAAAAGAGCGATCGCCTGCCAGTCTAAGTCGGCGGCTACAGGACGCTCTCCAATAAATAGTTTGAGCAATTTAATGCGCTCTGGTAGTTCTGGCAGAGGAATGGCAATAGTTTTGGAGAGGCGCGAGCGCACGGCAGCATCGACTTTTTCTGCTCTGTTGGTAGCTCCGACAATAAAAATTCCCCGCCCGTTATTGCTTACTCCGTCTACTTCTTGCAGAAATTGATTAACTAGTTCGATTTCGTGTTGTACGCTCTGCTCGTCACGAGAGGGAAATAAACCGTCAATTTCATCAAAAAATAAAATGGTGGGAGCATTCCGACGAGCCTGAGCAAAAATTCGGGCTAGTTTGCGGTTGCTTTCTCCGACATACTTGTCTCGAACTTTTTGCGCGCTTACTTCTTGAAACTGAATGCCTCCCAGACGTGCCATCGCTCTGGCTACCTCGGTTTTTCCCGTCCCTGGAAACCCAGACAATAATAGTCCCGCAGGAGGAGTTAGCTGGGGGTTAGCAAAAGCTTGAAGAAACTGCGCTAAAGTTCTGGTTAATTCTGATGTCAAGCGTTGGGGTAGAATTACACCCGTTAGCTCCCCAGTTATTTTCGGGATTAAAACTGCATCTAAGTCTTTTCGATGTAGACTCAGACTAGATGGGGGCAACTGGGCAACTATCCGAGTGGCGATCGCTTCTATGTCCCGTCCTGATTTACCAGTTAGAAGTTGGGCATAATAGTTTAGGTCTATATCAGCTCCTAATTCTAAAATCGGCGACTGACCTTGGGTAAGAAAATACTCCAGCATTGGCGATCGCTGTTCCACTGTCGGTAACGGTACCTCGATGCGGGCGGTAAGCCGAGACAAAACTGCAGGTTCGATCTGCTCTGGTCGATTGCTCGTGCCAACAATAACTACTCCTGTTGACTGGGATAGGCGATCGAATTCCTGTAAAAACTGGTTGACAACTTCTACTGTAGTTGGATCGCCCAACTGTTCTTCTCGTCTGGGCAAGATTGCTTCTATTTCATCAAATAAGATTACCGCCGGGGCTTTGGCTCTAGCGTCTACAAAGATTTCCTGTAAATTCTGCACACTTTGACCCACAAGGGGACTTTTAATCTTTCCTGGAGTTACGGCGATTAGTTCGCAGTTAGCATCTTTGGCAAATAGTTGAGCAATGGTTGTTTTGCCTGTACCTGATGCACCCGTTAAGATAATACCTGTTGGTACTTCTGGTAGTTGAGGGTTTGACAATTCCCATCCTCGTAGACTCTCAGCCCACTGCTGGATTGGTCCAAGAGTAGTTTCGGCAAGAAAAATTGGCTGCCAAATTGCAGCGGAAGATGCTGGCAGAAATGATTCAAAATGCTGCCATTGTAAACAGCTTTCTCCTGTTTTATAGCGTAGCTCTTCGGCACATTTAACAGCTTGCTCGATTTCATGAGTATTAATTCGACCAAACTGCTCCGCTAAAACATTCAAATTTAACTTTATATCTAAGGGAGTACCTGTTTGGTAGAGATATTTATTTAAAATAGCAACTCTTCCTTCTAAGGTTGCCTGGGGGACGGGTAGTACAAAGCTAAAGACTTCACCAGGCTCCTGTACTTCTTCGGGAATCTGAGCTAAATTACCCGCTGTGGCGAGAATAATAATTTTCTGCTCTTGATGCTTCTGGTCTAAATTCCACTGCCAGTAAGTTTCTAAGTTGTTATTTAATGTTTCTTTGAGCTTACGGGCTTTTTCTGTTTCTGATGCTAAATCAGCGATACCTAATTTGCCCCAAAATCGATTCCACCAAGTTGTCTGTCCTGTGTTACTATGATTAAAATCCTGGGCTTTTTGTAAATAGCGATAAAAAACATCGAAATTTTGGAGTAAAAGTAGTGCTGGGGCGTTTTTACTGCATTCTTTCAACGACTTCTGGATTACTTTACTAGCCTGGTAAAGATTGTTAGCCTCCCCCAAATCACGACTGATAAAGTCAAACTCTTGGTTTCGTTCTTGACTCAACCGTTCACTCAAACAACGGCACAGAAAACGTATTCCTCGACCTTTGCTACCGAGCAGCAGAATTCCTTGAACTGGCTGATTGATATTAGCATCCAGAATTAAATTGGCGTAGTCTAGAAGCTGGTTTCGCATTTCTGGATGACCCCGAAAGTTTGACCAACTAAAAGGTGCTTCTGGAGGTGGCTCTGGATAGAAAATATCTTCTTTAACCAATGCCGAAGATTGTAGGTGGGGAAGCAGACGCAGCATTACCCCAGATTCTTTACCCAAACGAAACCATTGATGAGGATGGAGTTGCTGTTCCTGAATCTGCTGCTCCTGAATATAAGTTCCTTGTATACTGTCGCAGTCTCGCAAACGCCAAGCTTCGCCATCCCAAAAAAGTTCGGCGTGGAGGCGAGAAACATTGGCCATATCAAAGCGAATATCTTGATCTGGATTGCGACCTAATTTGTAGACTCGATCCCGATGCAGTCGCCAGGCTTTTCCCGATTCTCGCTCTTCCAAGAACATACTTTATCCCTCGCTTACTGTTCTCGATTGATTATAAAAGATGCGGTTGCTCCTTCTGGTATCGGCGTACGGTTGATATTTCCCACCCCAGCTACATTAACTTCTAGGGTAATTCCTCCATTACCGTCCTTAACTCCATCGATTTCAACTTTGTTTTCACCAGGTTGTAAATCCACCATAATCACCTTGCCGTGATTGCGGATCATCTGATTGCTGGTATAAACTTTACCATTAACGATTAAGCTAACAAAATCTCCATCTTCATCTACATTGTCTCGGAGTTGGATGGCTACAGTAGGAGCATTTGCTACCAGGTTGCGAAAGCCGTAACTGTTGCTGGTAAAACCGCTATTGCTGTTAAGGGCGATCGCAGAGGAGGAAACGGCTTTAGATTGTACCTGAGGAACAGTCGCTTGGGGAATTTGAACATTCAAATAAGGGTCATTCGCTAGAGATTGCGCTTGTTTACCATCATCTATCGGCTTTCTGACTTGCGCTGCTTGTAACTGGCTGCTAGCTGCACTATCAGTTGTTGGTTGTGTTTGGGTTGCTGCTTGGGTTTCTGGCTGGGGGGCAACAGAGGGAGTGGGTGCAGAATCAGCTGCTGCGGGGGTAGTAGTTACTGGTGCTGGTGGGACAACAACGGGTGCAGGAGAGAGAGGCAGGGGACGAGATGCTTCTGCCAAATTAGCAGCAAACTCTTGCTGTTTGGCTTGCGCCTGTTGTTGTTGCCACTGTTGAATTTGTTGTTGCGCCTGCTGATGTTTCGGGGTATTGGCTGGCACTAAATTGGCAGTTGCGATCGCTTGCTCAATTTTGCCCGCACTAGCTTCGGTATTGGCACTTTCGAGAATTTTTTGTGACCAGGTTACGGATAAAGATTGAGCTTCGGAGGCTACAGCAACACCAGAGGGGAGTCTTTGAGTAATGGCGATCGCCTGAGCTAGCTGTTGGGGTTGCCCTTGGTTGGCTAATAACTTGGCTTGCGCTAATAACATTTGCCCTTCTTGTTCCTGCTTCGGACTTACCGCAGCTTGGGGATTAGCATTATTAACAGCAGTACTAGGAGCGATCTGGGGGGCAGTTTTGCCTTTGGTCAGCATTTTTAATTGCGAGCCGACTCCCGCTGCCGTAGCTACCAGGAAGCCGGCAATCACAATTCCCGCGATCGACCATTTTTTAGACCCCCGAGTAACTGTATCAATATTTTCGCTTTGGGTAAGGCGACTTTGCTTTTTATTCGGACTAGCTCGCTTTAACTGTTTGGGCGCTCGATTAACTAGACGCTGTTGCTGTCGATTAACGCTTTTTAATTCTTCTCTATCCATTTTGTACCTCTATCTATAATAATCACTGAGATGTTTTAGTTTTTGCATTTAACGCACAGACAACTTCTACCGCCGCTGCATTTCCTAAGTAATAAACTGGAAAATCTGGATCTAGGCTCACTTCTTGTTCATAGGGCAAACTTTCGGGAACGGTGAGGCGTATTTTATAGTTTCCTGGGGGAAAATTGCTACCATCGGCTAAAGACTTGATCCAAATAAAGCCTTTAACATCATCTGTAGCTTGGGCTATTAAATTGCCTTCTTGCAAAATTTCTAAAGTAGAATCTCCAGTTACTACGTCTTCTGGATAGTAAAATCTAGCTGCAAAACCGCGATCGGGTACGGGTAACTTGAGGTCGTTTTTGACATAGTTAGGGCATTGAGGAACAAAAGGCAGCTGTACTTTCTCTAACAACCCACTGGTGTATTCGGGTAAGAAAAAATAAATCCCAGTTGCTACCGTCGTTAATGCAGTTGCCACGGTACCATAGATCAACCATCCCCTATTTTTACGACGACTCTTTCTTACTGTTCTAGGTGTTACAGAAGGATTAGTAGTAATTGGGTTAGTTAATTCCGACCCAAACTTAATTGCATCACAAGCATCTATTAACTGACACCTTTCTGTCTTCAGCATTTCTTGGAGTAATTTTGTCACCTGTTGAGAAAAACCCAGATCTTCTCTTGATAAAGGTTGATTCCAAGGGGGATTTTTGCCTAGACGTAAAGCAACAATAGTTTTAGCTAAGGCATAAAGATCCCATTGAGCAGTGGCGGTTGCTAAGCCATCCCGCTGTTCTGGATGGGCGTAGCCAGGAGTATAAATTCGAGTATAGCCTAGCTGTTCAGCTCCATTGTCGATCGTAGTTTCTAGCGCATTTAAATTGCTGAGATCGCAGGCAGAACCAAAATCAACAATTACCGTTGTGTTGTCCAGCTTGCGGCGCATCAGATTGCTGGGCTTGATGTCTCGATGCACGATTTTTGCTCGATGTATTTGAGCTAAACTATCAAGAACTTCCCAAAAAACTTTTTCGATCTCGCTAACACTTAGAGGAGGATTTTTACCGTCCAAATATTCGGCATAATTAATTCCGTCAATAAATTCTTGAACGAGATAGAGCTTGCCCTCATTCTCAAACAGAGAATAAACTTTAGGAATACTGGAATGACTCAATTTTTCTAGTATTTCAGCGGTGCGTTTAAAAGTTCGCTGTCTTAATTGTCTTTCCTCGTTATCTCCCTGAACTATTAATTCTAGCAAAGCTCTTCTCGGTTGACGGAGATCGAGAGTATTTTTGACTGCATAAACTTGAGCAAAATTACCTTGCCCAATAAGCCTTTCTACTTCGTAGCCAGCTATTTTTTTCAGAGGAGAATCTTTATTCATATCTTAATATTGTGGATCGTAAACCTGTTGTCAAATAAGACTTGACAAGTAAAATCAGCTTAATTATTAAGTAGAACCCATACTAAAATTTAGACAATAATTTAAATGCCTCTAGAAATAAATGGTTGATGCTAAAAATTATTAAATAATAAATTGCTATTTGTTTACTATTGAGCGCCAAACAAGGCAACTAGTTCCGTTATTCTTGCTCGAAATCAAGCATTTTTAGCTAAACGTAGCCGTACTTTTTTCAAGTGTTATTTAAGTATTATTACGTAGAATTATTTATAATAATTAGGATAGCAAATTTTTTGCTGCGTTCACCATCACTCGTCAACCAAGACTACACTTGTATTAAAATATACATTTTATAGATTTGAAAAACTTAGTAAAATTTTATACTTATATATCTAGAGTAATTGTACAATGCTTATTATTAATAGAAGATATTGACTTTAACAAAGTAGTTAAACAAATAGACTTGTTTACCCAAATTGTAAAGTTTTTTGCAATTGCTAGGCTAGCTTTTACTAATTTTATAAACAATAAATTCCTCTAGTTATCGTAATGAACGATCTAATTTACCGTCAGTGTGGTCGCTCTTTGTTACTTAATAAAAATCTAAAATTATTGTCTCTAAAAGCGTTTTTATTTTTGCTATCTACTGCTGCAATGTTAGCTCCTAGTTTATCAGCAAGGGCAGAAATGATTATGGGCATTATTGAGACTTATAATCCTCAAAGTAGACAAGCCACTATTAACCTGGGCGAAAAAGATGGCGTTGGCAAATATGACCGAGGCAAAATTCAGTTAACTAGTCTTGATAGTCCTAACATTAAATTCATCGGTGCGAATATTGTCGTAGTCAGCGTAGATGAAAATTCGGCAGTTGTTAGCGTTCGAGAAGCTCCAGGAATACAAGTTCCTATCCAGGAAGGAGCCGAGGTAACATTAGATACTAACTCAGGTGTTGCTAGACGAGAAGAAGAAGCAAAGATTATTGCAGCCCAGCAAGCCGAAGAAGCTCGCCGTCAGGAGCAGCTAGAGGCAGCTCGTGCCGAGCAAGTTCGCCTTCAGCAAGAAGCAGAAGCAGAACGTGCCGAGCAAGCCCGTCTTCAACAAGAAGCAGAAGCCAAACGTGCCGAGCTTGCTCGTCTTCAGCAGGAAGCAGAAGCCAGACGTGCCGAGCAAGCCCGTCTTCAGCAAGAAGCAGAAGAAGCCAGGGTTGCAGAAGAAAATCGCGATCGACAACAATCTGATGTAGCGGTTACTCCCAAAACTAGCCCTCAAACTGAGCAACCGAAAAAAACTGTTGATTTAGATGAGGCTAAAAATCTATGGCTCGAAAGTGAATCTTCAGAGGACTCCAAAGTTGATACTACCGACTTACCCTTAGACTATCTTCAGGCTTATACTAATGCCCGGGAAAAACCTTCTCCAGAAACGTATTACAGATTTGCCCAAGTTCTAATTAACTATGAAATTTCAGATAAAGCATTAGAGTGGCTAGACGAAACTCGCTCACGCTTTCCTACTACCAGAGGGGTAAATAATCTTTATCGAGCAGTAGCTTTAATTCAACAAGGAAAGATCGATCGGGGTCAAAGTATCTTGGAAGCCTCCAATTTACCTCAAGGTCAATTAACAAATGAATTTGAAAGTTATCTTTATACGCAAAAGGGTGAGTGGGATAAAGTATTTGCTTTATCAGAAGCCACAAAATCGGCAGCTACCTACAACAACTATTTAATCGCGCTTTACTGCACAGAGCCCTTGAGCTTTAATCGAGATACGGATTTGAGTCCAAGTGACTGTCCTTTCGGTAGCGCGCCTCCTAAACCAGAAGAGAATGAAAAAGATGTTGACAAGGATGAAGATGTTGACGATGAGGATGCTGCTCTAGCTGAAGTTCAAAGTATTGAGACTAAAAAAACTTTTGAAAAGATCGGTAAACAAGCGATCGCTGCATATCCCAAAGATCCCTATATTCTCAATACCTTGGGCTTCATCGCTCTTCAATCAGAAGATTATCAGCTCGCCTTTGAACACTATCAGCAACTAGCCAACTTGCTCGATCAATACGACTCTACGCCACCTCGTCTTCAGTTGTTAAAGGCAAATGCAATTAGCTATGTAAGCAACTATAACCAAAATTATGATTTTCTAGCTGAAAACAGCGAAGATCTTGAATTGTTGCGTTCAGAACAAAACACTTTGACCACTGCAATTATTGTTGGTGGAGTAGGAAATACTGTTGCTAGTGTAATTAGAAATGATGTTAGTCCTGTCAGCATTGTCGGTGGAGTTTTGGCTGCATTCTTAAGTATCAACCAATCTAAATCGAAGGCAGAGAGTATTGCCCAGGAGCGTAATTCAGTTTTAGATCAGATGCATCTGACGTTTACAAGAGATATAAAATTAGTTCCAGCACCACCAGAACTGGAGGCAAATTCACTAATAGAATTAACTTCTAGCCGAATTGACCAGCAGCTTCGTCGTTTTGACGATTTCTGGGAGAAAAATAAAATTAATTAGCTTGAGGTATGATATTTCAACTCTCAAATTCGAGAAAAGCGATCGCTATATCAGTAATATACGATCGCCTTAGACTAATTATTCTAACTTTCTTCTTGGCTATTCTGCCTTTCCATCGTATCTATCGCCGCATTAATTGCTGCCAGTCGTGTTTCTAGATCGTCGCGCATGGATTTGAGAAATTTTAGTCTATGTTGTCTCCAGCTTGTAAATGAAGCTGATTCGGGATGAAAACAAGATTTGTACCAGGGAAAAAACATTTTCTAATCTCCAGATAATGGGCTGACTGTATTTTTACTTTAAAATAATCACCAAAAATTAGCCGTAAATTAAATTAATCCTCTCTCGTGATATCTATGACGTTTAATGTGGATTAGCTTCGTTCAGATTTACTAGTTTTTAGCTCTTAGCTCTTAGCTATCAGCTGTCTTGTCGAGCTTTCCCTTGCTCGGTGCGCATTCCTTTGCGGATTAAAAATTCCGCAGGGTCGCACCGCTTACGTCGACGCGGGGTCTCGACGCTATTAGCTTTTAAGATAAATGTAAAATCAGAATGAAAAAAGCATTACTCAAACAAATTTACCCTCGATATACATTGTGAGCAATCGGTTTTAAAGCATTTTAATTCACATAAGGCGTATCTATGAATAAAACGATAATTGGGGTTATGGGTGTAGGAAATTTAGCAACCTCCAAAGATCTAGAACTCGCTTATCAATTGGGTAAATTTATTGCCCAAAATGGTTGGGTATTACTTACAGGTGGGAGAAAAGCAGGAGTAATGGATGCAGCTAGCCAGGGTGCAAAGGCTGGTGATGGTTTAGTAATAGGAATTTTACCGAGTAATAATACAGTAGGAATGTCCGAAGCTGTTGACATTCCCATTGTTACTGATTTGGGTAATGCGCGGAATAATATTAATGTGTTGTCTTCCGATGTTGTAATTGCCTGTGGTATGGGTTTAGGAACAGCCTCAGAAGTAGCTTTGGCATTGAAAAACAACAAGTCAGTTATTTTATTAAATCAAAATGAATTGACCTATCAGTTTTTTCAAAGTTTATCGCCAAATAAAGTATTTAACGCCGAAACTGTTCAACAAGCGATCGCTTTAACTCAAGAAATTCTGCTAGATTTAAAGGATGATATCTGTTGATTTAACTAGGTTCATTCCCGCAGCAGCAAACTTTTGAAAAGCCTCATCAGCTTGAGAAGTAAAGTCAATAACTTCTGGTATCACCACAGGGGACATACAATCTTCTAATAAATAGATTTTTTGGGCTAGATCGATATCTATATTCTTAATTTCTGTTAATAAGTTATCAATTGTCCAAGCCACACAATGACTTTTAGCTTGTCCTGCAATAATCACCTTATCAAAATCAAGCAGCTTTTGAATTAAACCTGTATTTTTCTGAGCAATAGATTTACCATCGACACTATCTAAAACTTCGGGACTTAATACAGAATAGTTTTCGGTCAAGGGATTATTACCTTTTAATTCAAAATTAGCTTGACTCTGACGCGCAATACTATGAAAAAATACTGCTTCCTCTATCGCCGAAACTAGAGCATGACCAATACCGCCTAACATGGAATGATACGGCCAAATGGTTAGAGGATACTTACCATCATTACTCAGTCGCCTAACATAATATAGTGCGTGTTGTTCTAAGGAGTTAACATCACCATCAGTCAAACTATAAGCTACATTAGGATTGACTTTCCATATTCCCTGTTGTATGTCTGCCAAATTAATTATCGTTGCCGCTTCGGGATGTTCTCCTGCATTATTTACCCAAAAGATGGGATGAAAGATCTGCATGGCGGTATGGCTATCCATAGTCGCGATAATTTCCGTAATTGAACCTAAATTACGATAGATAAACTCACATAGCCTAATATTATCCTCCACTGCACCACTGACAAATAATTCAAAGTCGGGAAGACAAAAGGTATTTTGGACATCAATTAGTAATAAGCCTACTGTTTTTATATCTGTTGATGCTGGTTTTATATTGCGTTCTTTCGCCCAAGCTTCAGCTTCTGTTGCTCTTTGTTGATAAGCTACGCGATAAACTAATTTGACTTGATTAGGATTGAAAAAAATAGGATTAGAAAGAATATCTTGTTTAGTAATAGTCATGATCAGTATTTATAGATTTTAGCGCGATATCGCATTACCCTTTGGGTAATCGCAAATTATGAATAATTGAGGCTCAATTGCTATCAGTAAAATATAATTTTCTGATTTTTAGCAATTCTCATCCTATTCTCAGAGGAATAAACTAGCCTAAAATTAATGCATTTCATCCATCAAGCTCTATGTTTAAGATCTCTATTTTTGGTAGTTTGTTGTTTATGACATTGGTAGCCGCAGTACCAGTCAATGCTCAAAGTATAGAAGATAATAATTCTGTTAATAACTCATATAGTCTGACGCCAAGAGAATTGATTTCTTTGGGTCGTCATGGCATATTTAAGGCTCAAGGTATCCCTAGTCAGAGTAATTTTGGTCATGGCGTTCGTTCAGGCAAAATCACTGCTGAAGCTCTGGTACAAAGTGCGATCGCTAATAATCGTCTCCCTAAAAATGCTTCTGGCGATCGCAATTATCTTGAGGCAGTGACTAACCATTTAAAATCAGGTGGTTGTGGCTCTATTTAGGATTTTGCTATATCGATTAGGTGGTGGGAAATTGGGAAGATTTTTGTCTTCACTATTTTCCTGTTTTCTTGGAGCCATAATATCTTAGTCAGCAGCAGCTACGAGCGCACTATTACAATATGAGATATCGCTACAGGTAATTGTCTTAAAACTCTAGGGAGTCACGTAGTAATAAGTTTCCCATTTATGCATATTAATTGAGAGATATAATTTTTGCTGGTCAAAGCATGGGGTTATTTAATCCTTGTTCAAATTAACCTGAAATAGGTAAGTTATTTGTGCGCGACTCCTAGTAGTTGCTAGTTAAATAATAAATTAATTTCTCTTCTTCACTCCACTATCTATCTTGTCTTGAACCATGGCGAATATTTTTTTGATTTCTTGGTCATACTTTTAATGGCAAAATACGTATTTGCTTTTGTAATTAAAATATTTTTACATGAAGCTCTTAAAAAATATAATAGTAGTATTATTGCTTCTTACTTGCTACTTGCTGTATTATTTTTTCTTTTATTTCGGTTTTGAATTCATTTTGAGTACTGTACCCTTGACTGAGGATAAAATCTCTCGCCTCTTTTAAATTCTGTTTGGCATATTCCAACTCCTGTTTTAGTTGCTGATTTTCTGTTTGCAGTCGGATATTTTCTGCTTGTATAGCTTTTGGGGAATTTGTTCCTGTTTCTACTTTCGTTATGTTGGCTCTTAGCTGCTGTATTTCTTTGATTAATTCTGCTTTCTCTTGTTCCAAAACTTTGAGGCGATTATCTGAGTTTGTTAAAGAGCGATTACGCTGATGCATAGTCTTCGGATAGCTTTCAACTAAACTATATTTTTGCTGTTCTCTTAAAGTCTGAATTTGATAAGCTAATTCAGGATATTTATAAATATAACTAACAGAAACTCCTGCTTCTTTGGCAACAGAACGAATAGTAATTTTCTGCTTTTTTGTCACTAAATCATCTATAGCTTTTTTAGTTTTTTCTAATGCCTCACGCTTCTTTTTTTGGCTAGCTTTAGTTAACGCTATTATCTGTTTTTCTGACATTATGCTATCCCAATTAAACTTATTTATTTAACGTTGTAGACGTTGTAGCTGTTTTTAGCTTTA
>JAAUYG010019659.1_pt1 | contig 13764 bp, 14 predicted proteins | sample 7278091 | NCBI WGS metagenome assembly JAAUYG01 (sample SAMN14350201, study PRJNA611818) | marine sediment metagenome | isolation source: surface marine sediment (0.6m) | place: French Polynesia: Moorea | collected 2018-08
GCGTTTGGCCGACGCGGGAGTTCACGTCACCCACGCGCACTATGTTCACGGCTTCCATGGCATGTTGGCGTTTACGCAATTTCCCCTGACGTTGACTGTGGGGTTACAGATGATGGACGATTTAATCTTGTACCTGAACGAAACTCTGTGACAGATCTTTCAAAACGAAGGTCTGCGAGGAGAATTGGTGTTGGAGATGTGATAAATCTTTTGTTGAAACCAAAAACATTTTAACAATTTCCAATGTGCAGAATGAAGACTGCTCAAATTAAAAACTTGGGGAATTTTTTATGTCAAAGTGCCAATTAGATCTTTGTGATTTCAACTGGCAGGTCTTTCGATTCCTTGGTGAGATTCAGGCGCAGTTTTACATGGGGTGTGTGTTGCCTCTCTTCAAAACTTTGCAGTCAACTGTTTGGAACATGAGAGAACGCGTGATGTTTCTTCATTCTTTGCGGTGAAGCATGAAAGCAAGATTCAAGTGTGTGAGAACGCTGCCGCTGCGATGAAGCATGAGATCCTGGATTGGGGTGGTGTGCTCTTGGCACTGTTTAGAGCAAAACCTTGCAAAACACAATAGATGCCGCCGTTGTTCCTTTTCCTTTACGGCAGTATGTTCCGCATCAGGGCTTTGTAGTTTCAGGGCTGACTGCCAGATGGATGCTGTGTTTTGTGCTTTGGCCACGCAAAGTGAATTCAGGATGTCATTCGATGTCGTTTTCCGGTGTCCGCAGATTGAATATCGGAGGTAATTTGGTGTCGCATGTGAAGGCAGAATTGAAAAAACATTGAGAATTGAGTTGTTCGGGTGCACGTGTGGATCGCAAGATTTCCAGCTTCTCAATTCCTTGAGCTTCTCAATTCTTTGAAGTTGCTGTTGTTGAAATGTTGTTTGATGGGAATTTTCCGTTTTGTTCTGTTGATGAAGCGAGTGAAGGACATTCCTGATTTCCTTTTGTTTATTAAAAAATGGGGGATGATTGAAAACTGACAAGTCCAGGTGTGCTTTGCGGCAGCCGATCAGATTTTTGTTCAGCAAAAAGGGGCTATCAATCCGTGGATCGTGTGTTCAGAAAGAGAATATGTCACACCTTGTTGTGCACAAACCGTGTGGACTGATTCATACTTTGTCTCTCAAAGAATTGAACACAGATCTGTCAATCTAACTTGAATTGAATGTTTTCATTTTACGCATATCACGAACAAAAGAGCCGGAAACAATGGTACGCGTTTCTGGTTTGATGCCATGAAAGCAGAAATGATACGGCAATTGATGTTTTCACGTTTTCTCAACCAAAATGTGAAACTCAATGGTTGTTTGTCCCTTCTGTTTCTATGGAATTGATGAAATTTTGCAACCAATATCCCGTTCAATGCGTTTTGGTGCAGGACGAGCGACCAAAGCAGTGAACGACAATTCTGAAAACCTCAATATCTGTTGAAGACACTGATGTCACCTTGTCGAGAGTCCTTTCTCTTTTCGTACAAAGCAAATGTTTTGCTGTTGTTTCAGGATGAAGTCAAAAAAAAGTTCATGGCTCCTTTGTTGAGTGGACCTGAGTAAATGTTTCTCCCAACACAGTCAGTGGCTCGAAGTGCTTGTGAAGGCGCAGTGTTCGTGTAATGTTTCCTGGGCATCAGTTCTCCAGTGGAATCACTCCAGGAATGGTGACAACATACAGTTCTGATCACACGGGACAGGTCCAGGATCAGGGAGCTTCAGAGTCGGGAAATGGCTGACCCGATTCTTGGCATTCATTGAGAACAAATCTCATGGATTTGATGCTCAACCTGGAGAAAAAATGGAGGGAATGACTCTCAGGGTTTTAGTTGCCTCCACCAAAAATTCCCAGGAGGCATCAGACTGGAGGAAACTGGGGTTTCTGTTCACATGGTGTTGGCTGAAGAAATGTCGTTTCGTTACATGCGTTCAGCAACACACCCAACTCTGCTTTTCAGAATGTCATCGCCAGCTTGGTTTAGTGTCATTCATGGAACAGCTATTGAGAAAGGTTAATTGCAGTGTTCATGTAAAAGTCGTTGCGAAAGGCCATCATAAGCACATAAACCTGCAAAGAGCGTTTTATAACCTTCGAATATTGATTAGTGAAAATAAATATGGCTTCGCAAAAAAACAACAGATGACTTCTGAACAGACAGGCCAGACAGAAAAGGCTCAGGATGTTTTGCGCTGGGCCTGTGAGCACCATTTACCGTGTTTGGTATGAGGGTAACGCATATCAACCCTTTTACGAGGAAATTCCTATCAAGTTTAATTTGTAGCGGATTGATGTTTGTGTTCCGCCTATAAAAGTTCAAGTGGGTTCATTCAACCTCACTCCTTATATGTAATGATAATTTGCTCCAAGGTGATAATACACGGCAATCACTGCTTAGATTTTCTGCCTTGTATTTCCCTATTGTTGAACGCGAAGAGATTTCAGGCTACAAACTTCCCGAAACCACGGCATTCTTATTCTGTGATGTACCTTGAATAATCGACCCCACAATTACCTCAAAGCTTGACTTTTACTTATTTTGATAGACCTTCAATAAAGAGGTATCAGTGGAATGTTGCCTCAAGACATTGCTCATTTGGTGACAGGCTTTTGTTGCACCGTTGCAGTGGTGAGAAAGGTACCTTCAAGTGTCAGTTGCGTGGGTGATATACTCTTGATGGATCAACAGAACGATGGTGTACGGTGTCATCCAACAAAAAGCCAAAGATTCTTCTTGTCACCTTACATCAGAGCAACATCTTGTGAATTGTTTCCCTGCTTCCTCAAATCTAAAGAAAACTCTGGGTTCCAAGCCTTGTTTACCCTCGAGAGCAGGTGGTTCAGGCAGGAAAGTGCCAGTTTTCAAGAAGACGTATGAACGACGCTCATGCACTTGTGTGCAGACCTGGACTTCCGGGAAAGAAAACCGTGGAATCTGAAAGCTGTCTCTCGAGTTCGTCTCCATGAATCATTCTTGCCGGTAAATGGCGATCAGCTGAGAATGTGCAGTCCAATTTTGAATCTCAAAATTCACTCCAAAAAATGCAATGTCTGAGAGACTTCACAAGAACATTCACAAGAACCATCTGGAGTTGCCACAAAATGGTGCTTCTGCTGTCTTCATTTGCGACTGTCGACATCATCACTGGCGGAGGGAGAGGGACTGAGAGTCTTGTGTTGAGATCGTGCTTTCTGTTTTGGACATCGGGCTCGCCTCTTTACCATGCAGGATCAGCTTTGATATTTTAATGTGCCACCAATGAGAGTCGTTCTGGATTGTCTTCACATGCCTGAATGAGTCGATAATTGGAATTGGATTTTTTTGACTTCTGACAACCTGACCATTTTAACTGACATTGGGAACTGTTCAGTTTTGGATGTTGACTTTTTCAGATGAAATTGTTGCAGCAGATTGAACTTTAAGTGTCAGGATTGAGTAGATCTCGGTGGCATGAAATCATTGACATTGTAATCTGACAGGCTCTTATTTCTCCCATCCATTACCATACAGTGAAGTATCCTGTTGAGCACAATAAAAAGTGATGCTGATTTATTTTGGAGGTAAACGACGAGAGGGAGAAATCTTAGATGTTCCTGTTGTGAGCATGTGTTCGAACGGGGTTTCATTTACTTAAAGGTGGTAAACCCCTACAGAGGCATTAAATTGAAAAGTCAATATGAATAGAAAAGGTTATCGAAGGCACCTTTGGGTAATTTGGATGTAGCAAATGTCAGGGAAGGTTGATTCTGTTTAGGTTTTGACATAGATGCATAGGGGCTTGGCTCTGACTCTGGTGAACAAGAAGAATACATGCGAAGATTCAAATGGAATTCTCACAAATTGAAATTTGTCAAAGAAAGAGTGAGAGGGATCCAAAAGGAGCTGGCTCATGAGAAGCAAAAATTGCAATGTGGTTTATGACAGTGTCTCACAGGTGTTTTTCACAATTCAACACCTTGTGTCGTCCTCTGAAACTGATTCCAGTGTGCACGGTGAGATTTCCTTTATACCTGGCGAAGAGAGCATATTGACCAAAGATTCACCATTGAAGTTGCAGGTAAATATCAATCTGCATGTTTCACGGTCTGTCCAGTGTTCATCCGACCCCAATTCTCACTCGTCCCGCAAAGAGATGCCAAAGGCCTTTACCCAGCCGTCGCAGCCGCAGACACAAGAGCAGATGCAGGTTGTGACTGAGACCCACCCATCCCCCAATATCGAAAAACGACGAACAAAAAGGTTCCAGGCAGTGCACCATATCTGGGATTCTCTTCGGACTGGTCCCAGCGGGAGTGAGCACGTGGTTGCATCTGAAAACCACACAGATTTTTCATTTTTTGGAAACCTAACAAGAATGATGTAGCACCGCATGTATCAGAAGAGAATAACGTTGAATGTCCAGAATGTTGAAAGGCGCCACGGTTTCTGTTCCTGCCTAGAATATGGAGATGAGATTGTCCCGAAGGCTGTGTCCTTGATATTAGGGGTTTTGGTCGAGGTTCACGAGACTAAAGTGAACAAAGCAAAGTTTCCGACAAATGCGGAAAAGTTGAGATCATGAGTACATGTAGCTAACGCTGTTTGACTGAGAAATGTACGATTCCATTCTGCAAACATGAAACGCTCGGAAAGAAGTCCAGAGGGGAAGAAAAGGTACCTTGAGTGTTGATGATCTAAGTTTGATGAACACAGTGACAGTCCGAGGGCTACATCTTCACTTCCATATTGTACTTCACCACGGGACATGGTTGTCCATCTAATGAAACCCATCTCCAGTATCACTTGATTGATGCCGAGCTAACTCGATTGCTTTCTTGACTCTAATGTTGCTGAAATTTGTATCCTTGCTTTAATTAGTGGCTATGAGCAAATATTTGAAGTCAATCGACAAGAGGGGTGGTTGATTGGGATGACCACTATGACACTTTCCTTTTACGTGAGGAAAACAAATAGGCACCGCTCACAGGGTACCCGCTTATTGCGCCAAGGTACAGATGAAGTTCCCTTTGTGGTTCCCACGGTGGGCGAATTTACTTTGAAATATTGTGAGGCCGTACTTCAATTTGCTGGGTAATAAAGAAGAGAGAGGAATCTTTTGAGGTGTGTAATGAACATTTTATGCAGGGAATGTAGAGTCAGAGAGAAACATCAGAATTTGGCAAAGAAAGGAGATAAAGCGATGCCAGTTTGGCTTGTCATAATCTGGTGGGCCCAAATTACCTCAGTCTTCTCACGGGTTTCCTCGTGAAAATCTACATGCATAATTTTGCTTGTTCTGTGTCCCGTCTTTTTGGGATTTTTCTGTTGACCACATACATGTCCACAAGACGGAGTTGAAATCTCGTGAGTGACAGTGACAGAGTCATTCCTGTGGAATACCTTCACAGGTGGATCCTGCTTAATCCGAAAAAATAAATACCAAGTGAAATTCTTTCACATTAACCAACTTTCAGATTGAACAGTAGCATTGCAGAAAAAGGAGATGAGTCTATCAGGGTCTATTTTCGGACAAAGCAGCACCCACCTGTCCTCCCAATGTACAGCTGTACATACATGTGTGTGTGTGTGTGTGTGTGTGTGTGTATAGGCCTACTTGCATCAAAAAATAGCCACCAGCGTACTCTAAACCGGAAGCAAAGAGACATTGCGTTTTTGCACGCCCCTCTGTTGTTGAAAAAATTGCTTCCTGTTGTGGCGTCAAACGAGTTTCTTTCAAGTGCTTCATTGTGTCACTGTTCATCAAAGCAGAGTAACTATCGTCTTGCTGGTGGCATATGAGATTTAGATGAACATTGACATCTGTGTACGAGTGTTCATTAACATCATTCAGTCATTCAACTCTTCTGCAGTTTAACTCCAGAGTAAATTAGAAGCGCCAAAGTACAAAAGAAAGCAAACAACAATCCAAAGAGTTGAAAGTAATACAAAACAATCGCACCTGGACTTTGATGTATGAATCAAGTAAAGTTCCAAGTGACAAAAAGAGTTCATCAGATCTTATCTGCCACTCAAATAGCCATAAAAGGCAATGGTGATCTGTTCGTATCAGATTTTGAAATCAAAACCTACAAATTGTAGATTTAGATGTGAATTGGGCAGTTGTAAGATTGCCGGAGGCTACGCGATGCCTACACGTGGCCTTAAGATCTCGAGATTACAAGTCACTCGACTTTTTTTGCATTTAGAGAGGGGTTTATTGATGAGCGTAGGTTCCTTCCTGCTTTCAACATATTTGGAGCTTAACTGAAATTGAAATGTTGCATTGTGTTTTGAAATGAAAAAATATCTTTCTTCAAAGATTGCCGAACGGCAGTGCAGATTTTGAAAACATCAGTTTTAAAGTTATTTGGTGCAACAAGCCTTATTTTCAAGATGTTGTAATTAACTTTGCAAATGCTCCACATCAACAGTCTGCCACAAAACATACTAATAGTGCATGGCTGGTCAGTTTTGAACAGATTTTTTCTGGAAAAAACTAATAGTCTGTGCACAGCAGATTTGAAACTTTTCAAACATGACCAGATTGCATGACCGCGATGGGGATGGCAGCAAATTTTAACAGTAACATATGGATAGCACCTGATTTAACAATTATGTGTTTTCACACAAAAAGTTGAGAATCGGCAGCACGTCTTTTCCCGTTGTGTGTACGGTGACTGACAATTAATGAAGAAGAGACACGCAAGCTTGTGGACTGAGGGATGCTACATCTTGTGGGTCTCTTCTCTTGTGGAGAACTGAAGGACATCTGAAAACGGAAAGGGAAATTTTCATCTCTGACCCACTCTTGTGTTTTGTCAAGTTTGAACAGCAACATTTTTATGAATAAAATATACAGGTGTAAAAATATATGATTTGTCTGTGGTGGTTGAACATTGGTAGATTCGAAACTACGTGTGGGGTGGAAGACACGCGTCGAGTTCGTTCAAAGGCCCTTTCTGATTTTCTGTTCTGTGTTCGCCTTGTATGTCACAGCTGTAGACCAACCCCAAAAAACTGCGCTCGTCCCCGAAAATCCACAAAGCCAATTTTGGAAATCAATGAAACAAACGAATCTGTTCCAGACTTGTTTTGAAAGAAACCCAATTGCCACAAATGATGACCAAAGCATATCATTTTAAGTGATTCTAATACGGTTGTCGTCACCAGGTGAATGGCACAGAGCTGTAATTATCAGGAGATGTTTGCTACAATTAAGGGCAGAGATACACCGTGCAGGTGTCGACTGTTCAGTCGTCAGTTGCTTCATTACCCTAATGAACAGAGCCGCATTTATTTCCATCATCATCATTATCTTCGAAATTTTGAAATCGCAGATTTCTGTTAGGATTGGGTGTGGCTTGAAGCAATACAAATGTTGACTTCTAACTGCAACTAGAAGCAGAACAGAAGACAATGGACCAAAAATGAGTGTTACATCCTTTCCGTCTGGTAGCCAGATGTTTGAGAACGAGAATGTCTCATTCAGCACAGAACTGTTTGGGCTGACTCTAAGATCTGGCACCCTGCACCCTGACTGCGTGGCGAAGGTTCTTTACCTTGGGTAACTGCCTCCGTTGAAGACGGAATCCAAACCTCAGCCACTGAAACGCAACTACACTGAGGATCCCAAACAAGCAGATCCTTCCCGGGGTTACAGTGACACCCCAGTTAAGAGTCCCTTGCCAGTTTTGACCAAGCCTCGTGTCATTTCAGTTCAAGGAGAATGGGCAAAAGAGCAGCAGGTGTCAAGGCATATGCGGGTACACTTGTGAGCACGTCACCCGCACTGGAGATCAGTGCACGAGTGAAAACGGCCGCGGTCACTCAGATTCGAGAAATAAAATCTGATGGAAAACCATTTTTGGCAGTTTGCATTGTTTCTTATCACAACAAAATCAAGCGAAAGCAAATGTAGGTGAAAGAAGACGTAGGCCTAAAACGTTGAGGCAGCTTGAGTTGTGCAGACTGCACCCTCGGCTATCGTCTTCCACAACAGATAGCGGAAACGATACGTAACATTTCGCGGCGTGCAACACATGGCTTTTCAAAAAGTCATCGTTCATAAAGTCCCAGTTTTTATGAATACCAGGATCATATCAACGCAGTTTGACATTACATTTAATTACACAGTGGTGTGGTGCATTGTTCACAAACGATTAGTCCTTAATCTTTGCTTTAGATGCTCGTGCTGATACGTGTTCTGAGCTGCTGAAATGTTATGTTGGTACTATCATTGACTCTGATACACAGATTATGAAAATGATTTCAGAAGAGATTACTGGATGCCTTGATAAAAATGGTGTTTTGTCGTGTGTGGCAGTTGCAAAGATCTGCATTTCTGTGTGCAATTTTTAATTGCAGGTGAAAAAATAGACAAGAACTCCCTCATTCTGGTTTCAGGTTTCCCAAAAAGCAGATAAATTTCGAATGTGACAGAGACAATTGTGTTCACCTTCATTGTGTCCCAACGATTCTGTTGGTTTTTCTGTGTTTTGTGCCTGCAATTCATCTTAGACAAGTGGAATGGTCTTCTGGCTTTGGCGTCTTGTGCTTCCAGGCTATTTTACAGGATCTATCCAAACGCCATGGGGGTCATTTGCCCGCTCCTCTTGTGGCTACGTGTAGCAATAATACACTAGGGATTGAGATACAGTTTTGGGTCCACTTCGGATGAAGGCCAATTTCGATTTAAGCGTATTCGGAAAAAGTGGGACAACCTGTATTGGGCGTCTGCATGTGTCGGAGGAAAATATGGGCGCAGAGGCAAATGGTGCTCAGGCTTTTTGTTGCACGCTCAAGCATCGTACTTCTCTCGCCTTGCTGTCTTCTCAGATGTTATTGTTTCAGAGCAGAATGAACGTGCGTCTGAAAAGGGTTGTCTCTTGTGCTTTTCTTCACTTTGGTTGTGAGGACAATGATTGCCAGAAACAAGACAGAAGCACTTTGTGTGTCGTGAATGACCGGTCCTGCGGTCCTGCTTGTACTTTCTTTAATTCCTGTCCATGGAAGAGAGCAGTTGAGTATTGTTGTAAAAACCAGCATCTCACAGAAGTTTTGCCTCTGTAAACTGAACACACACGTGGTTGAGAAGCTTGATGTAGCAGCCTGTTGAACTTTAAATCATTTTGATGTCCTATTGATTTTTCCGAGTAAAAATTACTTAAGTTCCGTCTGTCGCCAGTGTGACTGTCTTCACGGGACAGTTTGACCCGTCCAGCTGATGGACCTGACAGTGTTTGACTTGGCTGCCTTCGTCAACTTTTCCTGTTGGTGACCACACTGGAAGACAACATGGTCTTCATCCACAACAACATCTGTCTTTGTTTTTTGGTGTTTTTTTCAACTCTGAAAGAAATGCAAAAAATGTTTCAAAACAGAACACACGGTTTGGTTGAACAGAAAGAGCCGGTTTTTTTTTCAAGAAGGTTCAATCAGCAGTGAGCTGCAGGAATCACACTGCATTGCCTGTCTTGGTCTGGGGACTCCCTACCCATCCCCTGTTGCACTGCCTATCTAGGTCTGGGAGTCCCTGCCTAGGCCGCTGAGTCCTCCACTGCACTGCACTGCGCTGCTGGCAAGGTATCCCCCTACTAACCGCGCGTCCGTGACACTGATAAGCGCCCTTGTCTCAGGTCTAGGAATGTGAACAAGCCAAGGTTGAGATTGTGTGCCCCTTTTTCAACAGCGCGTGCCATCTTGACAAAGACGTCACTTCTTCTCAATCAAAGGGGACATCTCCAACCACACAGAACAGGGGAGTACACACTTAACGCAACAGATGTTCAGTGGGGGACTTACTTGACTGAATTGTCTTTCAGTTGCCATTGTACTAATGTTCAACACTGTTTCGTGAACTGTGCACTGACTGACGCCAAAGCATCTCCTTTTCAGTGCGCCCACACTGTATCTTCAGCTGCAAGATTGCTGAATCTGGCGACACAGTTTCCTTTTTGGTCAATCATCATATCTTTCTGGATTACACCTATCAAAACTACTGACTGTTCTCTGTGCTGATGTCCATTCTGGAGACTGCATGGCTTTCCTCTCAACAAAGAGAAGAAAGAGGCTGCAGCAAGGCACTTGTCGCAGAATCTCCACAATGTTTGTCAATACTTGTGTGAACACCTTCATAAATTTCTCACAACAGAACAAGCAACTCTCAATGACTGCTTTGGTTCTTTGGGTGGTGACATCCTGAAATCTGACAGATAACATCTGCCTTTTTCTGCAGACCTTCAAAGCTGACTTTTTGCTTGTTGCTGGCGTCCCGGTGGGAGTGGGAGGGTATGTTTGATCTTCCATAGGTAAATTTAATTAGCAATCTCAAATGTGTCCTTGATCAGTTTGTGTGTCTCTTTGATAATTCCGTCAGAGTCACCAAATGTTGCAGTGGCACACAGGACTGAAAACAAAGATTCAAGATTAGACTGGAGCCAGAACTGCGGGGTTTTTGACAGATCGCAGGTACCAGTCATGGCAAGATTAAATATGAACAGAGCCACTTGGAGAGCAACAAGATCTTTTTTGTGTGGTTTTATAATTGATGGAACTGAAAACAGGGGTTAGAGAAAAGGCGTTACCTGCACTGCAACTTCAAGCAAAGATCTAGCAGAATCGTGCAGCACTCGTGATGCCAGATTGTTGGCCTCTCAAGTCAGCAACATGTTGCACATAATCTAGTTTGGTTGATCAGTTCTAACGTGCACATCAAACCAGAACTGAACAACCAAAACAAAAGAAAACGACAAAACCCCTCATGGAAACGTCTGGTGTGGTGCTCTATGTCACTCACCTCATACCACCCCAACCAGAATTCCCGAAGGTTTCCAAGAAGAAATGGAAGGCAAAAAATGGGGGGGGGGGGGAGAGTGAGTGTTTCAAGGTGTCTTGCAAGTTTAGAGATGTGTTTTTGCCCTTATTTGTTTGAGCTTTGCTTGAGTGCTTTATGGGCAACTTGAACCTTGGTGTGTCAAATGTTCGACAACAGTTTAATCGTTGTGCATCATTATCACCAAAATTGTTTCTACCCCGTGTTCTCTGGTTGGAAATGTATCGAATTCTCCCGTTTGAATTTGAGGCAGGTGCTTGACATGCCTTTCACGTAAAAAGTGCCACTAAATTTTGCACATATGAAGACGTTTGGATAAAATGGGCTGGAACTTTGTGTCAAATATCTAATTACATTTCATCAATTTTTCAGCTCTAAGTGGTGGTTAAGTATTCTCAGCTCCGGTCCTCTTTACTTACTTGTCAAGGCTGTTTGAAAAGCTTCTCAACAAGTTCAGAAAACTCATGAGTATCAGTCACAGTGTTTTTCTGATGCCTGGTTCAGATCAAAGCCCTCGTCGCCGACCCTTAGAATTGGCCATTCTTTGCCCTGAAGGAGGGAAATCAGCAAGTGCTGGACAGTTAATTTATTTGTTGTCACCTGTGTTGTCAGGTTACAACTTTCACGTGGTGGGGTTTTGAGGTGGTTCCTGTGAAATGAAACAACGCACTCAGAAAGAGAAAAGTGTTTCATGTTGAACATGTATTGATAGTTGGTTTGATTTGAGCGTTAAAGTCACCACGTTCAAGCAAGCAGCATTGCAGTGAGCACTATCCTGCGGCAGTTTAGTCTGCCCAATGTTTGAAAGTGTCACCAGTCTGGTCTTCCTCGGGGAAAAATAATGCCAATATGTGACCGTATTTAGCACTTGAAAAGAGTTTGATACACAAAAGTGTTGTGCCACTGCAATTAGTCTCACATTGTTGACATTACTGGTCTATGAGGAGCTATGATGAAGTTACACCAGCTCACAATCGAGTTGGAATCAAATATCACATAGAGACAGGCCATGTTGGAACCTATTGCCTGTAGCTCATCCTTGACAAAGTCTGGAGCCCAACTGAGGCAAGTAAATTTCCCAGGGCCCCAAGGCTTCACTTTGCAACTGTTAACCATTTGTGTTCATAAACCCAAAGTGAAAGCAGTGTGAATCCTTGTAGGGTACCAGGTCGGCACAGAATCCTCTGCACACTCCAAAACAACCCACACAGAGGATGCAAAGGATGTGACTTGGGACTTTTTGTGTTACATCCAGGCGAAACAACATTTTGACAAAGTGGTGCTCTTTACTTGTGCTTCTTTCCTCTTTTGGGGACTTGACCAAGAAAGCTGCTGACTGAGGATAGAGGGGAATTTTGTGTATTCCGCTTTGTTGAACAGCGAAAAGAATGAAGCATAAAAATGCACAGCTGAACTCTCAGCTGAATCCCCAAAGTACTGCCCATTCTCATTGTAAACTGTCGTCAGATAAGACCAGGATGCCAGGAGATGCGCAGTTTCTGGAATGAAGATAAATCGTGTTGCTGTAGACTTCCCAACTGTCCGCAAAGACTTGATGCAAGCACATCAGACCCTTTGATTAGGTTAAATTGAGCATCGCGGACTTCACGGTCCAAATTGGCAGTTCAGTACAACAGAGCTATCTGCCTGGTGGTGATTAAAATTTAACTGCTCGAAACTTGAAACTAGCTGGATGGGTGTGAGTTGAGAATTTATTGGGCCTCCCGCAAGCTTGTGCGCAAAGGTTAAGCAGCACTGATCACCGTGCTGAATAACCATACTTGGAGTGGAGCGCTAAATTATATCTTTTCAACAATCGCTCACTGCTACTTTGGTTGGGCCAGAAAGGAGACCCCCAATGGTGCGTGGAATTCATCCGTTGCCCGTTACCAGCGCTTATTATCTGCATAGGACGTGCTACTGTGGGGCTGTCGCAGAACTCAGGGCACAATGCGAGGGCAAATATGTGCTTTGCACCCCAAGCTAGGGAACAACACGTCATTATTCTCTGACTTTCTGAAGATACGCTTGTTTCAATAGGAGCCTTATTGGGGTGCTTGCTCTGTGGGGTTGGGATCAGGGAAGTGCAGGGGGAGTAATCGCAATGGGAAGGAAATGAATGGATGTCTTCAGCAAAAGACCCATGCCGAGTGCCCATGCAGTTGCAAGGGCATGCTCAGCTTCCGAGAAGAAACATTAACCCCGCTAACCCTTGATTCAAAATCGGACAAGGGCAAAGAAATGATCTCTTCACAGAAATGGTTCCGTTGTCTCTCAGATACAATGTTGTGCCAAAACGGGACATGTAAATGACTCCCATGATCTGTGGCTGTCACAGGTTGCAGTCGCGAAGTGTGATTGGATGCTCGTACCCATGTGACTCGCCTGGCAAATAGGATGGCAGAAAGGCAGAGCACTCATCAGAATTGGCTGCGGTCAAAGGTGTGACCAAAAAAAGACAAATAAATTACCAAGAGACTATTTGAAGTTGAGATGTAAAAGTCACTATTACAGTCTGCCTTGAGTCAGAGTCAACGTGTGATGAAAGAATCAAGAAAAGTGACTTAATTTACGTCTGGACGCGACCCGAGCCGGAAAACAGGACGAATGTTGTCGGTAGCGCCGAACAAGCCGGTCGATCCCGCCTTGCCACCGTCGCTTTCTGGTGCTGGGGGAAACATGTACTTGTCTGTCAACTTTAGGTAAGTCAAGAAGTACTTCTTATCACCTAATGTCCTAATGCTCACCTGAAACAGTTGTGAGACTGCGCTGTGTCATCAGTCGCTTACAGGAAAGCTGTTGGTGTCACGCAACTTCAAAAGTGGTCGGCGCTTGGGTTAGAAGTCCCTGTCAAAACTGTTCATTCTCACGCTATAATGTGGCAAGCCTCCAACCTCCACATACGCCGCTGTTTTTGGTGCAGCTAGATGCATCGCCAAGCTTTTGCGAAAGAC
>JAAUYG010212866.1_pt1 | contig 13761 bp, 17 predicted proteins | sample 7278091 | NCBI WGS metagenome assembly JAAUYG01 (sample SAMN14350201, study PRJNA611818) | marine sediment metagenome | isolation source: surface marine sediment (0.6m) | place: French Polynesia: Moorea | collected 2018-08
CTCAAATCAGTGCAATGCCCCTCTATTTTCATACTTAATACTTAATAGATTTATAGAATTTATAGATCTACTAGAATTTGTCCATCTTCAATTCGAGTAGGAAAAACCCCCAAAGTTTTCTCTGTTGAGATTTTGCCCAATACATTACCCACAACGGGAGGAAAAGGACACCAATCCTTAACCTCACCAGTTTCCAAATCAAACTCACTACGATGCCAAGGACAAACAATTGTTCCCTCAGCGGTAACTTTGCCTTTTTTTAGAGGTAATTTTAAATGGGGGCAAATATTATTAATCGCATAAATATTGCCAGATTCATTTAATAGCAAGAGAGATTGCTCTTCTAGTTTTACAATTTGTCTTGTGCCAGGTGCTAAAGTTTCAGCTGCCAATGCTTTGATCCAAGCCATATCAAATTCCCCTCAATCCTAAAAAAGTTTTCTATTAAAAGTCTGCTCAAGACTAAGATGTGATCTTAATTATTAAATAGATTGCAACTTTTACAGTTTTCAGGTTAAAAAGTATGTACTTGTAGCTTGAGTTGAAGCTTTAAGCTTGAAGCGATCAAAGTATATCTATGCTGAAGTGTGATGTTTTAGTTAGTAGGTATTGTCTCTGCATCGACATCAACGGTTTCACTACCAGGGTTTTCTGTAGCCACGTTTTTATTTTCTTGGCGAGATTGCAATTTAGTAATGACCATTTGAGATAATTCTGTAAATAGTAAACCCGCTAGCATAACATCATCTATTTGTCCTAAAATAGGAATAAAGTCAGGTGCAATATCAATAGGACTAATAAGATAGATTGCTGTTCCAAGTATTACCCACCAACGATATTTAGGATGGCGAATTGCGTTGCGATACCAGTCATACAGGGAAGAGAGTGAAAAATTCATCTTTGTGTCCATGTTCTCAATTAACTATTTTCATTTTGACAGATCATAGCTTTAGAATTAGTGTGGATAACCCATCTATATATTGCGGAAAGTACTATTTTTTCAGTCATTAATTATATTATAAAACTTAAAATATCAAAACCAATTTTACGATTTTTAACTTTTTTCCCGAGAAAACCATAGATTAAATGATATATTATCCAAGCTTTCAACTGTTTTTCTATTAGATATTTTAGATAAACTCTTAATACGTAAAACACTCCACAAGTTATTAGTATTTTTAGTAAATAATTCAGTGGTAAAAAATACCAAATTACTATACTAAATACGATCGCTATTGGTATCCATAAACTCCAAACTACCCGTGAAGCCTGATGTTTAGTCTTAAGCGGTAATTGAGCTAGTATTTGTAAGATCAGCCAATAATGAGCATCAATAATCCTACGTAGCAACTGAGGATTGTTGCATAAGTCTTGTTGAATTTGTTGAGATATTTTTCCTTCTAAATCAATAACACTACGAACTACTGTTGCAGTTTGTTGGTTAGCTAAAGGTACATAACTAGTAGAAAAAGTTAAGGGAGATTGCTCAAAAAGGGGTTGATTAGGCGATTGGACAAAGCCCACGCTACGCAATCGCCAGCTAAAGAAAGAACCTAATTGCTCGGCTATGGGAGAACTTATTAAAGCATAATAGCGTATATTAGTTAATTTGGTGGATGAAAGAGTTAATTTATGCTTACTTTCTTTTAATTGTTCAATTTTACTGATTATAACTGGATTAAACTGAAAATGAATCTGACGAGGAATCTTAAATTTACGACTAATTCTTTCTTCCTCTACTTGAATACAAGAATTCAAAATAGTGTTAATAGTGTTAATAGTTGATGCTTGATTGTTCACTGTCTAGCAACCAATGAAAGCATAAATTCGATTAAGCTTCGCCACTGTTGTTCCCCAGCCGCAGTTGACTGTTCGTGGAGTTGTAATAAAAGCTCGCGATCGCTACGTTCTAAAATAGCCTGAGAATAGCGGTTAATAATTTTGCCATCTAATTGCAGAGAAGTTTGAGCATAAGTGGCATTGGTAATATTATTTGTTGCATGAAAATTACGTAAAATGCGATCGCGCCGATCTAAGACAGTTTTCCTTTTATGTAACTGACGTAAAATATTAACAAATTGGCGATCGTGTAAAAGTTTTTGTACCTTATGTATAGCTTGATGAGGGCTGCTAGGAATAGGTTCGGGTAATCTTGTAGGGATAGTTTCCCACCCCGAATCTTGTTGAGTTAAGATTGGCAAATCTCGTTGGATTTGTGATACCGAAGTGCGATTGTATAACTGTGAACTGGGATCGACCAACAATAAACAATAGGCTAATTCCAATTGACGGCGTAATTGTAAATAGCGATCGCTCAAAGCTAAATCAATTGACGACTGTTCTAAATAAGAACGAGAAATATAATAAATAGCTTGATAAACTTCCCAAGGAATAAACATCTCGTCCACAATCTCATCGACGATGACGGTGCTAATTTCGACAGTGGTAATATTTTCCAGCAGATTATGGTTCATTAACTAATTCCGCATTTGAGAGATGCTTGCATTCCCTATTATTTCGTGAAAAAAATTGTAACTCCTTGCCTCCGAACTCAAGGGCGTGTCTTTTGAGGAAACCTCAAAAGCTTGTATCGCCCGTCGAATTCCTTGCTTCACGTTACCACAAGTCTAAGGTTGATCTTTTGTTGGCTGAGAATCAGAAGGATGATGAGCTTCCCAGTTTTGCCAATCTTTAGTAGATTGGCGAAGATTAAGAGATTTCAAATCAAAAACCTCTGTTTTAACTTCTGGTTCTTCTTCTAACCAATCTCCCCAGTCAGCTTCTTCTGCTGAGGAATGTTCCTTTTCTTCAGGCTCATCATCAATATCAGCTAAAGATAATAAATCGTCTACGACGCTATCATCCTCTTCTGACTTAAAAGAAGGTAACTGGGGTTCTGCTTGATCTGTCTCGACATCTAAATTATCCCCTGATGAATTAACCTCTGATGAAATTACTTCAGTCTGGTTGACAGTTTTGCCTGCTTCTAGCGCGTCGGGGGTTTTGTTGCCATATAGTTGATTTGTCTCAGGTTTAGCAGGTAAAGATTCTCTAGTAACGTCTGCGGCAATATCTACCCAGCTTGAATGCTCAGTAGCTTGTTGTTGCTGTTGGAAAGTTGACATTAACTGAAACATTTTTTGTAGACTAATCAAATTATGCTGAATAGTCTGATGTCCTTGAGTCACCTGCTCAATATGGAACTGTTTGATTTCCCCATAGCGATCGCCTGTAAACTGTTCGCCAATTTCATTTTCGATTGTTCCTTCAATTAAGCTGATATGGGTGCGCAAATAATTATCTACCTGGGATTGATTAGTATTTGGCTCTTTGCCCTCGGCAGAAATTATTCTAGTAGTAATATTTAACTCTGGTGCATTGCTCATCGCGACGAGAAACGCTTCTTTAATATTTCCTGCTCTTATTGCCTGTTTGAAATCTTCGCTAGATGTCATCTGTTTTAATATTTAATGTTGGACATTCGGATATCAATTACATCGTTAACTGAATAAAGGACAAGCTACTGAGGATCATTTATTTAGATGCAAAATTCTGGCTCAGAAAAATATTACGCATCTTCCCCAAGCTAGCGAGATTATCAATTAAGGAGTCTTGTCTCTGCTTTACTTGCTTGATATGCCATCTTTGTAATTCCCTATAGGCAGGATTGTCAATTAATTTAAGATCAATTTCATGATCTATTGTTCCATCAAGTAAGCTCAGACGTGTATGTAAGCGATGTCCTAATGAAGAGCGATCGAGTCGATCTAGATCCGAACAATCTAGCCAAGTAGTGACTTCTAGCTCTACAGTTTCACTCATTGCTATGTTTAAAGCCTCAAAAATTTCGCTCGCCTGAATTTTTGCTCTCAATTCTGGGTTTAATACCATAGATAAGAATATTGAATTAGATACTTAACTCAAAACTTAAAAAACTTAAAAAACTTAAAATTATGGCGTTGCTGAATCGAGGTATGATTCTAAATTTTTAATGATTAAACAGATTGATTAAAAGCTAATAGCTAATAGCTAATAGCTGATAGCTACAAACGGATTACTTGTCGGTTTCATACTTAAAATCAGCAACGCCATAATTATTTACTGCCAAAAGTTGGTGACATTGTAGCCCAAGTTTGAGAGCATCTGATGTAGCAAGGGAAGACTTAAACCAATAACGTTACTATGACAGCCTTCAATTTTCTCGACAAACATACCCCCTTTGCCTTCTAAAGCAAAGCTACCAGCACATTTAAGAGGTTCACCAGTAGCAATATAGGCTTCAATAGTGCGATCGCTGATCTGGGCAAAATAAACTTTAGTAATACCGCAGCGAACTATTTGCCTTTGTTGTTTAAGATCTACTAAAGCATGACCTGTATAAATTTTTCCCATTCTCCCACGCATTCCTCGCCAGCGAGCGATCGCCACTTCGGGAGATTCTGGTTTACCATAAATGCGATCGTTTACCGTCAATACCGAATCACACCCTAAAACTAAAGCATCTTCAAATCGAGGTGCAACCGTTTCGGCTTTAGATTTAGCTAAAGTTTGCACTAATTCCGCCGCATCCTCAATTTTTATCCGATCTTCATCAAAATCACTTACACAGACAAGAGGCTCTAATCCTACCATGCGAAGCAGTTTCAAACGAGCAGTAGAAGCAGAAGCCAAAACAAAACGTGGAGATGTAGTATTGACAGTCATACAAAAAGATTTAGACAAGGAATTGGAAGAGTAGATAATTATTTTATCCCTCATCCCTCATCCTTTTAAATTGTTAGCGTACCGAGAAAGATTTAGCGGCAATTTCAAAACTATCCTTGACATTATTCCAACGTCTTTGAGGAGTGGATAAATTAAAAGTAAAAATTTTATCCCTACTTACCGCAACACTAGCAATATTGTGACGTTCTCCTTGATCGGGTAAATTTTCTTCGTATTCTAATAAATAATAAGTTTTATCTTTACCCTCGCGAGATTCTGCTCTAATAAATTCAGCTTCCCGATCGGAGTTTGGATTACTGTTAATTACTTTTAATAAACGATATCCTACCTCAGAAGGAGAGCCTAAATCTTCTAAAGTTTTACCATCAGGAACTTCATTAATAATAACGCTGAGATTTTCTGTTCTTTCAACTAAATCTCGAAATACAACATCTACGCTACCTTTGCTAGATTTTCCCAAATTCACGGGAATCCAACCATTAGGATATAAAAACTCATACCCTTTACTAGTGTTGACATAGCTTTGTAATCCGCTTACTCCTGCTGAACAACTTGATATCACTAAGCTTAGAACAATTAATAATCCAGCGAAGAACGACTTGAACATTTTTATTTGATTACCTCTATAATTTAGTTTCTTCTGTTATTATTTCCTGTTGTTATTGTCTCATGGTACAGAAAGACCCTGAAGCCAAACAAATACCCCGTGCTGTAAATATTACACGGGGTAAGAAAGAAACAGTTTCTGGTTGACTGTTACTCAAAAGTTTAGCTAACACTTGAAGCATATACTGCAACTGCTATGACACCACCCAAAAGCAAGAATGACAATACACCAAAAATCACGTAGTTACGCTTTTCAGCCGCATTTGGCGCTTCTGCTTGATACATTTGGGGTTCTCTGGCAAAATTGTTTAGCCTGCCGCCTTCTTCCTCTATATAGGGCATGAATTTTAATTTCCTCTTATTTTTATTTGTAAACCTTCATAAATATTAGTCTTATTTATGCTATTTCACAATAAATCTTTACATTTGCTCGAAAGAGAAACTCACTTTGATTTGATTTAGAATGATTTAGAATGATTTAGAACTTAGCTGTAGCTTCATCTTGGTGTCGTCAGAAACAGCAGATATTTCTTGATAAGTCAGCTTAAAAAATAAATTGGGTTTGAGAGCAACAGAACCATTAGCAATCAATCCTTCACCATGATAACCAGAACCATAGCCAAGATCTAAGACCCAAAGGTGTTTATTTTGACCAACTTTTTCCCCAGAGTGTAGTTTGCTCCCCCACACGATAAATTCTTCTTGGTTATGTTTGACTAAGCGATTTTCATATTTAACAAAAGCAGAACATTGAAAAGCGAATCTTTTAGAATCTATTAACTTAACTTTGAGTTCATAACTGCTTTTTTCCTTTTTATTATCATAAACAAACTGGAGAAGACCTATTTGAGAATTTAATTTCCACTCTAAATTGTCATTATTATCTAAAGCTGCTTTAGCTGATACAGACAGATACTCATTTTTGACTGCTACTTTAACGCCTGTACTTAAAGATTCCTCTTGACTATTGCCCTTGGCTAATAAAGTTAAACCAGAAATGATCCCCCAATTAAGATCGAACTTTTGTTTTTCTTGGTCGTTATAGTAATTGAGGACAAAGTTATCGACGGGTTTTAAACGAACATGGGAATGAAGATTAAGTCCTGACTCTTTAGCTAACAAAGATATAGTAGTACGTACAGGAAGGCGATCGTTTTCATAGGTTAGCTGGGTAAACCCCACCAATAAATCCTCATAAACAAAACCCACCCCCATAGTGACATGATTGGCTACTCCACGATGGTAAGTAACCCCACCACGAAATTCTTCAAACTCTCTAGAAGAATCAGCTTTTTTTGCTAAATTTTGATTACCCCCACCAGAAACAGTTAACGCCGAACTACCGGAAGGTAATGTTGGTGCTAAGCCCGTATAGTTAAGCTTAGCTAGATTTAATTTTTGCTGCCGACTACCCTGAGTACCCCAATGTTCAATTGTGGTTAAACCCCAGTATTTTTTGTTGTTTTCACTAGGCCAAAAGGTATTTTGAAACCCTAAAATCAGGTTAGCTTTTTCATTGTGATGGGTATAAGGAAGCTTGCCTAAAGGTAGATCTTGATTATCTATAAAATCTAAATTAGAGCTAAAACTGTTACGCCAAATAGGTTGCACATCTTGATCGACAGCAAAATTAGTAGTATCTGACTTATTGACAGTTAAAATACGATCGACAAAGTTAAGAACTTGAGGCACAACTGGTAACTTCTCATAAGACAAAGCCTTAGCTGAGATAATTGGCGGTGTTGGTATTTCTAACTGCAATTTATCTGTAGTTAGGGAATTGGCGCAGGCTGGATCATTTAAAATAAGACAGCCAAAAATGCTGCCAAAGAGGACGTTTGCTACAATGGCTTTCATTCATACGTGGGGGCGTAAAAGAAAAAATTGTTATCTGCTTAAAAACGGAGATTTCAACTAGAAATCATCTAGAGTATTCCTGGCTAGGGAAAAGTACTCAGATAAATTAACTCAGTTCCAAATCAAGTTTTTGAGTTTTGTAACTATTAAGAAATACTTAGGTATTTTTTACCTTATCGAGTTTTTTACTTTCTCTACTATTCTATTGTGAGTCTTCTTTTTTTGCCAAGAATAAAAATCATGTAAAGATTACGGAGAAATATATTGAAGATATGATGAATTAAGGGGTGAACTACTTGAAAACTCTGAAACACTGGTCAAAATTGCTGTTGGTACGTATATTATCTTTATAAAAATAAACACATGAAAATATTAGCTACCGCTTTATTGCTAAGTTTGGGAATTGTTAATGGCTCAGCTGCTATCGCCCAAGCCCAAAGTGCTGCCAATGCCCCAGAAGAATTAACTGAAGCTATCTCTGGGATAGAAGAAGCGGCTAATAGTAAAGATCTGGATGGAGTAATTGAGTATTATAGTCCTAACTTTACTAATACTGATGGTCTAACTACCGATTCTTTAGCTAAAGCTTTAGAGCAAGTATGGAAAAATTATCCCCAACTTAAATACACAACCAAGATCGAATCTTGGTCGCAAAAGGGAGATGAGTTAATAGCGGAAACTACAACTAGAATTCGGGGTGTTCAAAACAATCAGGGAAGATCACTGCGTTTGAACTCGGTAATCAAATCGCGTCAATATTTTCAAGAGCAAAAACTAGTCCGCCAAGAAATTCTGGCAGAACAATCTCGGCTAACTTCTGGAGATAATTCTCCCAAAGTACAAGTAGTTGCGCCAGAAAGCGTTAAAACAGGAGAAAAGTATAATTTTGATCTGATTGTGAATCAACCTTTAGAAGACAAGGTTTTACTAGGAGCGGTTAAGGAAGAGAAAACTGCCAGTAATCTGTATCTTAATCCTACAGCTTTAGAATTAGAACCATTACCAGCAGGGGGGATTTACAAGGTAGCAACAGCCCCATTGCTTCCTGATAGTAACTGGCTTTCAGCGATTTTAGTTCGGGGAGATGGAATTACCATGGTTACTCATAGAGTTAATATTGAAGAGAGAGAAGTTAATCAACAGAAAAAATAACATAGATCATGAGTCTGATCTATGTTATTAGCAACAAGATGAATAATTAGATAATACTTAGTATTTTTCAACTTAGTATTTTTAATAGTTTTGTTGCCGTTTGCGTAAAGTACTTTTTGGGTAACCGCTTTCTTTCTAGACGGTGACTGAGTCCTTCGGACACGCTTAGCAAACGCTAATCGCCCAATTACCATCAACAAATTACTCCAGAAAATAGTTGTCTGTAGTACTGTCACTAATATTTCCTGAGGTTAGACTTTGTACATGAACCAAAGAGATTCGCAATTGAGCGAAGCTCGTTGCCAAAAGCAATCGTCGAATGTTTTGACACCTCCAAATTATCAACCTAAACGCTATAAAACAAAAACAAGTAAATATTATTGGCTCAAGAGGCGTTTTCGTCTGACTTATCTGAGAATTTTAAGATTGCGTGGCAAGCCTCAGGTGATAGCTAAAGGACTAGCGATAGGAGTATTTGCGGGATGTTTCCCATTTTTGGGTTTGCAAAGCTTGATTGGTGTTGTTTTGGCTACTATTTTTCGGGGAAGTAAAGTAGCCGCAGTAGCAGCAACTTGGATTAGTAATCCTTTTACCTATGTGCCAATTTTTCTTTTTAACTATAAAATCGGCAAACTGATACTGAACACCGAGGATACTATATTACCACCTTTAGATGCGGAATCTTTTACTGTTTTCAAAGAATTAGGGTCAACTTTTTTTATTACTCTGCTTACTGGTAGCTTTGTAGTTGGTGTAATTCTAGCTTTTATTACTTATTTTTATAGCTTGGCAATTTTAGAACGTTTGCGCGATCGCCATAAAGGCTATAAAGTAGACAATCGTCGACACTTAAACCGAAAAAGATAATTGATTCGATCGGTGTTCGATTTTTAAACTCATGTTAAAGACGAAGTATTCCATTGTTCTTTCTCAATAGTTGTATGTACCTCCCATTCTGGTGAAGTATTGGGGTAATCTAAGCGATAGTGTCCTCCTCGGCTTTCAGTACGAAAAGCAGCACTCTTGAGAATTAAATAACCAATATCTAGTAAATTGAGAGTTTCAGCATAAAGCTTTAACTGTGATTCGGCTGAAGTAGAAGTTAAGTTAATTTGTTGGCTGACAGACAAATTAAGCACATACTTACTCAAAGAAAGATCTACCAGTTGCGATCGCCAAGATGAGACAGTTGCGATCGCCTGTTCGATAATTGTAGCAGTGCGACAGATTCCTGCACTTCGCCACATCAAATCTGGTAGTTGATTTCTGATCTCGCTAACTAACTGCATTTCCTCTTCCCAATTTGCTGCTATTTCCCAAGTCTGTGGTGCAGCAAATGTGTTTAGATGATCGGGTTTTAGCTTGGCAAGTTGAGAGGCATAAACCACGCATTCTAGTAAAGAATTACTAGCTAAACGATTGGCACCATGAACTCCTGTACTGGCGGTTTCACCTACGGCATATAAACCAGGAATCGAAGTTTGATTCATCGTGTCTACGGCAACTCCTCCCATCCAATAGTGAGCCGCAGGAGCAACAGGAATGGGCTTAGTAAATAAATCTACGTCCCAATGCTGACAGACACGGATAATATTGGGAAAACGATAGCGAATGTGGTCTACGGGAATTGGTCTTAGATCGAGATATACATTACTCTCTGAAGTTTTTTGGAGATGAGTAAAGATAGCTCGGCTAACTACGTCTCTGGGGGCTAATTCTCCGTCTGGATGGTAGTCAAAAGCAAAACGTCGCCCTTGTTTGTCTACTAGATGAGCCCCTTCCCCTCTAACTACTTCGCTGATTAGAAAACGCGGTGCGCCTGGTGCGGTTAAAGCGGTGGGATGAAACTGAACAAATTCCGTATCCCTAATGATTGCACCACTCCGCCAAGCGATCGCCACACCATCTCCTGTACTGACTTCAGGATTAGTAGTTTGAGAGAATACTTGTCCCCCTCCTCCTGTAGCCAAAATTACTGCCGAAGACTGAATCCAGGTTATTTTTCCTTCTTTTAAAACACTAATTCCCTGACAGTTGCCCGTTTCTGGATTAAGCCATAGCTGAAGCGCAAAAGCTTGAGGCAGAACCTGAATATTGGAACGCTGTAATACTTGTTGGGCTAAGGTGGCTACGATCGCTCTCCCTGTAGTGTCAGCGGCATGAAGTACACGAGGGCGGGAATGAGCCGCTTCTAGAGTCATCGATAGCTTACTCTGGTGGCGATCAAAAGCTACTCCCATTTCTACTAAAGATTGAATCGAATCGGCAGCGTTTTTCACTAGAAACTCGACAGAATCGCGATCGCACAATCCTGCGCCTGCTTTTAAAGTATCAGCCAGATGCAGTTGAGGAGAATCATCTGGACTAATTGCTGCGGCAATTCCTCCTTGCGCCCAATCACTTGCACCTGTATTTAACTTGTCTTTAGTAATTAGGGCAACTTTTAAATTATTGGGTAAACACAAAGCTCCGTAAAGTCCAGCCGCCCCCGAACCTACTATTACCACATCGAACTTAGGATAATTCAATTTAAATTAATTTGACACATCTTAATTGGGATTTATCATGCCACATACCGACGAAAAAACCACGTCTAATCTAAAAACGTGGTTACAAAAATCAATACAATAATTATTATTAGTAATTATTCTGTTTTTAATATAGTCCAGGGTTGTAGCGATCGCCTCCAGCGTTCATCGAAGCTGCTACATCTGTAACAAAGAATTCATCGATATTTGCCTGTAAACGCTCTAGTTGAGTATCACTCAAGCCAGGAATGTTCAAGACATCTTCAACCTTCTCATAAGGTGCATTTTGAATGATTTTGCTGGCAAGATTAGGATAAAATCCCCGTAATCTACGGAATTCTCGAACGTCGCTATTATTTAAATCCAGTTTGCCCCTAATTAACTCTTTACGTTTAGCGTCAGCTGTATTAATTCGAGCTAATAGTGCAGAAGAAGGGGCAGTAAACACACCCATCTCATTAGCTTGGACTGCTCCTGCAAATCCCCAAGAACCTACAATTAACAATAAGGCAGCTACAATGCCTAAAAATCTCTTCATCAATTTTAATTCCTCCTAATCTGAAAATATTTTACTCACAGAGAAATATTTTATTTTCTCTATAAATATTAATTTTTGTTTTCTATTTTTTCTCTACTACGTTTTTTATGCGCAACAGACAAACAAAACCTTTTAACAAATGACGTTGATAATATATATCATAATTCTTTGACTACATTTTTGAAATACTAAGTTCTGTCATCATATTTCTTGCTCGACAAAATGAGTTACTCATAGACATAATTAAGTAGTTTGTTTGTTGAATTTTTAAACAGAATCTCTATTTTGTGAATTTCTCTTGGTCAAACGTACTAAATAATCACTGATTACTCGCTAAAATCACTGATGAATTCACTACATTGAAATTCAAGGTCAAAGGTAAATGACAACTGCCTCAAACTTTGGCAGTAAATTTACAGGTAAATAATTTATAATCGTGTATGAGTAGCTATTATCGCAAGCCAGCGAAGAAGAAATCCGTTTTGAAAGAATTTAAGGTTTTGATTGTTTCGCTCACTATATTTTGGGTGATTGAAATCCTCGATTTTTTTGTCTTTAAAGGCAGTTTAGACCGCTATGGCATCCAACCCCATAATCCAGTTGGGTTAAGGGGAATTTTATTTGCTCCATTTCTTCATGGAGGATTTGGACATCTAATAGCTAATACTATCCCTTTTATCACCTTGGGATGGTTAACTATGATCCAAGAAACTAGTGATTTTTATATTGTTTCCGTGCTGAGTGCATTAGTCGGAGGTATCGGTGTATGGTTGTTTGGCACACCTGGTTCAGTTCATATAGGAGCGAGTATTCTGATTTACGGCTTTTTGGGCTTTTTGTTGCTACGGGGCTATTTTCAAAAAAACGCTCCCTCGATCATCTTATCGATATTCGTAACTATAGCTTACGGTGGCTTAATTTGGGGTGTGTTTCCCGCAAATACAGGGGTTTCTTGGCAGGGACATTTATTTGGCTTTATTGGTGGTGCGCTCGCCGCTAAATTGATTGCTCAAGAAAAAAAATTTCGGGGATAAATTGAGTAAAAAATTATCAACCATATATAGATAAGGTATATTCACAACAAAGATAAGGTGAAGTTTGCTGCATTACAACAAGGCTATGAGACAATAAAGTTAGTAATAACTAATTAGTAACTGGTTATTACTATCAACTCGGTAATATAGTTGAAGAAGCGCGTCTTATGATTGTGCTTCTTTTTTTCTTGGTTATATTTGGTTATATATTTAACTATCACAATTTCAGTAACATTCTCGGTAAACTGTTATGTAGATAAAGATAAAACATAACTAGATGCTACCCAGAGAAGACCTATTAAAACGTGTAGAAAATAAAGAAGATCTTAGCCGCGTTATCGATCGAGCCGAACAAGCAATTAAAAATTGGGAAGTCGTCGTTACAGACTTCCTATCGCCCCCTGTGTTAGCAGAAGTACAAACAATATTTCAAAATCTGACGGAAATTAAAGCTTTATCTTGGGGGGGGTATCCTCAAGCCGAAAGGCAGCGTATCGGTTTAGCTCGTCCCGATATTCCTCTGAATGAGTCCCAAGTTGAACTGGCAGCCCTAGATATTGCCGGAAATTTTCTCTTCGATCCTGCTACCCACAGAGATTTTCTGGGTTCAATTTTGGGTACTGGCATTGTGAGAGAGAAAGTCGGCGATATTATTGTTTTAGGGGAAAGAGGTGCGCAAGCGATCGTTGTACCAGAAATGGTTGATTTTTTAACTACTTCTTTAACTCAGGTGCGTTCTGTAGCGGTTAAAACCCAGCAAATAGAATTTAGTGAATTAAAAATCCGTCCACCTAAAAAGAAAGAAATGACCACCGTAGAAGCCTCTATGCGTCTGGATGCGATCGCTTCGGCTGGTTTTGGAATGTCTCGTAGTAAGATGGCAAATGCTATTGCTGCTAAGGATGTACGGGTTAACTGGAAAGAAGTAACTCAATCTAGCTATAACGTCAAAGCTGGTGATTTGATTGCAGTGCGGGGTAAAGGAAGATTAGAAGTTGGTGAAGTTTCAATCACAAAAAAGCAACGTTATCGAGTTAACTTAGTGAGGTATAAGTGAGATTCACTATTTCGTATTCTCTGTTGTCCAATTCTTAGCACATCATCATTATTGATTTGGCAATGTCTTTAGATAAGGCTTCTAAATCTTTCTTTATGGTAGTAACTCTACGTGAGGCAAGGAGTTCGGAGTTCGGAGTTCGGAGTACTCGCTACGCGAGACGCTACGCTACGGAGTTCGGAGTATGCCCTACGGGCACGCTGAGTCTAACGACTTGCTCCGCAACCGCGAACGGAGTATTCGCGCTCGCGAAAAGCTACGCAA
>JAAUYG010212984.1_pt1 | contig 13761 bp, 7 predicted proteins | sample 7278091 | NCBI WGS metagenome assembly JAAUYG01 (sample SAMN14350201, study PRJNA611818) | marine sediment metagenome | isolation source: surface marine sediment (0.6m) | place: French Polynesia: Moorea | collected 2018-08
ACGTAAAGAACGGGTGTCCCATAGAAATATAGTTTATATTAGCAAACTTTGGTTAATCCCATTACCCAGGAGAAACTAATCATAACCTGTACCTGCGCGGTGGACGAATGGTTAAGGCAGTGCACGCAGAGTGACATATGTCCCCGTGACATGGGTTCGAAACCCGTCACGGTCTAATGCCTTGAATGAAATGCCTGACTATATGTCTGATGATGGATCATGCCATGTCCCATTCAGTGTAGTGTGAAATGTAATATGTTAACGTTCAATTATCAATTGTACTTCGAGTACGAAAAAAGATTATTATTATTATAATAGTTGCCAATTATATTTGCACACAACTAAATGGCAGCATTTCAGACACACAGCAGCTCTTAGTCTTAGGTAACACGATGTTTCATTCACTGCTCTGTTGTATTAGTTACACTGCAAAGTGTAAGTGTTGCATCGTAATTCGTGCATGGCATTGTACAATGTTGTGAGATTGGTTACACTGGACAGTGTAAAGTATAATACTGCTGTATTGAACTGAAAAATGCGGTAGTGCAGTAACACCAGACCAGGTGCTGCATTGCAGCTCTTGCATATTTACCAGTATTGGTGTCCATGTAACACTACTTAGTATTGCACTGAAAAGCACTAGCGTGTTGCCCAGGTGCTGCATTGAAAGTGTTATGTATATTACCAGTATTGGTGTTCATGTAACACTATCTAATCATGAGACCAATCATTGTTACTGCTGCAATGCACTGCAGCAGCGTGTTGCGTTGAACTGTGACTAAAATTAACATAGGCATACATGGAAGTGTCGGTGATCCAGACAGCAAGGAAGCTAACTTTAAGCTGGATGCCTTACAAGGATTTGAAAATCTTAAATAAGAAAACTTACATCGAAATGCTGGGTTGAAAGTTTATTGTTTCTTGCAAGAATCACAAAGGCATATTTTTCCTTTATATCTATTTTTTTGAGAAAAATATTTAAGTTTCCAGTAAGTTCACCAACCATCTGATCACTCATTGGTCACACTGCCGTACCATCAGTAAGACCTATTTTTTAGTCATTTTAACATCTTTAATGTAGGATTTGGCAAGGATTTTCAAGGATTTTTTTCCCCAATTATCGCATTTATTCCAGTTACCTTGCTGTTGGTGGAACATATGTCCCATCATATCTGGTCAATTTGGGTACCTACTAGTATTTTCCAATATTTACATGGATATGTTCCCCTGCCCAGGCCTTTTATCATTTATATAAAAGTCCACAATACCAAATGATGCCCAAGTGTTCGCGGCACGTGGCATTCTGTTCCAGGTTTCCTGTGTCCTCAACTCAGGGCAGGCGAGTATTGTCAAAGTCAGTTCTCTGTGTTAAAGACTGCAAGTTTTCATATTGACGATCAATAATCTGCTATTGTCAGTGTCCCAAGATAACTGACTAATGATTTTCACAGCCCGACGAACCACCGGGTACACCCCCTGTTCCCCATTTCTAACCAAACAAGACTACAGTGGAACCTGTCTTGAGAGACCACTGCCATGAGACACCACCTATCTTGAAAGACCAGATTTTTCTGGCAGAAGGTCCTATATTTTCAATACAATTGAACCTGTTACCAAAGACCACCTGTCTTGAAAGACCATATTTTCAAGGCTAATGGGGTGGTCTTTCAAGACAGGTTCTACTGTATAACAAAACATTATTATTACTCATGGCATATTCACTACCATAATGAAATCTTCAATATTCAGACTCAAGTTAAATAATTATGAAATGTGGTATCTGTCGTAACTTCTTTTATTGTTGTGAAAAAAAAAAAAATGTATATTTTTTTTTTTTCTTCTAACATAAGCCGTTTTACATCTTTGCAAGGCATCTTATGACTATCTGGATGTCTGGCACCTTTGTACTTTTTTTTGTTTTAAATGATAGCATGTACAATTTGGTACACAAGGTGTAAATAAACATTATATCTATCTATCTATCTACTATTGGCTACAGCCAGTTTCAAAGTCCTTGGTCCTATTTGGCTATTGCCAGAAGGAAGACAGAATTTGTTAAAAACCCTCATATGACTATGTCTTTTAGTCTAATGCTTGTGGTGAACAATACATTTGTGTTTTCCTTTGATATTACCACATTTAATTAATCAACAGGACGATGTGGTAAAATATTTCCAGCAATATTGTTGTTGTCACTATGCATACTAGTACCCAGTCAACAATAAATACTGTATTAGTGTTATAAAGTTTTAGTGCCAGCCTGACCCCCACTGGTACAATTACAGGTACATGTATGAACAGACATTCAATATATTGTACACTGGTATCTGAGTATATTAGCACTAATCCTGGCTGTATATAATCTATAATTAATACCATTACAACAGTAATTTTTTTTTGTCACTGATAATGATGGGGTCAGTGCAGCCTCATGCACTGAATATCTGAATAGGAAGCTGAAGCCATTCTAACAGCCGAATGTTAATTTGTCATGTCGCGATAATCCTAATTTCAGCAATTAATTATACATTACTTATATGCTCATCGAATCCCATCAGGAACTTTATAAGCTTCAATTATCTGTGTTATCAATTACCTGGCTGGCAGAGCCATGGGAATGTATACCGTATACACGTATATGTCCTTATAGAGGCGCAGTACAGACGGACATACCACATCCGTTAAAGGACAAATTCACACCAAACGCCTGCTAAAACATAAAAAGATCATCAAGAAACAGTAAAATTTGAGCAATATTCCAGTCCATTTGGCTGTGGCACATGCACAAATCACCACTTCCTTGTAAAACAAGGTTCACGTGGTTCCCATTTATACCATAAACATGCATATTATATGCATATTATATATCATTCTTATAGGGACAGGAAAACAGGCTTTATTATTGAAATTTTTAGACGCACACCAAGGCCTTACATTCGTGCAATGTACTTCCATTAGGACATATACGGTAAATGACCGAGTTGGCACAGACAATGAATGATGTCTGTTTCAACTTCAAAACTACCTTTCATTTCACTTAAGGTCAATTCTATTCATATTTTCTGAAATTATACAATATGCAGAAGTATGTATATAAGGGGAGATCTACTGGTATTACCGGTTGGTGATTGGTGGGGCTGGAACCTTCGTCATTTGATTGCCACACCTAGCAAGCAGCAACAGCTGATACAAATGTGGCATGTGTGTACAGTACAGTCCAGCCATTGGCTGGGATACAGACTCACTCTCAAAACTGTCCACAGATGTTTCAATTTTGAACTTTTGAACTAACAATTTATGGATTTGAACTTGTAATTTAGGAAGGAGTCCTAATGTGCTAGTAACAAGATCACTACCTATACCAACTGTTCCGTTTGTTTTGTTTTTCAATCATTTGATTCCAATTTGCATATTAACGGGGCAGGGACAGACAAGACACCCAAGTTCAGATACAAGGCTGCCTGGTGGAATTCGGATTTGACACCAATGCCGTCATGATAAGATGACAAGTACTATGTGTAGCTTGACACTTCGGACAATAATATCTGAAAAAACACTTCTGAACATTCCACCTTGTGGCATTTACAGCTGATGCTTCTCCAGGATAATCTGAAAGTAATGAATACTTGACGCATTGTTTGTAAGGCTGGATAATAAACAGCGCCATTACGCCTGCCATATTTATCCATGATTAATATATGATTACGTATAATCGCTCACGATGGTCATCAAAACAACACCAAGCTGGCACTTGTGCCTACTGCAGATCTCCCCCTCAATGGGTCATAACAAACACATAATATATTACCCAATAACGATAATAATAATACATACTGTGGGAAAGACTTTCAGTTTTTTTGTAATTCCCAACATACCATTTATTTTCCAACATACAACAACTTGGAAACCTTAACTGGTCGAGAAGTCAATGACTTAGCTTCCAAGCTTAAATTTTTGGTTTGTAGATAATTTTGTGGCAAGGTAATAATATATGCTCAATGAATCTTGCATAAAATCAAAAACAACTAATTACTTTAAAGTATGCTAAATGCAAATGACCCTCTTTTAAAAAGTTGTGATAAAAATTAAATTTTGCAATAACTTGTCAATTGGATTGATGGACATTTCATTACTTTTAACTTGTTTAATTTGCCCTACTGGTGCTTTTCAGCAGAGATCCAGATAAGAGGAATGTATTATTATTATTATTATTATTATTATTATTATTACACATTTATAAAGAGCCAAATCCATTTAACAATACGCTAAGGTTTGGAAAAAGTTTTTTGAAACAAGAAATATTTTAGCGACATTCGATAGCATAAGGCTACTGTATTTGTACTGTGTTTAAGGGTTTGGTCACGCTGGTGCGGGATATGACGGCTGACACACGCGGCCCAAGGTCTGGAAAGCTATCGTTACAATTCACGAGGGCGGAGCCCGAGTGAATTGTGGTCATAGCTTTCTAGACCGTGAGCCGCATGTTTCAGCCGTCATATCCCAAGCGAGCTGTGATCAAATACGATTATAACATGCTTAATTAATAAAACGCTCATACATGTGGGATTTTTTGTTGACAAGTTAGTTTCAGTGGCGCACCTGTAGCTCACATTATCAATTATAACACACACCCCCACCACACACAAACACACAGTCACACACCTTGACTCTGCCTACACATTGTACACTGTTTTAAGACGGTATTTATAGATTTCAGGCCTTTTTTTTATTTTTGGTAGACAAAACAAATCGAGTTTTTGTAAACATTCATGCAGGCGCCCGTCAAAAGAGGCCTCGTACAGGGGCATCGCTTCGAGATTTCAATCGGCATTTACTTGGGTACAGTTGCAACATATGGGGTAATGTGGGATTTCTTTTACACCGAGGGTATCGAAAAATCCTAACAACAACTATTTTAGCATAATTTATTTCAAAGGTACAGCATTAGTGCTTCATTTGAGAAATTTATTGGGTATGGTCGGCAAGTGGAACAGCGGGGATGTGTTGCCTCACAATTCCCGCACAGTCGACCAAAATTTGCTCACTGCGCAGGATTGGTTGGAATCATATAACGCTCCTTCGTCCGAAAGACTATTAAAGGTCTTTGATTATATCTTTGTGCAAACGACGAATTTTTGGTCGATGCGCAGATGGGTATGTAATAATTTTGAAACGGAACCCTGTTTGTGGGGATTAAATGTGGTTAGCTCTGGTCTTGTTTTATTTTTGCGATCTGAACATGTTAAAGGTGGCCGCGAAAACCGTCCACTAAATCCTCGCAAAAACAGTAATGAATTTACAGCATGCCACATAGAAGAAGGGATACACGATGCTATATTTATAACCTGAAGACCCAATTTCTTATGGCCTCAGCTGTCCTATCCTGCCCCCCCCCCCCCCCCCAAAATTCTGCAGTTCATAGAAAAAATCCCATACATTACGGTTTGGCTGTTTTGCTGCAATAAACTTTTCTGGATCATGTATTGTAGGCAATGAAGAGGTTCTATGGAACAGAATCGAGGTGAACGGACTTTTTGGCTTTCTGCCTGAAAGACGACCCTAAAGTAGAAACGAGAAAGGTCATCCTACGGATACTTCATGAGTATCAGTTATATATTTTTGTTGACAAATTACCCGTACACGCCAATTTCTGGTTTAACTTAGGTGAGCGAACTGCTTCCACCTGGGAACTGAAAACATGTGGAGGTGGAAAATTAGAAGAAAAATAGCATTGAAGACCTGGCTTGGCCCTGAAAAAGAAGCTCCAATGATTAGTTAGGCCAATGACCCTGTATAACTCCAACAGGGGAGAAAATTGTACCTGATGTTCATCATTCATGGGTTGTCAGGGGTAAGGCAGCAGCAGGTACCTGTGGGTTTTGGCATGATTTCCCTCCCTCAGGAGTCCCCCCAGGGTTTTAATAACTAACACAGACAACAATTTGATGCCAGTAATAACCGGTTAATCATGACTTTGGTTTGACTTTGACAATGTTACAAATTACAGTTAATCATGACTTTGGTTTGACTTTGACAATGTTACAAATTACAGCTTTACTAGTGGGGTCCTGGCTGGGAGCCTATATGTCAATCAAGGCCAGGTAAGAAGCTCTTGTTTATATATATAACAGGCTCTCTATAATAACTAACCGACATATAAGCCAGAATAATCAGGGTGCACTTCACCTAACAACCAGTGGTTGGCATACAGCCACATATATATCGGTACAGAGCATTGATTAATGTGACCCTCTTTTCATTGGATCAGGCGCAATGAGTCCCTCAAGAAGAGCGAGTCATTGACCCAGTCATTCACTGGCAAAACTGGGGGTTAATTTGGCCTGGCGTCCTGCCAAGCCAGGTTCTCTGGCTGGGGGTTGCATTCCCCCATGCAAGCGTAAGGTGAGGTGAGATACTGGGTCCTCTTATCGCGGGTGAAATGATGTGATTGGACGGTCACACTGAGTTGTCCTCTCTAAATATTGGCAGCTTTCGCATTTTCGGAATCCTTTTAATAGCATGTTTATTCTCGTGATCCAAAACATAGCATACTTATGTTGTGATGCAATGGAAAGAAAACAGGATACGTCGGGGAGGACACGTGGCGTGGCGTCATAATTAGGCACATGAGATAAGGCACTGCGTTTCAAATACACAACACACACACAGTACATGTAATCCCTCTATAAGCCCACCCATGGGGCCAAGAAAATGTTGTCCTAGTGGTACCTATATTGCAGTTGGTCTTAAAATAAGTTATTTAATACACAACAAATCAAGCCATCTTATAATCAAGGGTTCCGTTGTCTTAAAATAAAGGGTGGTAAAATAGAGGTACTACTCAACTGTACCAGAGGATGTGCTCTGCATACACCTTGGTATATCTCCATGTAAAACAGATCTAGCGTTGCTAATCATTACTTTCGGAAACAAGCACTGATTAACAAACCAATGCCCAAATGAGCTATTTCCTGAATGAATTTCACCAGCAGTCACTTTCAGTTTCTATGTCAGGCCTCGGCTCCGGAAAGTTACACGTTCAAAAATCCCACACCACATTATGAATATTCTAATGACTACACCCCCACCTGTCTTTTATATAGGAGAGCAGAGATACAAAAATTCAACTGTAACCTGACTGCTACTATCTTTGACAGTTGCAAAGGTCACGTGGCTACTCATGGAAATTTCAAACATGAAAAGGGTTAATGGCATTGGTTACTGTCAAACATGAATTATCATGCTGATCATTTCCAGACAACTGCAGGCACCTTAGATTATAGCCTCACATTTCCACATGTTGATTCCAGCCAAGATTTCTTCTTTTACAGTTCTGTATAAAACCCTATCTGTATCTGGATATTAAACACAGATGTAGGTCGCCCAATTGCACACCATGCTGTAAAAGCCATTGTAAAGGGTGTAAAAAAGGTACCCAGAAAACGACCAAGAGGTCCTACATGTCTTATCACTCTTGGATATTGCAGGACCATAGCAGGACGTGTCTCACATAGCTAAAGCCTACTGTTCTCTGGCCAATGATAATCCACGGTGCAGCTAGACTAAGTTACAACCTGTTCCACGCCCACCTCTCCAGCCCCCCAAATAAAATTGTTAATGGCCCTCAAGATGAAGCACCGGGCCTACCTCGCTGCCCTCACCGTACCTAGGGACTGCAGTAGGTACCTAGGCACAGACAACGCAGTCAAAGTCACCAATATCGTACTTGGTATATGTTCCTGAGCGCCACCTATTAACCACACAGCCAAATGTGCTAAAAAAATTCCCATGTGGCTAAAAACTGGTTTGATTTTAGCCATAGACAGAAACTAAAGCCTAACATTTCGTTGATCGACTGTATGTAGCTTACATTTATAGTCAATGCTTTATGTTAGCTAGGTGAAATGATATCATTTCTTCAGATACCGGTAGCTAACATACATACAAGAATCAAGATTCGGAATATTTGCATTTAAATGTATTAGTCTGGACACCTTATACAAGCCACATGTCTCGGCTGAATGAAGTAATCTATTAGCCACAGTGGCTAACCCAGTAGTTCCTAGCAGAAAGTAGTTATTCCCTAAGTAATCACTATTTACTGGAGACGCAGGCTGTAACAGTTTGTACTTATACAGAATGTCTTCAGGGGGTGCTCCCTCTCACCAATGGTCATCCTACGAACCATGTTATAGCGGCTGGATCTTCCCTCTTGGAAGACCGACTGATCACATTAAAGATGGATCAGTCTATCCAGTCAGCACTGGACTGCAGTTTATTAACATTTTATCCACCTGAATGCAATCTCATCAGCTTCCCACATTCCTCAAACTTTCTGAAACAGCTCAAGTGCTATGAAGGCTTTTCCTAATATAAATCTTATATGGATATATAGTTCCACCACTTGTGCAAAACATTGGCCTGAACAAACCATTTCATTATAAGTACCAGTATATTACCTTCCTTTGCTTAAAAAACACCTTCCAATTCGCTTCATACCTTTACTATTAATTTTGTATAATTAAATGCATAAAAAGTCACCAAAAAGTTGTATGCCTCAAACTCTCTTTTCTCTACTGTTTTTCACCAACATGTCCATGTATACAGTAGTCGCGCTCTAATAAGGCCACCCTATTTGCCAAGAAATTATGGCCACATTAGAGAGGTGGCCTTTGGTGAGAGGGAGAAGTAAATACATTGATAGTAGTAGCACCAAAGACCCATGGCCTTATTAGGGGTTGGCCTCTGTTGATTTGGTCACTAAGAGAGGGACTACTGTATGTATAAATGAGTGTCACTCTACAGCCCCCTATTAAAAACAAATCTGAAGAGTTTCTGCCGTTCGCACTATTATACCTGGTATTCACGCTAAATTAGGATCACAAACAAGAGTCATTCTACGATTTGGTCCACTGTATCTTATCGCATTTAATCCATGTAATTAATCCATAGTAACTTTAGAAGGCTTGCTGGTTTATTATAAACTGTGACAGTTGTATACATCTTATTATATAGCTACTTGTCACTTGTCATAACTGGTCATAACTGGTATTATTCACATACAAACATTATTAGTTATTACTTCAAGCATGGCTCACCAAATTTATCATCAGCCCTACCATAAGCTTGCTAAGCTTAAGTCTCCTTAATGTGTCGTAAGTGACTCTTAACATTTCACCTATGACACCGTCTTGACATCGCAAGCTTACCCTTTTGCGTGGCATGAACATGGCATCCTCTATGATATGGTGAGAGCGACTGTCGTCTCGCATTTTTCTCGTGTTGACTGCATCGATAGACGCCAGATCCAACACTGTCTGGGACCCGATGTCGAACGGCATGGAATGAAAACTGTTGCCCTTGGTTCTGGAATTTTACAACATAGAGACTTGAAACTTTAAAATAAAATTAGAATAGTCAATAGAGAAAATATTTGAGATAGGAGAAATGCCGACAGAGAAATCGCACGCTGTGTGAAGCCCATTATGTTTACTTGAAGCCAACCTTGTCAATCAATACATGTTAAAACATCAGATCAAGCCATATCGGGCATTAAACGCACGTTTGCAAGGTCTGCAGCAACATAAAAGTACATGGTTGCATTATGACACCTTTATGCCCTATGTGGAACACCCCCATTCAAAACCATCTGTGATGCCATTTGATGGTTATGTTGCCTCATCCAAGTTTATAAAGTTTTCATTTGAAAATTTAAGTATGTTGTACCCCAAATTTCTGTATAACTCCTCTGATATTTCCCACTAAAATATTATCCCCTTGTTTCGTTTCCCTTGTACAACATATATTTCAAATGTTCAGTTTAGACCCTTTTCAGATGGCTAAACTGGGCCAAGCAAGTGTGCAGACAATGAGAAGTGCAAAGGTAATGAGAGCTTAACATAGAGCACAGCACCTTACTACCTTACAATAGCACCTTACTACTGTTATTCTCAGCTGGTTTTACAAAATATAAGCTACATGTATAGTATACCAAGACAAGACAGTGTGAACAGTGTCCTAATGAGTTATGTAAAACCATATGTTCATATGTTAACCCTGTTGGCTTGGAGACCAAGGTGTCTACTTGGGGTGTGGAAGGTTGGGGATTCAAAATACCAGACCATGTCAAACCAAAAACGGTATAAATCATTTTTTTTAATGTAAAATGAGGTATATGTCAGCTTCAGGTATATGTGGCTCCTACGTTGATTGACAGCATAAAGTAGGATTCAATCATGTGATGAAATTCATAGCACCTTACCCAATAGCTCAAGAATGCACACGCATACCATAGCAAAATATTTAAAATCCGAGAACTTCATAGACCAGTCATTTTTTGGGGATCAGTTTACCGAAAAACCGTAAGTCCAATACTGATGTAACCATAGAAAAAACATTTGGCTGGCAAGGAGAGTAGTACTTTGGAAGTTTCATGAAAAATTTTAACTGATCTTAAGCTTAGCAAAGACAATGGTTGCCAAGTGGATTAGTGGATCGGAGTTCGTTTACAGGACTTAAGATTTCTCAGGAATCTGGTCCCACAAATATCTGCTGTCGAGCATTCCCTCCCGCCAAATTTCACTCACTCGTGGGCGTGATTAAAGTGATGTGCAACCAAACTGGTGATGGAGGACCCGCGCCTTAGGTTGACGAGGGTGGAGTGGTCGTGCATGAGTCGCAGAGCGTCGTGGCTCGTCAGTTTCTGGTAGAGATTTAAAATGGACCAACCCCGCGTGTAGCTTCGGCCATTCGCCCTGCGTACCAGCAATGGCTTCAGGTACTTGTTGTCAAAGTTTTCATACCTGAGAGAACAGAAGATAACAAGTAGACTTTTTATTTACGAAGTTTGGATATTACTAGTAACAAAAATCTCATGAATGTATAATTATATTCCTGTACACAAAGTTCAGTGGAATGACATCTAACAATTCACCATCTACTACTTTAATACTAAAATACTAGTTACCCAAAAAATTATTTGTAAACACATGTGGAAGGACGATTCCACCTCTTACAACAAACTTTCATAATCCCAAACAAAGGTAGAAGTAAAGGGATGAGCCCTATTATGCTCTGCAAGACTAGGTGTACCCAATTTTTGCAGATTACCTGAGTCTCAGGGTATGGTGTCCATGGTGACCAGCAATGTCTTCTATTCCTGTGGTTACATGATCCAAGAACTGCAAGCATAGTATCAGTAGTACAGGAAACAGTGAAAGCCAGAAAGTTCAAGGAAATGATTTTTTTGAGTGAAGAAAGAAAATCATAGATCTTGTTCATGTAATCATGCTCCTGGTATTTAAAATCCTCAAAGGTGTGTTACACCAATCAGCCAACGGTGAAAAACTATCATGAATTCTACAACCTGTTTTTGTATAGAATAACGAATATCAACGTAAATATGCAAAATATTTCAAAAGATACATAGATGATAGCAAATGTAGTGCCATACTGATAATGTATTACACAGGAACACTATTAAATATTGAAATAGAACTAGAAAGCAACAAATCTCATTCAAAACAAACAATAGTGGTCCTGCATTTTAAGACCACCTGTCCAGCCGGCAAAAAGTATGGTCATAAATTTAATGTGGTCTTAAAAGGGAGGGGTATTTATGTTAACATAGTCTTATACTTAAATCACACAGGGCCCCCTGTACATGTACTTACCCGGCTTCCAATCTGCTCTATCACAGACAACTTGTGTTTGTTTGATTGCTTCACATGCAGACACTGCACTAAAGGTTTGATTGTGGTTCCCTGAAAATGACAAGACAACAACTCTGTGGATAAGTGGACAGTAAATTTGCAGTCCAGGGCCAAGTTTCAGAAAAAAATTCAGTCTTGAAACAAACTTAAAGTTCACTAATCACCTTGGCAAGCAGTCTTCTGTCTTTTCCATGATTAAGACATTTAGTGTGCTCAAGATTTTCAAGAAAGTGGTCCACGATACTTAAAGGTGTCACTCACTTTACATCAGAAAGGTCACATTTCATGTTCTTTGTGGTGGATTTTAATACCTCCTTCAACCTTTCAAGTCCAACCCAGATATGGATATAGGCCAAGAACTATGAGTGTTGGGTTATCATTGTGTAGTACATCAATACAAACAGCTACATTTAAATAACACAGTATAATATACTCCAAAAATTGGCAAAAGTTAAGTATTTTCAAGTAGCTAATAGCTGAATTAATGGATCTTATTATTAATATTGTTACTGTTATTGTTATTGTTATTATTATTATTATTATTATTATTATTATTATTATTAATGACTTGGTATCACTATTTTCTGTTAATGACTCATAGGTAATCAGTATTCCTTATCTGATATACAACACGGTGAACACAACACCACCACCACGAAAAAAAAGACACTAGACTGTTAACACTCATTTCACACTAACCGACGTGAATTTTCTTTGTAATTATTTGCAACCATAACCCTTTCCCTTACCATTATATATATAACCCCTCCACATGATATATATGTCTAACCCCTTCCCCTCACCATTATAAAGTTGGTGAAGTAGACGACCACCACCGTGGCGGTGATGTAGAGATCACGTAGCGGGAAATGTTTTTTGTTGAGCACAACTGCGAGAGAAAACGCAATGGCCCCACGCAGTCCACCGTATGCCATGATGAACTGGTCCACTTTGCCGATCTTATCTAGACGACCCAGATTGAGGACAGAGGTCAGCATCAGGACACCTGGGGACAAACAAACACGTCCAGTCAGAGAGAAAGAGAGATAGAGAGCAATAAACATTCATGAAGTAGCTTGGAAAATGAGAATATTCGGGAATCCCTTCCGCATAATAAACACTCTGTTGAGAAATTACATGTAGAGTGAGAAATTACATGTACTTTTAGGAATTAAGTTATGTATGAGGAAAAATAAGAAATACATAATCTTGATACTAGGGTGTATATTTACTTTTAGAAACATTTAATTCGTAAAAAAGTATTACGATAAGTAACTTTAACAGAATAAACTTCATTAACCTAACAGCATACTGCCATTCCTATTCATGCTAGTGGCATGTACCATGATGTCCACTATATACCAATATTCACATCGTTGTCTTTTGACATATTAAATAATAAATACATAATGAAATATTCTCTGGATTTTATATTTACCACAGTGAAAGTCATATAATATACTCCACAGGAAGTCAATGGTTCCTCTTCAGCGATCCCTGTGATTTAAGTCCTATCTATTTTAAGAGTTGCCTGTTTTTAGGACTCACCAGTGATGTCACTCACTTGTGGTTTCAGCATAAATACAGAAATACTTGTATTTTTAAATGACCTCTAATTCAAGACCAATTTTCCCTGATTAATGGGTAGTCTTAAAAGGCAGAGACCACTGCAATCAATAGCCGGTCTAAAAATACAGGTACGCAAAAGCCGGTCTTAAAATACAGGTACGCATGTATTACAGTAAATACTGTGTCAGTGATCTCTCTATTTCACAACCTTTATTTTAAGACCACCTGCAATATGTATGTTTTATTTAGGTCCATTCAGTATCAAAGGGATACAATAAACACAAAGTGACATGATCTTGAATATGTGGACAAAGGAAGTCTTACGTTTGTTAGTGAACAGGATAACCTAGGCTGAGTCTTGCATAAATTGCAGGGCAAGAACATAACACTGCCCGAATGCCCGGGGCAGGTTAATTTTGACTGTGGGCATGTAGATTTTTGCTGTACAGGTCCGGCAGGCATGTACTTTCTTCTGTCTTTC
>JAAUYG010071494.1_pt1 | contig 13760 bp, 10 predicted proteins | sample 7278091 | NCBI WGS metagenome assembly JAAUYG01 (sample SAMN14350201, study PRJNA611818) | marine sediment metagenome | isolation source: surface marine sediment (0.6m) | place: French Polynesia: Moorea | collected 2018-08
GCGGATGACGATCCCGGCGTGGTAGCCGGCCATGTGGGTGAACTGATAGCCGCCGGTCACGTCGCCGATGGCGAAGACCTTGCGGTTGCTGGTGCGCAGGCGGCGGAGATCGACTACTCCTCCCACGGCATCGTCGTCGACCGCCGCCTGCGCACCAGCAACCGCAAGGTCTTCGCCATCGGCGACGTGACCGGCGGCTATCAGTTCACCCACATGGCCGGCTACCACGCCGGGATCGTCATCCGCAACGCGCTCTTCGCCCTGCCGGCCAAGGTGAACGACAGCGCCGTGCCCTGGGTCACCTACACCGACCCCGAGGTCGCCCAGGTCGGCCTCACCGAGGCCCAGGCCCGGGAGCGGCACGGCGCGGCCGTGCGGGTCTCGCGCTGGTCCTTCGCCGAGAGCGACCGGGCCCGGGCGGAGCGCGCCACCGAGGGCTTCGTCAAGGTCGTGACCGGCAAGCGCGGCAGGATCCTGGGCGTCACCCTGGTCGGCCGCCATGCCGGGGAGCTGCTGCAGCCCTGGATCCTGGCGATCACCCAGGGCCTCAAGATCGGCGCCATGGCCGGCATCATCGCGCCCTACCCGACCCTCGGCGAGATCAACAAGCGCGCCGCCGGCGCCTACTTCACCGAGGCGCTCTTCGGCCCCCGGACCCGCCGCGTGGTGGGATTGCTGCAACGCCTGCCTTGACCGCCCCCCGGGGACGAAAGCCAGGCGCAATGCGGTGCCGCCGCGATCGGCGGCCCCGCGCCCCAGAAGGAGACGATTCCGATGTCCGTGACCGAAGCCAAGACCCAAGACGTGGCGGGCGAGCCCGGCCGAGAGAGCCAGGGGCGGTCTGCGCTTCGGCGCTTCCTGCCTCTGGCCCTGCTGCTCGGCCTGGCCGCCGCGGCCTGGACGCTGGGCCTGAAGGACTACCTGACCTTCGAGGCGCTGCGTGAGAACCGCGCACTGCTGCTGCAGTTCGTCCAGGACCAGGCAGCGCTGGCCGTGGTCGTCTTCATCCTGGCCTACGCGGTCAGCACAGCGGTCTCGCTGCCGGGCGGCGCCTTCCTCAGCGTCATCGGCGGCTTCCTCTTCGGGACCGCCCTCGGCGGCCTCTGGACCCTGCTCGGCGCGACGCTCGGGGCGACCGCGATCTTCCTGGTCGCCAAGACCGCCCTGGGCGATCTGCTGAGGGCGCGCGCCGGGCCCTTCTTCACCCGCATGGAGGCCGGCTTTCGGGAGAACGCCTTCAGCTACCTGCTGGTGCTGCGGCTGGTCCCGCTGTTTCCCTTCTTCGTCGTCAACCTGGTCCCGGCCTTCCTGGGCGTGCCTCTGCGTACCTACGTGGTCGCGACCTTCGTCGGGATCATTCCCGGCACCTTCGTCTTCGCCTCGGTCGGCGCCGGGCTGGGCAGCGTCTTCGAGACCGCGGGCGAATTCTCGGCCTCGGCGGTCGTGACGCCGCAGATCGTCATCGCGCTGATCGGCCTGGCGCTGCTCTCGCTCCTGCCGGTCGCCTACAAGCAGATCCGGCGCAGGCGGGCGGCCACATAGAACCCCCTCCCCTACCGGCCGCCTGCAGCGGGCCGCCCGCGGGTCGGGCGGCCCGTTCTTCGACGGGCAGCCGGGCCAAGGTCGCTGGCCGACACGAGATGTCGCTGGCGGCACTGCCGTTCGCGAAGCCGAAGGTCTAAGATCCGCCTCGAGGAACCGGCCAGGCGGGCCGGCGACAGCCCGAGGAGGTCGAGACGGCATGAAGTCCCAGGTGCAGGTCGCGGTGATCGGCGGCGGCGTGGTCGGGTGCAGCGTGCTCTACCACCTGACCAAGTTCGGCTGGAAGGACGTGGTCCTGATCGAGCGTTCGGAGCTGACCTCCGGCTCGACCTGGCACGCGGCCGGCGGCTTCCACACCCTCAACGCCGACACCAACATGGCCGCCCTGCAGGGCTACACCATCCGCCTCTACAAGGAGCTGGAGGAGATCTCTGGGCAGTCCTGCAGCCTGCACCATTCCGGCGGCATGACCCTGGCGACCACGCCTGAGCGCATGGACTTCCTGAAGGCCGCCCGCGCGATGCACCGCCACATGGGCCTCGAGACCGAGCTGATCGGCCTGGAGGAGATCCGAAAGCTGGCGCCGATCGTCAACACCGAGGGCGTCCTGGGCGGGCTCTACGATCCCCTGGACGGCCATCTGGACCCCTCCGGCACCACCCACGCCTACGCCAAGGCGGCCCGGCTCCAGGGCGCCGAGATCTACCTGCGCAACCGGGTCGTGGATCTCAAGCACCGGCGTGACGGGACCTGGGACGTGGTCACCGAGCAGGGCAGCATCCACGCCGAGCACATCGTCAACGCCGGCGGCCTCTGGGCGCGCGAGGTCAACGCGATGGCCGGCATCTACCTGCCGCTGCACCCCATGGAGCACCAGTACCTGGTGACTGACGACATCCCGGAGATCTACGAGCGCGAGGGCGAGCATCCCCACGTCCTGGACCCGGAGGGCGAGTCCTACCTGCGCCAGGAGGGCCGCGGCCTGGTCATCGGCTTCTACGAGCAGGACTGCGAGCCCTGGGCGGTCGAGGGCACGGCCTGGGACTTCGGCCAGGACCTGCTGCCCAACAAGCTGGATCGGATCGGCGAGGCCCTGGAGATCGCCTACCACCGCTTTCCGGTCCTGGAGACCGCCGGGCTGAAGCGGGTCATCAACGGCCCCTTCACCTTCGCCCCGGACGGCAATCCCCTGGTCGGCCCGGTGCCGGGCCTGCGGAACTTCTGGTCGGCCTGTGCGGTCATGGCCGGCTTCAGCCAGGGCGGCGGAGTCGGCCTGACCCTGGCCGAGTGGATGGTCGAGGGCGAGCCCTCGCGCGACGTCTTCGCCATGGACGTGGCCCGCTACGGCAGCTACTGCACCGAGGCCTACACCCGGGCCAAGGTGACCGAGAACTACCAGCGCCGCTTCGCCGTCTCCTACCCCAACGAGGAGCTGCCGGCCGGCCGGCCCCTGGAGACCACGCCGGCCTACGAGGTCTGGAAGCGGCAGCGCGCGGTCTTCGGCCAGGGCTACGGCATGGAGGCGGTCAACTACTTCGCGCCCGAGGGCGAGCCGGCCTTCGAGACGCCCAGCTTCCGCCGCTCCAACGCCTTCGGCCCGGTCGGCGAGGAGTGCCGCGCCGTGCGCGAGGCGGTCGGCATCAACGAGATCCACAACTTCGGCAAGTACCAGGTCACCGGCCCCGCCGCCGCCGACTGGCTGGACCGGATCATGGCCGGTCGGATCCCGGCGGTCGGCCGCATCGCCCTGTCGCCGATGCTGAGCCCCAAGGGCAAGCTGATCGGCGACTTCACCATCTCGCGCCTGGCCGAGGAACGCTTCCAGCTGACCGCGTCCTACGGCGCCCAGGCCTACCACCTGCGCTGGTTCTGGCAGCACCTGCCGCACCGGGCCACCGAGGTGCCCGAGGTCGAGCTCCGCAACGTCAGCCAAGAGCTGATCGGCTTCCAGATCGCCGGGCCGCGCTCGCGCGAGCTGCTGTCGCGGCTGACCCTGGCCGAGGTCTCGAAGGAGGCCTTTCCCTTCCTCGCCGTGCGCGAGATCGACGTCGGGCCCTGCGCCGCCATCGTCCAGCGGGTCACCTTCACCGGCGACCTGGGCTACGAGATCTACGTCCCGGCGGCCAAGCAGCTCGCGCTCTACTACGCCCTTGAGGCGGCCGGTGCCGACCTCGGGCTCAGGCCCTTCGGCATGCGGGCCATGATGAGCCTGCGGCTGGAGAAGGCCTTCGGCTCCTGGCTGCGCGAGTACAAGCCCGACTACACGCCCGCCGAGACCGGCCTCGACCGCTTCGTCGCCTACAACAAGCCGGCCGATTTCATCGGCAAGGCCGCGGCCCTGGCCGAAAAGGCGGCCGGGCCCAAGCGGCGCCTCTGCAGCTTCGTGGTCGAGGCCGCGGACGCCGACGTCTGGTCCGACGAGCCGATCTGGAAGGACGGGGCGGTGGTCGGCTTCGTGACCTCCGGGGGCTATGCCCACCACGTGCAAAAATCCGTCGCCCTGGGCTTCCTGCCGGTCGAGCTGATCGCCCCGGGCTGCGAGGTCGAGATCGAGATCCTGGGCGAGCTGCGCAGGGCCACCCTGATCGAAGAGCCGCTCTTCGACCCCAAGGGCGAGCGCCTGCGCGGCTGACAACGCCGGCCGGGTTTCGCGGGGGCGCCGTCGGATCAAGGGCATTATCCGATCAGATGGACTCGCTTCGCGATCCATCTGGCCGGATGTAATGCCCTAGCTTGAAAGTGTTAGCGCACGACTCCCGGCCAGACGCGAACGCGTCTGATCGGGATCTGCGCTAGACGGCGGCGCCGGGGGTCGACCCTATTTCTTTCTGCCTATCTTTCTCTCCGCTCGCCGCTCGGGGGCGCCGCGGCCATCCTTGCTCATGCCCGCATGTATTGGGCCTTTGATCTTCAGAAAAAACGGAAATAGTTACTGAAAAATTAAAATAAAAATCAAGTAATTAATAAAGGTTCTATTGACATTCCAAGTGAATTTCTTCACTTTCGAGCAAGCAGAGGGCAAGACGTAAGACGCTCTGGAGATGAGCGGGACCACGTTCGACATCAAGGCCGGCAGACTTCGACAGAGACCGGCCAGGAACAGCCACCGGCCCGCGAGCTTCCAGAATAAGTTTAAACGGATAGTCACAATGGGTAGTACGAAGACGTCGCCGCGCTCGAAAACCAATAATTAAAATAAAAAAATAATAATGACTGGCGCGCTTCGCCGCCCGCGATTCTGCCTGAGGTAGACGCTATGACCGCATCGACCGCCTACACGTTGCCCCAAGCCAAGGCCCTGCCAGGCGGCGCCTGGGAAGAGCGGCATCTCGGTTCGACCCGAGCGCTGCAGGCCAGAGCGCTGCAGGCCCGAGCGCTGCAGGAATGCGTCGAAACGCTGTTGGATCGCATGAACATGGCGGTGATCTACGGCGGCGACAAGACCGCCGACGGGGCGGTCATCAATCAGACCGGCAACCCGCGGTCCTGGAAGAGCTACAAGAGCGTCGCCGAGGACATAGCCGGGGCGCTCCGCCGCCTGGGTTGCCCCAGGGTCAGCGTGATACCCGACGACATGCAGCTCGGCCGGCGCCTCGCGGAAGACGAGATCCACATGGCCTGGCTGAACACCGGCGGCGTCCAAGGCTACAGCCCGCTGTGCCATGCGGCCTCGATGCTCGAGATGATGGGGATCCCCTACGTGGGTCACGACCCCATGACCGCCGGCATCCTGGACCGCAAGGACGCCTTCAAGCGCTTCCTGATGGCGCTGGACTTTCCGACCGCGCCTTTCGTGACCTGGAACATGGCCGAGGGCCCCTTCGATCCCGCGTCCAACGACCGCTTCTGGCAGGTCCTGGGCGACCACACGGGCCCCTTCATCGTCAAGCCGGTCTCCGGCCGGGCCTCGCTCAACGTCCACTGGGTGGAGAGCCTCGCGGGACTTCCGGCGGCGGTGGCGACCGTCTACGAGGCGACCCGGAGCCTGGTGATGATCGAGCCCTATCTGCCCGGCCGCGAGTACTGCGTGGCGGTCAGCGGCTACGTCACCGCCCAGCGCCGGGAGCTGCAGCGGCACAAGGACCCTTTCGTGGTCTGCGCGATCGAACGGGTCTTCCAACCCGAGGAACGCATCGTGACCTCCATGGACATACGGCCGATCACGGGCGACCGCCTGCGCGTCCTCGACCCGGAGCGCGACGCCACGGTCCTGCGGGAGCTGGAGGACCTGGCCCGCAAGGTCTATCGCGAGATGAACATCGAAAGCCTGATCCGCTTCGACGTGCGGGCGGACCAGGCCGGCCAGCTGAAGGTCCTGGAGGCCAACCCCAAGCCGGACCTGAAGGCGCCCAGCCGCGAGCGGACCAGCCTGGTGGCCGCCAGCCTCTCCGCCTACGGCATGAGCTACGACGACCTGATCCTGTCGCTCCTCGCCGACCGTATCGACTTCCTGTTCGGCGAGCGCCCGGGTTGCGTGGGCCAGTTGAAGGCCCTGCTCGGCTGAGCCCCCCTCCGGGTCCGCGAAGATGGCAGCCTGCCGATGAAAGACGGCCAACCGATCAGAAGACGGATCCTCGACGCCCTGACCATGCTGCTGGTCTCGGGGCTGTCGCTGACCCTGCTGATCTACGTCGGCTTCGGCGAGGCGCAGCGGACCTTCGAGCAGTTCTACCTGGAGAAGATCCAGGCCCAGGGCAGCGTCATCCGCGGCACCATGGAGACCTTCCTGCGCGCCGGCCTGCCGATGAAGCAGTACGCCGGCTTCAACACCACCGTGGAGCCGGTCCTGAGGTCCGACAATTCGATCGCCGAGATCGCCGCCTTCGACCGCACCGGACAGACCGTGTTCAGCAGCCGGGACTCGGGCCTGCCGCTGTTCACCGAGGTCTGGCGCAGCAGCCTCGAAGACGGCGCGCGCTTCGAGATCCGGCGCAACCGGGACTACTACCAGGTCGTCCTGCCCTTCCGTAACAAGTTCGAGGTGGTCGGGCACCTCGCGATATCCCTGCCCCAGTCGGTGATCGCCGAACGGGTCCGCAAGAGCTTCGAACCTCTGGTCTGGGTCGGCCTCTGCCTGTCGGCCATCTTCACGGTCTTCGTGTCCCTGGCCGGTCCGGGCATCCGCTCCCGCAGGCTGCCCTGGCTGCAGATCGCCTTCGCGATGACCTTCCTGACCATGGCGGTCTTCGTCATCGGCTCGCTGGTCTCGCTCTACTCGGAGGGCGTGCAGGCCAAGACCAAGGCCCTGGCCGATACCCTGGGGCACCGCCTCAGCGACATCGTCGCCTTCAACCTGAACATCCGGGAGATCGACGGCCTGGACCGGGTGCTGGGCGAGTACCAGCTGCTGAACCCGGACATCAGCGCCGCCGGGCTGACCATCGACGGCCGGGTCGAGATCCACACCGACGAGGGCCTGATCGGCAAGGGCTGGATCCCCCAGGCCGGCACCTACGAATACGTCGTCGACCTGACCCCGCCCGGCGACCCCCGCAACATCCGGGTCGCGGTCGCCCTGCCCAGCGACATCGTGTTCAGCCGGATCGTCCGAAGCGTCAAGAACTTCGCCGCGCTCTTCGTCGCCTCGGCCTTCCTGGCCGGGTTGTTCCTGCAGATCGCGGGCAGCATGCGACGGCCCGGCGCGCCGCTCGCGGCCGAGGGTGACGGCAAGGAAGACGACCTGCTGCTCGACCTGGTCAAGCCGGTGTTCTTCGTGGCGGTCTTCCTCGAGCACCTGAACTACGCCTTCCTGCCGCAGTTCATGCATGAGGTCACCGACCGGGTCGGGCTCTCGGCGGGCTTCGCCTCGGTCCCCTTCATGACCTTCTATCTCTGCTTCGCGCTGGCCCTGATCCCCAGCGGCCACTACGCCCAGCGCTTCGGCGCCCGCCCCTTGATGTACGTCGGCCTGCTGCTGGCCGGCCTGGGCCTTTTCGTCCTCAACTACTCCCAGGTCGACCTGGTCCTGGCGACCCTGGCCCGGGGCCTGTCCGGGGTCGGCCAGGGCATGCTCTTCATCGGCGTCCAGTCCTACATCCTAGCGACCGCGGCACCGGGTCGGAAGACGCAGGGCGCCGCCATCATCGTGCTCGGCTTCCAGGGCGGCATGATCTCCGGCATGGCGATCGGCTCGCTGCTGGTGTCCTACACCGGCCCGGAGGGCATGTTCACCCTCAGCGGCGGCATCGCCCTGGCCCTGGCGCTCTACGCTCTGCTTGCGGTGCCGGCCCGCAGCGCGCAGGCGGCCCAGGAGCAGAGCGGTGGCGCGCTGAAGGACCTGACGCAGCACCTTTCGCTGGCCCTGCGCAACCCGGACTTCCTGCGGACCATGATCCTGATCGGCATCCCGGCGAAGGCAGTCCTGACCGGCGTGATCATCTTCGCGCTGCCGCTGCTGCTGGCCAAGCAGGGCTACCGCGAGGAGGACATCGGCCAGATCATCATGATCTATGCCGCGGCGGTGGTGCTCTCCAGCAGCTACGTGTCGCGGCTCGTCGACCGGATCGGCCGGACCCACGAGATCCTGTTCTGGGGCGCGACGATCTGCGGTGCCGGCCTGACCCTGATCGCCTTCCTGGACTGGCAGCCGCCCGGCTCCGCCGCCAACTCCGCCCTGCCGACCACGGTGCTGATCCTGGGCGTCGCGATCGTCGGCATCGCCCACGGCTTCATCAATGCGCCGGTGGTGACCCACGTGGCCGAGTCCACCCTGGCCCGACAGCTCGGCGCGAGCACCCTGACCGCCACCTATCGCTTCCTGGAGAGGGTCGGGCACATCGCCGGCCCGATCGTCATTTCCCAGCTCTTCCTGCTCGGCGGCCAGCAGGCGAAGCTGATGCTTTGGGTCGCCGGGGCCATCACCCTCTTCGGCCTGATCTTCCTTATGCGAACGCCGAGCATCGAGCTCGAAGGCGGCGAGCGGGAGACGGCATGAGACCGGCGGGACTCCAGGGGATCGCCGGCCGCGGCCTGCGCCAACTGGGCCTCACGTTGGCCCTGCTCTGCGGGATCCTGACCAGCGAGACCGGCGCCTCGGTCGAGCCGGCCTACTACGACTGGTTCCGGCCCAGCGCCAAGAGCCTGAAGCACTGGCTGCTCGAGGAAGTCCAGGGCGAACCCCACAGGATTCGCATCCACAGCCGCTTTCGCCAAGGCGACCAGCGGCCGCGTCGGGTGGTGGTGCTGTTCCCCCGCCCCTCGCCGGCCTACGACGCGGCCATGAACAAGATCCTCGACCTCTTCGTCGAAAGGGAGCTCGAGGCCGAGATCCGGGCGATCAATTTCCGCCGGAACGACCATCGCGGCCGCCGCGCGCTCGCCGAGGCGGAAGCCTGGGGCGCCGAGCTGATCTTCTCGATGGGATCGGAGTCGACGGCCTGGCTCTGGAGGCACTATCGAGACGGCCGGATCCCTGTCGTCTCGGTCTGCTCCAAGGACCCGGTGCTGCTGGGCCAGGCGAGGAGCTACGAGGCCGGAAGCGGCTCGAACTTCGCCTTCACCTCGCTCAACATGCCGGTCGAAGCCCAGCTGGCCTATCTGATGGAGCTTAAGCCGAACCTCAAGAACCTCGGCATCCTGGTCAACAGCAAGAACCTCAGCGCGGTCGAGACCCAGGCCAAGCCGATGCTGCGCTACGCGGCCAAGCGCGGCGTGCGGGTGCTCTACCTGGACGTCAAGAACCCGAACCTCGCCGGCGAGGAGCTGAGCAGCTTGGTCGGGCGCGCCGTGACGACCATGCGCAAGAACGACCCGACACTGGACCGCAGCCTGTTCTGGATCACCGGCAGCACCGCCGTCTTCCGCGAGATCGAGTCGATCAACGCCAGCTCGGACCGGGTCCCGGTGCTCAGCGTCGTGCCCGATGTCGTGCAGGCCGGCGACGACAGCGCGGTGCTCTCGATCGGCATCGGCTTCCAGAGCAACGCCCATCTGGCGGCGATCTACGGCATCGATGTCCTGGAAGGCCGGGTCCGGGTCGGCGAGGTCGCGGTCGGGATCGTTTCGCCGCCGGACATAGCGATCAATTTCCGCAAGGCCAGGGAGATCGGCCTGAAGATCCCCTTCAGGTTCCTGGAACGCGCCAACTACGTCTACGACTACCAGGGCCGGCCCGTCCGGCGCAACGGCGAGGCCGTCGGCACCGGCCACTGAGGCGCTTTCCCTTCCGAGAAGGCCTGGGTTAACCGGCCGCTAACACAGACCCCCTATCTTCGGACCCGGGCCAGCGGCGCTCGGCGCCGTGGCCCCGCTGCGCAGCAGATAGAGGGCCGGCGCCTTGAGCAAGCTCAGCTTCAGACAGCCCCGCAGTCCGAGATACCGCAAGGCGGCCGTCCTGGCGCTGCCGGCGGTCGTGTTGCTGCTGCTCGCCGGGCTGACCTGGGGCGAGCTTCAAGGCAACGCCCAGCACCTCTACCGCTGGCCCTTCTCCGAGGTCGGCAACTACCTCGCCGGCGCCCGCTACCAGGTGAACCTGACCTGCCGGACCCAGCCGCAGGCCCGGCGCCATACGCTGCGTGCCGCCGACTTCGAGGACGCCAGGGGCTACCTGCGGAGCGAGCTGCCTTCCTGCCAGCTCGCCGAGATCCGGCGCGTCGACCGGTCCTGGTACTAGAGCAGCCCGCGCTCACTTGAACACGGACAAGCTGCTCTAGGGTGACAGACCGGCCAGGGTGACGAAGAAGCCGGCCAGCCACTCCACCGGCACGCCGATGATCCAGTAGAAGACGTTCAGGTCGATCCCGACCTGCCGCCCCAGCATCGGCAGCAGGAAGATCACGCCAATGATGATCAGGAAGCCGAAGCGCTCCAGCCGCGCCAGGGGCCGGGCCAGGACGTCCGGCAGCAGGCCGACCGCGACCCGGCCGCCGTCGAGCGGCGGCAGCGGCAGCATGTTGAAGACCGCCAGCACCAGGTTGATCAGGATCGAGTTGAAGAGGTTGCTGCCGAGCCATCCGGCAAGGGACTGCGGCAGAAGCGGCAGCAGGTGGAACAGCAGCGCCGAGCCGGTCGCCAGGATCAGGTTCGCCGCGGGACCCGCCGCCGCCACCAGGACCATGTCCCGCCGGGGCTGCCGCAGGCGGTGGAAGGCGACGGGCACCGGCTTGGCCCAGCCGAAGAGGAAGGGCGCCCTCAAGATCAGGAGCATGGCCGGCAGGATGACGGTGCCGAAAAGATCGACGTGCCGGAGGGGGTTGAAGCTGACCCGCCCCAACCGCCACGCGGTGTCGTCGCCCAGGCGCCAGGCCACGAAGCCGTGCGCGGCCTCGTGCAGGGTGATCGCCAGGAGGACGGGCAAGACCCAGACCGAGGCGATGTAGAGAAATCCGAAGGTGTCGAAATCCATGGCGCGGACACTAGAGCAAGCCGTCGGCAGATGAAATCGCCTTCGGCGCCAAATGCCCGAACCCCAGAGCACGATGACATGAGGTCGAATCGACCTCATGTCATCGTGCTCGAAACTGTTGAAGGAGAGCGAGATTCAGATTTGAAGCCGGATTGGCTTCAAATCATCTCGCTCTCGGGCGTTTTTCTACCCAGGGCCGGCCGAGATCGCTCCGGTCTCAGTCGTAGGTGATCTGCTCGCGGGCGGCGTCCCGGTCGTAGCCTTCCGAGGCCCGCAGCAACTGCAGGCTGTAGGCTTCCCGGGTCTCGTGGCGGCGCAGCTGGTCGACGTTCAGCTCCTCGACGATGCGGCCGTTGTTCATCACCGCCAGGCGCTCGCACATATGAGCGATGACCGCCAGGTCGTGGCTGACCAGGACGAAGGTCAGGCCGTGCTCCGCCTTGAGCCGTTTCAGAAGGTTCAGAATCTCGGCCTGGACCGAGACGTCGAGCGCCGAGGTCGGCTCGTCGAGCAGGAGGATCTCCGGCTCCAGCATCAGGCAGCGGGCGATGGCGACCCGCTGGCGCTGGCCGCCGGAGAGCTGGTGCGGGTAGCGGAAGCGGAACTCCGGGCCCAGGCCGACCTCGGCCAGGGTCCGCAGCATCCGGCCCTCGACGTCCGGGAGGCCGTGGATGGCCGCCGGCTCGGAGAGCACGCGGTCGACCGTGTGGCGGGGGTGGATCGAGCCGTAGGGGTCCTGGAAGACCATCTGGACCTGCTTGAAGAAGGCCTTGCCGCGCTTCGGCCCCAGCGCCCGGCCGTCGACCTTGAGGCTCCCGCTCCAGCCCGGATTCAGGCCGGAGAGCGCGCGCAGCACGGTCGACTTGCCGGAGCCGGATTCGCCGACCAGGCCGAAGGTCTCGCCCCGGGCCACCTGGAAGGAGACGTCGCGCACCGCGTGCACGGCCGCGGCGCCGCGGCCGAAGACGACGTCGAGGTGGGCGGCCTCGACCTTGGCGTCAGCCGAGACCGGGGCCTCAGCGGAGTCGGGCATCGACGCTCTCCTCGTCGCGCCAGGCGGCATCGCGCTGCAGCACGGCCAGCGCGTCGCGCGGCTGGTCCACCCGCGGCAGCGAGGCCAGCAGGCCGCGGGTGTAGGGGTGCTGGGCCTGCGCCAGCTCGCTCGCCCGGCAGGTTTCCACGATCCGGCCGGCGTACATGATGATCACCCGGTCGCAGAAGGAGGCGACCAGGTTGAGGTCGTGGGAGATGAACATCAGCCCCATGCCGCGCTGGGTCACCAGGTCGTCGAGGATCGCCAGGACCTGCATCTGGACCGTGACGTCCAGGGCCGAGGTCGGCTCGTCGGCGATCATCAGCTCCGGGTCGGGGATCATCATCATGGCGATCATGATCCGCTGGCCCATGCCGCCCGAGACCTCATGCGGATAGGCCTCGTAGACCCGCTCGGGATCGCGGATCCGCACCGCCTCCAGCATCTCCAGCGCCTTGTCCCGGGTCTCGGCGGCCGAGGCCTGGCTGTGCACCCGGTAGGCCTCGGCGATCTGGCGGCCGACCTTCATCACCGGATTGAGCGAGAACTTGGGATCCTGCATGACCATGGAGATGCGGTCGCCGCGGATCGCGCGCAGCGCCTTCTCGTCCGCCGACAGCAGGTCGGTCCCCAGGAAGTCCAGGCGCCGGGCGGTGATCTCGCCCGGCGGCCGGACCAGGCGCAGCACGGCGCGGCCGGTCATGGTCTTGCCGGAGCCGGACTCGCCGACGATCCCCACCTTCTCGCGGCCGACCTGGAAGCTGATGCCGCGCACCGCCTCGACCACCCGGGTCCGGGTGTGGAAGCGGACGTGCAGGTCCTCGACGCTGAGCAGGGGCGCCTCGGCCATCAGCCGGCGCTCCGGGGATCGAGGGCGTCGCGCAGGCCGTCGCCCAGCAGGTTGAAGCCCAGGCTGACGATGAAGATGGCGAGCCCGGGCATGGTCGCGACCCACCACTGGTCGAGCAGGAACTTGCGGCCGGCGGAGATCATCGCACCCCATTCCGGGGTCGGCGGCTGGGCGCCCAGGCCGAGGAAGCCGAGGCCGGCAGCCGTGAGGATGATGCCGGCCATGTCGAGGGTGACCCGGATCACCACCGAGGACAGGCAGAGCGGCGCCACGTGGCCGACGATGATCCGAAGCCGCGAGGCGCCCAGCAGCCGCACCGCGTTGATGTAGTCGCTGTTGCGGATGGTCAGGGTCTCGGCCCGGGCGATCCGCGCATAGGGCGGCCAGGAGGTCAGCGCGATGGCCAGGATCGCGCTCTCGATCCCCGGCTCCAGGGCGGCGACGAAGGCCAGGGCCAGGATCAGCCTTGGAAAGGCCAGGAAGACGTCGGTGAACCTCATGAGAACGATGTCGACCCAGCCCCCGAAGTAGCCCGAGACCGTGCCGACGATCAGCCCGGCCAGCGGCGCGGTCAGCGCGACCAGGCCGACGATCTTGAGGGTGATCCAGGCGCCGTGGACGATGCGGCTGTAGATGTCCCGGCCCAGCTCGTCGGTTCCGAACCAGTGATCGGGGGAGCCCGGCGGCTGCAGCCGCGCCGCGAGATCCTGGGCGAAGGGATCGTGGTTGGCCAGCAAGGGCGCGAAGAGCGCGACCAGGATCAGCGCCAGCACGATGCCCAGGCCGACCAGGCCCAGCGGATTGCGCGCGAAGGCCAGCCAGACCAGGTAGGCCTGCACCGCCCTAGCCTGCAGGCGCGAGGCCGGCGTCTCGGTGGTCACCCAGGCCCGGAGGCCGCCGCCGCTTTCCGCCTGAAGCTCGCTCGCCGCCATCCCGAACAGCCCCCTAGCGCGCCCGCGGGTCGACGATCCGGTAGAGCAGATCGGACAGCA
>JAAUYG010175337.1_pt1 | contig 13759 bp, 15 predicted proteins | sample 7278091 | NCBI WGS metagenome assembly JAAUYG01 (sample SAMN14350201, study PRJNA611818) | marine sediment metagenome | isolation source: surface marine sediment (0.6m) | place: French Polynesia: Moorea | collected 2018-08
CATATATCGTCGCTAAACACTGATAGGAAGTCATGTACATGTATGGGGAGTCAAAATATCATTACATTTGACCTTCATTGACATTGAAATATCAAGTTCAAGGTCATTCATATTTAAAACCCTAAACAGGGTTAGTCATATATGGGGAGCCCAGCCACGTAATTATATTTGACAGTTGAGTGGGCTACTTATTTTTCAAAGCCTTATATTTCAGCACTTTTTGTTCAGAAAGTAGAATTAGGGCATATATGATATTGTTAAACACTAAGCATAAACTATATCCCGTATATGTCCTTATAGAAGTGCAGTGCATGAGTGCCAGGGCTTGGGTGCGTGTCTAAAAAATTTCAGCAAGAACACCTGCCGTCCAGTGCCTGCAACAGTAGTATATACAGTGAAACCTGTCTTTAAGACCACCTGAGAAATAGGGACACCCTGAGAATTAAGGACAGCTACTTCAGTCTATCGCCATATTCAGCATGTGGAAATGGACCTGAGAAATAAGACCACCTCAGAATACAGGAGACTTTTTCTCAGTCCCTTGGGTGTCCCTAATTCCCAGGTTTCACTGTATGCATATTCACGGCAACAGGAACCACATGGACCATTGTTTACAAGGAAGTGGTGATTTGGATCATGTGCGGCAGACAAATGGACCAGAATATCACTCAATATTTTACGGTTTCTTGATGATCTTTTGAGGTTTTATTAGGGCTTTTCGTTAATTTGTCCTTTAACAGATGTGGTATGCTTGTTGCTGTAGGGGCTTGCGTGTCTATTAGGTAGTTTCTATTAGGAAACATATGGTATGGAAAGTCCAGGCGCATCATCAAATATGACCTTGGATGACCTTTAAAAAGTTTAAGGTCACTGAAATTTGAAGGCTTATATCTTGTAAAGCAGTAGTTTTGTCATATATATATTACTGCTAAACACTAATAGGAAGTCACATAGGGAGTCCAACTCCAACTGCACATTAGATTTGACCTTAAAGGTCGTTCACTCATATTTGAAACTCTTATATATCAGGACAAAGTGTGTTTGAGTAGAATTTAGTATTGACAACTAATAGGAAACCATGCTGGTACACAGACTCCAGTTGCACCATCAAATTTGAACAAGGGTGTCCTTTAATTTTTTAATGGCCAATATTTGAAGCAGATTGCTCACAAAGCCGGCATGAAATTGCTACTGAATTCTACATGTTGTATAATTTAGGCTATCTGGCAGCACTTTTAGGCTTGACCCTGGGTTACCTTGAAAGGCCAAATGCCAAGTTATTCATAGGTCTTGCGCTTATCCAATTTTTCATACCACAAAGTTTAATGAAATCCTCTGCAGCATGATTATAATTTCATGGGCGGGGCGAGTTTTTCCAATGTCCTAGAAGTCTTTCTTGTTATTAGTGATGTCTAGTAAATCCAGTAAACACGTTATTAACTTTGAAAACAATTGGCAAATTATAAAGATTTTGATGTGGGATCTTATGAAACTTTGTTTCTTTAATCCATGTTACAGATCTAAATGTTCATTGTAAGCTGTAGAATGGTCGAGTGGTGATATGCTGATCGAGATGATAACATACTCATAAGGATCACCATGTTGAAGTGTCAAGATCTGTCGCCATATTTACACAAACACCGATCGAGGTTTGTAGAAAGATTTTACTCAAGTAACGTTGTACAAGGTGCTGTTTGTGGGTAATTATCACAATACAACGCGTTTGGACACAACATTTCGGCATTCATCTAAACACAATAGAGTCTTTATATATTGTATATCACACATTGATTCAACCAGTAACATAGTAACATCATCACATTTGACACAGGGTGGTAAATGCAAGCTTTGTAGTGCCATTATAACCACTCACCCTACTCTCTCACTCACTCAGGTCAGGCTCATGTGCGAAATAATGTCTTGAAATTCTCCAACCCGGATTGGACTGATCTTTGCTAGAATTATGCTAAATGTGCCATAAAGGAATAAATTACAGTTCTGGATTCGCTTTTCTTCCACGTGCGATATGCCATAGATGTGCACTAAAGGAATAAATTATGTCCAGGCAATTATGCCATTAAAAGTTGACGACTTTGGGTACGGTTATTGCTAAGCACATTTCCTACTTACTATCCTGTATATACTGTCATAGCTTGGGTTACCGTAACCCCAACCACTAGAATCAGATTGACCATCTGCAAGCAACTCTGATTGGGATACAATTACCTGTGGAAGCTTTTTACATTTGCACATGTGGCAAAAAAAAGAATTTGTGACAATGTGTTGATGTGCAAAATCTGTACTATTGTAGTACTGTGAATGGTACATGTATTTACACATTCTTGTTTAACTTTCAGGCTTTATGAACACATGAGTAGTGTTGAGTCGGGCTGCACCATGAAACAACAGCCTTCACGTATCTTGTGTTTTGAAATCCTTGGGTTCAAACCTCGATGAAAGATTTCAATTCTTGAACGGTTTGTGTTTTTTTTGCTTTAAAAAGCGGTGAAGAGACAATGTAAATCTCTTTAATTTTTTCATTCATATTCTTAATCCTGTTTCTTTCGCAGAATGCTATCAGCCAGACAGGAGAAAGTTCATCTTTATCGTTAAAGAAAACTGGCAGACTGTGTGTTTTGGATCTAAATTCATAATGCGCTCATGTAGGAAATTCAAAGACTGGGGCACAGGATGCATCATACAAATTGTGTTAAGTTTTTGCTATGCATGTACTAGTATTGGGAAAGTCTGAAGCCCAGGATATATATACTAGTACTGCTTGACGTGGCTTACTGCTAGCAAACCGAAACATTAAGTGCCAACTGAATTATATCTCAACTGATGTCTCCTTTCAGAAAGAGAATTACACATACCCAACAAAACTGGACGCAACAAGGAACTGGATCAATTTACACAATTTCGACAACCCACTGAACCCAGTAATATTAACAGAAGGGAGATGCAGTGGGATCAATCGTTTTGAACACGTCTCGTAACGATGGTTCGTCGGAGGCTACGCCAGAGGCATTTGTTGTTGGTGGCGGCATGGCGAGCGACTCCGTTGTCAAGGGAAATATGGATTGTTGACTGTCCGTGCCAGGCTGAGATGCGGCGAGACTGACTCCAGAGGCCGTAGGCTCAATCTTGGGTCCAGAGTTTCGTTTTTGTCGGGGATCGGTTTGTTTTTCATACTGATCGTTGGGCGGTCTGTTATAAGCACTGTAGCCCGGTGCGGGTTCGCTGTCATTGCCGATGTTTAGTGGGGAACTATAGTCCATGCTGCCATGCCACGGCTGTGAGTTCTTGCTGTCAGTGGTGGTGATACTTTGCCATGGCTGCGAGCTTTTACTCTCACTCGTGGTGCTGCTACCTTTACTCCCATCTTCCTCATCGGATTCCAAAATTTTCAATGTCCGCTCAATGGCGGCATCAATGGCTGTGTTTGTTGTAGTAGTGGGAGGTGTTGTACTGGCTGTATCGACGTCGCTACCAGCAGTACTATTGTCATTGGATTTTCCGATGATGGGAGCTATGTTACCGGTGGAGCCGGCATGTACAGGGGAGTGTCCGGCCTTTTTCTTGCGGAATCTCGGATCGTTCCTGTAATCCAGACTGCTTCCTTTCTCCTTCTTCTCGCCAGAACCCTCCACTGACGGTCTCCGGAAGATGGCTTTGGCATCGCTGGGTTTCTTTAGCAAGGCTTCCGGCATAGCCGGGGCCGGCATGGGTTTAGGCGGGGACCGGGCTGGTAGAGGGGGCCTGTCTGACAGAGGGAGGTCGGTTTCCGCAGGTTCAGAGAATGTCCGCCTGATAACTGGGCCTGGCTCAGGGCAAAACTCGGGTCCCCTTGACGATGGAGACATTGTCACAGACTTAGACAGAGCTGTCCTGGGGTCAAATGATTTCTGAGAGTCAGTCGAAGCCCCCGGGGACTGAATACTTGGGGTACCAGGCATTGAAGTCCTTACTTGTAGCTTCTGTTCCCCATCACTGGAATCCTTACGTTGTGTCAGCCGCGAGCTAGAATCCCCCGAACTTTGCCTCTGCATATGTAACGGCCGTATATCCTTTAGCGACAGCTTGCCGAGTTTCTTCAGCACCCGTGGGTCATCCTTGTATCTGGAATCATTGACATCCACGTGGGTGGGAAGGTCACCGTCTTTAACCACCAGAACCTCCCTCACTATGTATGGCACACGTCTCCCCACACTGTTTTGTCTACTGATGCTGCCGTCAATGTTAATCTCGCTATCTGGAAGCTGCGGAGACCCTCGCTCCGTCTCTGGATCATCCGCTATCTGGAATGTCTCGGCTTTTTGCGGCAACCCGGGTTGTTCAAACCCAGCAGGGGGCATCGGTGGGTCAGGTAAGAGCGGAGTTTTGGTCACTCCGGATACTCCCCCTAGTGTGTCCACTGGCACAGACTGGTCAGCGGCTACATTAGTGCCACCGGTACGGGGGTCCCTGGATCGACGCGGGTCACCCAGGCGAGGGTCAGCAGGCTTGGAGGACGTCCTAGGGTCTCTCTGAGCATTCACTGTAGCCTGGACGCCAGGGGCTCTGGGGGTAGGAGAACAAACAAGTTTAAAACAAAACACAGACTATCTTAATATACATACACACGCAAATGCTTTCACGTTGTCACTATTAACTTAATATCATGACCCAAACACATACAATCCTCTGATCCCTAATATTGTTTCTTTAAACAAACTTTACACCTAGATTGCCTGTTTCGTTACATTCTAGTACATAATGGGTGTGAAATATGGGCACAATATGACATGAAGTACTAAGTACACATTCTCTATGTTCACCAAGTCTCCATGTGTTACTGTGTACTTGTGGAAATCTGATACACCATCCAGGGATAAAAATCAATACCTCCCCACAGCTGTGCCTTGCTTCCTACACCCAGGGCCCTTCAGACATTTTATACACACTATAGAAGTTCCGGGGCCACACAGACACCAGTATATAAACCTATACCTACCCCTGCTGAGGTCCCATAGACCTGATGGCAGTCAGCATCTGGCCGATGTCAAACTGAGGCTGGTTGTTGTTGGAGGACGGCGCTTGCTGCTGTATGGGAGGCTCGGTAGCTGGCATAGTGCCAGACCCGGTAGAAGCCTGTATGGGGCAGACAGTTAATGTTTTATGTTTATAATATTCACACACAAAATGAACGACACGGCAAAAATACTCGATGATACTTTATATAGTAGCTACAGTGCTCCCTCTGTTTTAAGACCACCAATGGGACCTTGAAACTGGTCTCATATTACAGGTAGTCTTAAATAACGGTTCAATTGTACCTAAAATCCACACCATAGTACCAAATTCATTGGTCTTATAATGAAGGTGGTCTTAAAACAAAGGATTGTAAAATAGAGGGGCCACTGTAGATTTATACTGAAAATTTAATATATACATTACATTGGATAGGAAAAATATAATTAAAACGGAAAAGATAGTGTTTGGAATATTGTCAGCCAGCTGATGTTTCACAAAATGGTTGTAGGTTACTGCCACAGTGTGTGTATTTGAGTCAAAATTCAAAATTTGAAGTATTTCTATCTGAGCACCACCAATAGGGACTCTCTCACCTGTCGTAGAGAGCTGATCAGATTGGCCACAATAGCTGCGTTGTCTGGCGGGTTTTTCTTCATCGGCGAGTTTTCGTCCTCGTCACTGGAGTACCAGTTACCCTGTAGCTGGTCTCCTGGAAGTCATACACAGAGAGAATGTCACCACATACAGTACTTAACTTAGACATTTTCTAGGTACAGTGGAATCTGTGTTGAGAGCCCCTGCCATGAAACAGGCAACCATTTGAAAATGTATTCCAACACATTTTAACGTCTTGCAGAAGGGTTGTGGGCAGGACTTCTCAGAATACTCCATTTGTGACTTCATCATCTGAGAAAGATTCTGTGCTACATAAGTAGTATGGCTTAGCTTTTAACATGTTTAACACACTTTATCTTCTTACACTTTACACTTTATGTCCTTGAGATTTTTACCTGTCCCGTCCCCATTGATGTTCCTCAGGGCTATCCCATTAATAAGTACATGTATGGGGGGGTCATGGACCTGAAAATTCCTATTCTAATCTCCCCTCGTCACATATTTCATTTAATTTTAATCCTTTCCTAGAGCATATTTCAATTTCTTGCGATACAAAATGTACCGTGATGTATTGCTCTGCAGCCCGCTTACTAGGTATTACCCTTTTTTTGCATGCCCGTACAACATACATGTATTTGTGTATCATTTCAGGTCCACCCCCTATACTTTTTAATGGGTTAGCCCTCCAGGCATAACAACCAATACATTACAGATTATCACGTCATATGATCTCTGACTAATGTGCCTAGCTGCACTCTGATGTACCGATCTCTGCCAACCCTAGGTTACACTGTCATGTACGTTTAGAATCTGAGAACCCATTTTTCCCACAACCAATGGTGACACAGCAGATTCTCCTGGTGTCCCCCTACCTTGTCTCTCGTCCTTGTCCCCGAATGTCTCTCCCCCGTCCTCACTCGTGTTGTCCCTCTGCTGTTTCTGGATCCGCATCAGGAGTTCTCTCTGGGCCGGGGGAAGGTTGGGGTGCATGGCGCCATCTGGGCCCTCCATTCCTCCCATAGGCATACCTGGACAGGTATTACAGACAGATTGTCACCACATAGTACACATGGTACACATGTCACCAACACCTACCACGCCAGTCTAATTTCCCTGTATTAGTTGACAAACAAGTCTTATTTTTGAATAGTTTTGTTATCTGTTGATAAACAGGACTCTTTATGTTTAGTATTGATTTGTTGCATGGTCTAATAGACAGTTTTTCTTACTTAGCAGTGCATATCAATTGATAAATTGCAAACTTTCACGACCGGGGAAGCTATTACAATGGTGGACACTACGAATCAGCAAATTCTTGCATGACACTTCCATCTGACTGATCTCCATGTACAGATCAGTTGTGTTTTATATTACACTCCCACAATTGTTGTCGTTTATCGACTGAAAATTAAACTCATTCGTTACCCACAAAAAGATCACAAATAAAGATTTAGCTCTTACCTGGCCCACCCATATTATTCAATCCCCCTGGGGGCGGCGGCCCCTGGCTGGGGTCAAAGGGGAAATTCCCCATGTTGCCAGGCGGCCCCATGAAGTTGTTAAAGAAGCCTTGGGGCGGTGGCTGACCGCCGGGTCCTGGCGCTGGCCCTGGTCCTGGTCCAGGACCCGGTCCTGGCCCGGGACCCGGCCCTGGACCCATGGGCCCCGGTCCCCCTGGACCTGGAAGAGGCATGAGTGGGGGTCTCATAGGTGGTGGTGGCGGTCCCCCCGCCATACCAGGGGGGTGGGGGCCTAACAGTCCCCCCTGCTGGTTGCCAGGCGGCATAATACGGGAAGGCGACTGCATTCGGTCACTGTAAAACCCGGGGCTGGAAACACCAAGGAATAGGAACGTGTTGAGAAACCAGTTTTTGGTTTGATCATAAGATGAAGCTGTGGCTTACATCTACACATTAACTAACTATTCAAAAGAGATATATCAGCCCATGGATATATATTTTTATTGTATGTATTATATTATAAATACTTAATGGTGTCCAGTGCAATAGTTAACCGGTATCATGACAAACATAGGGAGATACTATATACATATTGTATGAAATCCGTAGCCTAGTCTGTACAACATGTACAATCATAAAGTCATAAACATGTGTAATACCATTACCCTAGATAATGCATAATAATATGAAAATATATTGTATATACACAGATACCCGGTATCATACCGTGGTGGTCGGTTAGGAGACGGGATGTTAGGCGGGGGTTGGTTGGGTCCTGGACACCGCGGTCCGTCCCTGTTCCCTGGTGACGGTCCTGCTGGACCTTGTCCTGGTCCTCCTCCTGGTGGTCCCACCCCAGGACCGGACCCGCTGCTGGGCCCTCCTGATGATCCTCCAGGCCCAGGCGGACCTGATGGACCTCCCAAATCTTGGTTCCCAGGGCCCGGTGCCCGTGGACCCTTCCCCGGCGGGTAAACCTGAATGTCAAATATTGATGGGATTTTCTTGTGACCACCGCTGCTGCCAGTGCGGGAAGGCGAACGTTCCCGCCGTGAACGATGCTCTTTTTCGTCCTGCATCATGTCATCGATGATAATTTGCATTTTCTCATCGGGTTCGCCATGTGCGAACAGGCAGTTGTCATCGTTTTGACACGATCCGTGGATGTGGTAATATTTGCAGGGGTACTCACGTGGGTGGGAGTTAAGGTTCTTTCATCACTTTATACTCATGATAATAGAAATATAGTATTTACTAGGCACGAGGAATTACTAACACGTGCCCTATTTAAATACCATACAACCACAGTGTTGTGACATTCTCGGACAATATTCCTGGGACCTGAAGTCAGTCAATTCTTCAGCTCTACACACCCAAAGGATGATGTAGCCAAATTCCCTCATGTACACGTACTAGTAATTGTATTAAATGCATATTTTGCAAAATGTCCAAGTATTAACAATATCAATGTTAAAAATATTAACATATTTGAAAAGGTTTCAGCATATCAAATAACTTTTACAATTCATTTACTCGGGTACGACACACAGCACAGGGCCATCACGTAGTTTAGAAACTGCAAAACCGGACACTAAGCTTAGAGTGTTAATACACTGTACATCTACTGGTATATTATATACATATTCTATATCGCCCCTTCCCAGGAAGCAAAGGATATCATGCATGTAGAGACATTCTGTTCCTTTGTGGCAGCCTCCAGACAGGTAAAACCTACATACACTGTGCTGCTTGGCTGGACTGAACGCATGGTTGAACGGACAATCCGCGCCCTGGAAACGCAACAGAGAAATAGGACGCGATGGAAAACTGGTACATTCAGTAAAATTTCTTTATATACAATTGTTGGACATAAGTATATGTTCAGAAGTCTTCTAAGACAGAAAAGTGCAGCATTTATTCTTTGGACAGAAAGTACAGTATAATTGACAAAAAACATCCATTGCTGCTTTAATAACACATTAAGGAGAAAGATAACATGAATTAAATTTTATTAACCTGCCAAGCGGAACTTGTAGACATCCTATATTTAAGGCGGCACGTTCAGTTTACTGAGAACTTTTAAAGTCTTAAAATCCTTTGAACATCTCTTTTATTTACTACATGTACATCACCTGCGTTGGCCGTCTTAACCTCAAATTTACTTAAAATTTTCGCAACCATCGTAACCAACATGTTTTGTCCATGCCTTTATATACATTTTTTAAAGCTTGTGTACATAGCAGGCTTGGATGTTTATACACCAACGCCTGTGCCGCAGTGTCGGCCATCTTACCTTCGAGCACTTGCCCTCCATGTAGAATCTGCACTGAGGTCGTTCATCGTACGGGGTTTCTGCCAGAGAGCGCTTCTTCTCCTTCCTCGGAGGCTGATGCTGCCGCTCCTGTTCTTTCTGCCGCATCATTTCATGATAGCGTCGACTTTTTTCCATCTTACGTCGCTTGTTTGAGCTCAGACCTTTATGATGCTTGTCGAACAGTTCCTGAAGCAGACAAAATGGACAAAGGACATGAAACAATCGAAGCAAACTTTACTAAGTTTATGCTGTTACAAATGGGCCTAATTTATACATTCTGAACCATTACATATCACTATGCAAAATTAAAAGAAGTATGAATAAACGCGCTGTAGGGTGGGTGTGGAGGGGAAAAAAGCCAATATACATGTATGTCCAAATAGACCTTTTTCTGGAGAAATATTTCCAACTACTCCTGCTATAAATTTTTTTAACAGATACATTAGATTGATGTATGTTAATACCTTACCTCCTTCTCATTAGCAGCCACGTTTGCATCCATATACCCCTGGTCGACCATGCTTAACATACTTTGCTGTCTGTCATAGCTATCAAACCTAAACAGAGAGCAAACAGCTGTCATCAACAAGTGAGAACATTTCAACAGATATCATGGCCGTGGTCCATGTACCAAACAAGTCACATGTAAAGGTAAATATTCAACCACCCCAGTCATACTACACGATTAATTTCTAAAACTATGAGTACTCACTTAGAAATGAATGAAGTGTTACATACTCTACACTGTTGGAAGAAGAGAAATTGATCAAGGTAGGAATATAGCCTGTGCCAGGGCAATTTTGCTCTGGATTAGCATGATCAGTGCTTCTAGCCAAACGAAATCTTGATTAACCTATACACATACTCATGCTTACTTGTACATGTTATATAAAACACAAAATAAAACATGGTGGTTGAGAAATACCACAACTGAGTCCAATAATAACATTTAACAGTAATTCTTTATCTACACATACAGTTTAAGTATATAACAAGATTTCCATGTATTCTGTTTTTAACAAAATAGACATGAGAGTAGTAACCCGGTAGTACCAGAATATCAGACAGACATGCTATTTCAGACTGACATGTTATTTCAGACTGACATGTTATTTCCAAGTTGCCATGTGAGTCAGAAACACTATTTTAAAACCCTTGGTGGGAAACGGTCTCGAAAATACCTGAAAGAAACTGAATTGTCCCGAAAAAACAAAACAGTTGGAATCTGTGCACTCATTATTATTATGATTGGTCGATGCAAAAATGCAGCCCTGATGCGATTACCTGAAGGGTGCATTATGACTAAGCATAAGCATAATTTGGTTCCTGAATGACACTCAGTTATTCAAGTAGCACAATTTTGTGGCACAAAACATGCAAATACTGCTATGACTTACCTCTGCAGTTTGGGAGGCGGACCAAACTCGTTCTCTGATGGCGGACTGTCATAAGGGCCAGGCGGACTCTCATACGGACTGTCATATGGACCTGGAGGCGACCGCTGCGGCATTCCACCCATAAAGTCCCGTCTGTTACCCTCCCTGGGGGAGGTATTCCCCCCGTAACCCGGCGAGTCGTAGGGCCCTGGGGGCGATCTGCCGTAGCCGGGCCACCCACTGGAAGGATTGTCTGAGTACATCGACGGTGGATACTCGTCTTGTACGCGATCGTGGTCCACATAGTGACCCGACTTCTTCTTACGCTTCTCATGCTTTTGATGCTGAAATGAAATATGCGGGATCAAATTGCTCAGCAGCGGACCTATTTAGGCTGTATACCCGGGGCTGTATATGATAAAATCATAACTTGGCACACAGCTCCTACAGTCATAACTTGTGTCCAAGAAACAAATCCCCAAATTCCCAATACTACTAGTACGTGTAACTCATCTTGAAATACTACTCATCTTTTAATTGACGTATGATCACAAAAATATTATTTTAATACTCAAACATGGGTTGTCGCCGTATGGTGACATGTTGTAAAGGCGTATAGGTGACATCGATCTCTCACAATAATTGATTTATTACAGAACTAGTTACACCTTAAATGCATTACCAGCATTTGCAGCCACATGTTCATAATGAAGTAAAATACCTGACCCACTTCTGGCATGTGAAAGCATCTATCTTTGAGTGTTCACAATTTCGAATGGACAATTACATGCACATTGATCTCCCAAAAATTTCCAACGCAGGAAATTCAAAATGGCTGCTTGCTTGACATGACACATACATGTGTTGCCATCAACTAATTGTAAAAGATGCACTATTATAATATAGGACTGAATTTCTAATATTCTCCTGGTTCTGAAAACAACTCCCACACGCCCACACATACATTACTCACTCTGTCTCTCTCTTCTCTTTTCTTGTCCCTCTTTTTCTTCTTCCTTCTCCTTCTCCTGTCATCATTGCTATCATCGGAGTCACTCTGCTCTGGCTTCTCTTTCTGGGCTAAAGAGAAACATAAGAAAGGCCTGGTGGCTACTAGTATGTAGATACATGGAGATCACCCATCAGAAAGGCTTACCATGCTACCCAAACAAACCATTCAGCAAATTTACCTTTAGATCTATCATGAACAGTGGCGGTTATTCCAGCATTGACAGTTATATGTGCAGTGTTAAGGGCTGGTATACTGATGCCTTTTGTTTTTTATCAATTACAAGCCACAAACAGCACTGATAATGGTGTATTCTATTCAATTGTATGGACCAGAAACGAAGACATTGCTTTCTGACCATCTACAATCTATAATAGTTTAAGGTCCAGTTTTTCTAACAGAATATATTTACAATCTACACCGTTATATACTTTGGTCACTCTGTTAGTGGCCACTAACACCACAGGCCTCTCTAATTAGAATAAACTCCATAAATGTTTGCCATTACTATGTTTTATTTCACCCTTTCACGAAAGGCCACCTCTCTAATGTGGCCACAATTTCTTGGCAAATAGGGTGGCTTGATTAGAGTAATGTAGTGTTAACATGTGAAGTGTTTGTCATAATGTCCAATAGGTGTCAACATATCAAGACTCATGCCTTTTGAAACCTTATATATGTTACCTAACCCAGTACATGTATTTGGCAAAGGACATAATATTAGCAGATTAGCAACACAGCAAATTCCTGCAAGGAATATTGCACTCACACAGGCTTGGGGCAGTGCTGTCACTCTTTGATGTCCACTGTGATTCAGCCGAGTGGCTTGTGGGGACATTCTCAGTTTGGGGACCGTCTCCTTCCTCGTCAATTTCACCATCTTCAAGCTCGCCTTCTTCCAAGTTCTCAGCCTGGCTTGAGCCAGTAGGTCCAGAGCTGCTGTAACCCCGGTCCTCCATATTCCAGCTGCCCGACCGACTCAGTAATTGGCCATCTTTGCTCATTGGTTCTGTGTCACACTTCTGTAGTCTGTGTTAAAGAACTGGGACAGTTAGCTTAGATACACACGATACTAGTATAATGAATGTACAATTTGTAATTTCAACTGTAGAGAAGTGCCCAGGATTATATTAATCTTGTTTTATTCTTTCTTTTCATATCTGTACTTTGACATGTAGCTACCGTACATTCACAGGATCTTTCATCATTAAATTTGGAGTGTGGTCTATATCTATATCATATATGTGCTATTTTATTGGGGGGGGGGGGGGAGATCATGAGGAAGGTATCTTGTACACAACATACATGTACATATATGTATATGTTTGGATACACAATTTGTAAATCTGTGGGAAACCTTCCAGTAGGTATAATACACATTACTCATTAATATGCAATTTGTTTGCTTGTTGAAAACCTCGATAAATAAATCAAAGTTTAAATAAACAAAAAAATACACATTACTCATCTGCCATAAAAACAACCAATTGCAAATTTGTGTATGTAAAGTTCGGTTCCTCTTTTTGTATGTGTGCATACATGTGCCCTAGCAGAAATGTAGTGTAGATAAATATAATTTGTGAAGTAGTGATGTCAAGTACAATGTATTGATTGAAGACTACAGTAAGAGTACTGTAGTAAACATATTGCATATTCCAAAATAAAGATTAGAAGACTGTACAAACCATGTCATTATTGTCTAAAGCATAGGACATCAAATCTACATGTATTATTTGTGCAACAAACATATCACTAGTCAAAAAGAGCAAAAGAGACATGATGTACCCGTGGTGATGTACATTGTGACGGGGACAAAACAGATGGGTGAAACTGGCCATTCGTATTGGCCTATTACATCCCAGGATATTTTTTCAATTTTTTGTAGAGATGCATTTTTTTTTCTTTTTGCAGGGATGGGGTGGGTGGGTGGGACTGGTGTGGAGGGGGGGGGGGGGCAATTTGTTTTTTGTGG
>JAAUYG010227727.1_pt1 | contig 13758 bp, 13 predicted proteins | sample 7278091 | NCBI WGS metagenome assembly JAAUYG01 (sample SAMN14350201, study PRJNA611818) | marine sediment metagenome | isolation source: surface marine sediment (0.6m) | place: French Polynesia: Moorea | collected 2018-08
GATTACGGCGTTTTAGGGGGTTTAACGCCGGTTATTAGCTGGTGCTGCATTCTCTGCTACGATCATGCAAAAGTTAGGACCTGATGTGAGCGTAGTTAAAAGCAATATCCAGATGTTTAAAAACTATGGTAAGCCGAAAAAATAAAATTCTTTCAAGACTCCTTGAGCAGAAAGACAATTTTTGTACATACACAGGTATTTACCATAAATTGTAACTTCTGATTGGCTTGCATGACAGGAGACTTTACATTGTTTATATTGTGCACACCATTCCACCGTACGTGACTAGTTAATCAAGAAAATACACCACACAATATATTCTGGAGAGGTATATATATATGCATGGAGTAACATTCAACAGCCATTGAAGGAGGTGTAAAATTTCAGCGTGAAGAAAAGCTGAAAAAGATAAGGAGCTTAACATGGATTAGTGAAACAGAAGGATTGGGATTAGGTAACAACGCAGGGTACACACAATGGATGGGGTGTCTTATAAAGTCCAAAAAGATGTGCATATGATCATGAGGAGTTATTAAATTAATAACACAGTGGCATAACCATGATACGTAATAATATCCAGATGCTTAAAAACTATGGTAAGCCGAAAAAATTCTCATTTTTCTTCATCCACAATGGTTGCACCCAGACGATAATTACAGATGTGAATTTTATAGTTGATATGGTAATTAGATTTTTTGTATGGAGTGTATGCCACTGTACTCGAGCAAACGTAGGACTGTTGAGTAAAGTGATCAGTACACAAAAACCAACAGACGCACCAGGTGAGGCAGTGCCAGTAAACAGAGATTTCGGATTGAAGCTTTATTTATCATGTCCATGAAGAGAGATTAGAATACCCTTGCATTTATTGCAACTATAAAGATATTATTAGTGGTACATGCATTTTTAAACTTTCATACCCCCCAACCTTTTTCACCTAAAATATGCAATTGAGGTTCAAAGAATGCATTACGAGAGGGTGTAGAAGAACTATTAAAATTTGACTTAGAACAATTTTGGAGTTTGACAATGTTCACATGCTTCAAACCTTAATAGAATCTTCTGAAGAAAAGGTTATAGGATTAGTTATAAAAGGCACTATGGTACTATGATGGTATAAATAGCTGATTACATGTATTAACTTCTGCTGAGCATAGGGTTTGTCACATCAATGCACCTTGTTAAGGTGTATCCATAGTAATTGCATAAATAAACACTGAAATTTATCTAAAAGGTAGAAGATAACATTTTTTTTTTCAGAGACACTGGTTTATGATCAATGTTTTCAGGCCTTCAGTGGCATCCGAGCCGGAATAAGTGTCATATCTGCTATAGTTCCTAGCAAACTACGACGGTGAAATACAAGACATGACATTATAAGGAAAGCATGATAGCCAGTAATGAATGAACCACTGTAAAGTATATACAGAACAGCCAGTCACTATCCATAATGACCAAGAAAGTGGTAACAGCATGGAGAAATGTATTACCGAAACACGACAAGTGTCATCTTACCCCCTCTGGTGACAACCAATTTTCAACTGCCGGGATGGCCTTCCTCACCTGGGGTTTTTGTTCACACACAGGTATATACATATATATATATATATACTAAGATAGCCACGTCTGATGTCAAGCACAAACAATGGGGGTAAAGAAGGTGAGAGATGATGGGGTGTACCTAAGAGAATTATGGTAGCATCTGCATGAGAATTGGACACAGCACATAATGGTGATTCCATCTGCAAGGCAGCACTGCAGGGACACATGTTTACACTGATATACATGTACATGTGTATAATAATATTGGACTAAAAAAATGTAGTTTTTAATATAAAACCCGCCACATCTAATATGTGTGACCTTATATTAATTGCTTTTCGAAAACAAGAAGTGGAATTATACTTTGCGTGATGGCTTGCATGGAAGTTAAGCCAGTCAGCAATTGAATTTAATTAACATGTACATGTATGTATATGTATATATAGAGAATTTGCATGCAAAGTGAATCAGTTGACACTTGGCAGCACACAGGAAATGGGTGGGGAGTGGGGCAGTTGGATATAGTTGACAGGAAAACAGTAAGAAATCTTGGACACAGACGAAACGGGGGGCTCTTGTAAACCTGTACATATCAGACAGAACTGTAGCTTCCAAACACACAGAGGAACCCATGTCAAAACCACCCCCAAAGTTTTTCAGACCATTTACTGGAAAGTAACGGCTACTTTTGCTTCACCCCCAAAGTTTTTAAGACCATTTACTGGAAACTAACGGCTACTTTTTTCTGACCATATAATGGCTGTTTAAATTGAGCCAAGCAGCTCCCAAGCAATGATATCATGGATATGAAAGATGAAAGTAACCAAAGGCTGGATTTGAACTCGTGCCACCATAAATCTGAAGTCGAAAGTTTTACAACTCGGCCAGTCATGCCTTCACCAAAATCTAATCTAACATTATGTCTTCTCCTTCTTGAATTTAGACCATCAAGGAAATTTAAGATCACTTTCAATTCATCTGTGGGTGTTCTTAATTTCAGGGTTCTACCACATACATGTATAGAAATCTGTCAGTCCACACTCATGATCCTGCATAGGTATCTCCCTAGACCACATAAATGTACATGTACATTGTGTAGGTACTGTAGTATCGTGCATGTATATACAGCGAAATCAGTAGCAATATCACACCATGCAGTTAATTGGGAAATTCCACATCTATAAAAGAAAGTCATCAGCATTGGAAGTGATTGAATATTCAGTGATTCAATGATTTGGCCAAAGTTTGCATGAGCAAATCAAATCAATAAACAGCAAATAGATTAATTTCAGAGGAAGGAAAAGGGCTGTCAAAAGAGCACAATGTACATAATTAGGCTCACTCTGAGAATATATCAATCAATTTGAAAGTTTTCTAATAAATAATTTGTCAGGATTATAAAGGGATTAAGAATGGCAAGTCTGGTGCTAAATTATAGTACATTGATGACCTCCACAAAAAGTTAACAATTCACAATTTCCAAAATCACTGAAAATTATCATGATAAAAAACTCAAATGGTATGATCATTGTTTGGAGGGAAATACAATATAGAAATCTTGCTGTGGAAAGCCATTTTTGTTCATGTTTTTTTTGTTGGCTTCAGTTTTCCCAAGTAAAAAAAAAAAAAAAAATAAGAAAGAAACACTGCACCTCCAAAATAGGCTGATGTAATAAATAACGAACGGTGTGTGAGATCTTACCCCCTGTGGTGAGATCCAGTTTTCAAGGTGGGGTAACTTTCTTACCTAGAGAGGGTCACAACCAACGACAGTTCACAAAAGTCTTATGTGTATATGAGTAGAGAAAAAAAGAAAAAAAAAACACCCTGTGGTGCAATATGTGAAACAGATTTTCCAAGTCAAACCCTTGGCACACAAGAGCTGTGAAGACATCCAAAGCAAGGGAGCTTGGAAAAACCGGCCTGCAACTAAAAATGTGAACAACACTTGAAACCTTCTGGGTATACATTGAGTAGAGAAGAGAGTGCATGTTTATGTGATTACAATCTGGGAGTTAATTGTTGTAAGTTTTGTAATACTTCTATTATAAAATAAAAAAAGGTTAATAGTCTACAAGAATAATGCCAAACAGGTTAGCAGTGGTTTATTTTTGGTTTAACGGTGAAGGCAAGAAGGTTTCAAGTCACCCATAAATTAAAAATTCTTGTCAAAAGTAATGCTGAATCACTGGGAAAAATAATAAAGAAACATAACATAAAAATACGTAGCTTCAAGTGGCCAAAATAACAAAACACTGGAGTGTATAAGGGACGTGATTAGCAATATAATAAAGAAAGAGCACATGAATGAAGAAGTATTAAAGACTGTAGTAACAAGGCAAGTAGCATGGCAGTGTTGAAGATTGATCAGCAGCAGGCTTGTTGACTTCTAAATCCATGGTCCGTGTCTGCAGAAATATCCTTACCCCATCTTTCGATATCCAATTATCCATTCTGGGCAGTTTCTTGATCTATTTGAAGCAACGGTGAGTGACAAGAGAGACGTAGATGTACAATGCAGGCTGGCTGACATTACGTGGGAGAAACCACAGATGTGACAATCACACAACCGCCACGCAAGTACAAAACGATACGGATAATCCTGTCAAAACTTTGCCAAAATAGGCCTCTTTTTTACAAATATTGGTACATAATCAATATTCATTCGTCTCAAATTGCTACTCATTTTAACTTCCATGTTGTTTACCCTTCAAACATTTTCTACCACCATTTATCATATATATATGTATATACCTACAATCTCTACATACCTAATAAACTATCTTAATTAAATAAACAAATTACCATAATCTATAATTCTTATGTAAGAACTGATGAATGGCTGAATCCCAACAATACATTTTTGAATTGACCTGCATGAACGAACATCATTCACACCACAACACTTAGCTCTTTCTGCACATGGAAGAGCTTACTAAACTCCACAGACACAATACATGTATGTATACATATGTATGCATACAACTTACATGCACTAAAACATATATAGTGTATTACATATGCAGGTCAACTACTGTTGCTACACGTGCCTAAAAACAAAACAGAAATCAAATATTAGCTTGGAAATGGGGAATTGACAAATAAATATTTAATTTCCACAGAGTATGTTATTCTTCTTGAGCTAATGGAGACAGACACACGTTAGTGAAATACATTATACTCTAAACATCATCTGAAAACAATAGCCAGAAGAAACCTGGGATAACTCTAGCCTATCAAATCTGCTGTGTATTGAGGTGAAAATTGAATCATAATATGACACAAAGTAACACAGACATATATATCGTGAAGTAGTATGATTTCTTAAGGTGTACCATTTAGCATTTCTGTGTTGTATTTATACTGAACTGAAACACTTTTGAAATGGCCTGAGCTTCCATTTCAATCATGATTGTATGATTTTCAACTTTTACCGGTAACCATTTTCTATTTCTTATGTTATCTTACAAGCAAGTAACTTTACGGGTTCACTTTAAATTTTCTTGACTTGTACTTTTATAATTTCCTCAGAGGGGAGGAACATAACGGACTTACAAATTCTCCATCAGCATTTGGTCCAGGTGAGAGAACGTCCTCATAGACGAAGGACAGGTTGGTGTGATCCAGGACTGAGTAATTGGTCCCCACGTCAATGAACAAGCCTGAACACGGAAATTGAATAATTAAAAGACAAGTTGCTATGCTGGTACATGTACCAATATCTGCACAGGTAAAATGAGCTCAAAAAGCTCAAAGCTAGACCATAAAAAATATGTACAAATGCACACATATGTTTTTAGCAAATTGATATCTATCAAATTACATATCAAAAAGTTAAAGGTGTTTACCAATAACAGATTGTATAGTATTAAAGAAATGATTGGCAACACAGATGCTGTACATTTATAAATATAATTACCCGGAAAGTGAATTATAGGACAGGGAATTCAATGTAGTAGAGTTTCCTGTTTCGTTGCTACAATATCAAAGGGGAAGTGCCTATTTACTAAATTAAACATTTTCCGTTAGTCAAAAGAAGTTGCATTGCAAAGTATTTATATTGTGTTAAATACATCATGTATCTATTGGATTATTCAAGTTTCCTGCCATGTGAAATATTATAAAAAACATTTGCCAGTTGAAGTATTCATGCTTCAATATGTCACATATGCAATATTAATAGTTTTGTGTTATTGGGCAGCATTTTCCGAACCCAGAAATCACATTTTTCACATATTTACTGGAATTATCCATCACTCAAAAACTGACTTTCTGGGCCGATTTGCACGTGGAACTTTAAAAGGCCGAATTCTGGCATATGGTGAAGACTTAGAGAAGACTAAGGTGATGTGAAATGCTCTGGGGCAAGCAACGGGTGAAACTTTAAGAACACATAACGGATGACCCCATTCATAAAGCACATATGCACTCACCAATGATGAGTTCACAGTATTTGGCTCGCAGGGCGTCTGGCAGCAATGTTGAGCGGAGGGATAGGAAGGCCTCGTCCCAGGTTAGTATTCCCAGCTCACGGGTTATCACAAAGATTGCAAAGTCATTCCGACCCTGTGATGATGTAAACAAAAAACATAAATATCAGCAGGGATTGTTTCTCAAAAAGCTCTTTATGAGACTACCGGGTAGGAATAAATTAAGAATGCTGGTTACATTATCTATATTTGAACAAAGATCTTTTTTGGGTAACCTGGCATGAAAGACGCACATGTATAAACTGGGCCCAAATCTAAATAGATTATAGAATGTTAGTGAACTTCTTTGACATACGAATATGTCAAAAAATTTATTGGAGTTGATGCAATACCTGAATTAGATAACCACCGAGGCCCACTTTCCATAAAATTGTCAAATACAAACTGCCTTAAGCAGGAAAATATAATGGTTACCAAGGTGATTAGTGAACTTAAGATTTTTTCAAAACTATCTAGAAATTGACCCCAGCGAATTTATAGCTACTCAAAAATACAATGCACTGGGAAATTGCTATTAGAGAGACATGAAACAGAGAAACCAGAGACTTACATAAGACAGTTTGCCAAACAGATCCAACTGGTGCTCAAAGAACATGACCTCCTCTTCAGAGTAAGTGATGTTGTTCTCCTTCTGAAAAAGAAACAGCAGTTTTTGTGCTTTACAATGTATTTTTTATTAATACAGGAGTCCCCCTCTAATAGGGACATCACTTCTGTCAAACATTTCTTCCTTATTAGAGAGGTGTCCTTTGGTGGGAGGGAGCATTACATGCATTCTCAGTACTTGCTGCCAAGAATTTGTGTCCTTTGTAGAGGGGTGCCCTATCCAGAGAGTGTCCTTTAAGAGAGGGACCACTGTATGCCTAATAATGCTGATCAGTGGCATAACTGCCTATCTGCACACACTGTCTGCACATAAGCACTGGGCATATCATTTTGCTCCAAAATTTCTCAGAATGACCATAGAACGCCCACAGACACCACTCCAAAGGCAGAAAGGGTTCTGTGCTTACCAATTAAAACAGACCAGTTACAGTTACACCCCTGGTGATGGCCAGTGTTTCTGACATTCAAACTTAATTATATACTACATATCTGATATTTTCCACAGTGGGCTATTTTGTGAGAGCTGTCACACAAATTAAAATGTTACATACAGGTATATGTCATATGCATGCATGTCTATCTTGATTTACGTTCATGTACTGGAAGTGGAAGCATAAAGTGAGCTCACTAGCATGTGTACCAATGTAACCTTTGGGGTAGATTGAATCAGGACAATTCTGGTGCATAAATTGCACAAGACCTTTGCAGTGGAACCTTAGAATTAAGACCATCCACAGTCAAGGCCAAATGGTCTTCATTCTAAGGTACTCTTAACTCTGAAATAATATATAGCATTAATGTGTAGCTTTTGGGCGTTCAATAAGTCGTCCAATTCTGAGGTGCTCTATATCTCTAGACTGTTTTGTTAAGGTAGGGGTTACTGTATACAGGAACAACATCTTTAAATTTTTCTCACATCCACAAACTCATGCAGTGGGTTCCAGGTTGTGCCGTTGTCCGTTGACACGTAGATGATGTTCGGCTGTCCATTGACATTCTGTCCCCGTTCTGTCAGAAACCTCATCCCAACCTGACCAACAAAAACAATAGATTAATAATGATAATAATATAATAATAATATGCAGTTCTAATATAGCGCTTTTTCCTTGCCGAAGCTAGCTCAAAGCACTTCACATATCATTACCCCTGTCAGACCTGTTACATACATCACCTGCTCAGCTCCCTGGGGAGTATACACCCACTTACACGCTGGAAGGTGCCACGGGTAATATAAGTACAATTGCCATCTCTATAGCCAGGTACTCATTTACAGCTGAGTGAATCGAGGCACTATTGTCGTTCCTCGTAACCTATGCGGGACGTTGTTTTCACGAGCCAACTGGCTTACATGGGACTCGAACCCAAGATCTTGTGGTTGGCAGTCTGACACGCTAACCCTTCGGCCAACGTGACCAGACAATCAAACTGTCAGCAATCAACATCATCTGAGAAGTGGATATCTACAGATTTCCTCCTCCGAGCATTGCAATGTCAGCAATAAAACAACAATATTACTTGTATATGCACATGTACATGTTGCTGGTTTTGGTCATGTTTACTGCTGCCGAGACAGCCAAATGCTGCAGAAGAGCTACAACTCTTCAGAAGAGCTACAACTAAATTGAAATAAACATACATACAACTCCATGTATTCTCAGCAATGGTATAAAGCTCCTCTTGTTAATATACATGTACATTCATGATTACTATATCCACCATAGTTTATTTACATTTAACAGCTTTAGATGGGCATCTTGCGTAGTCTAATAATATCATTAATGAAGTTGTATAGACATATCAAACAACCAAAAGAAGGTCTTAATCTTTTTCTTCTAAGATGACCTCATCACAAAAAATAAAAATTGAAAACCATGTTTTCAGCTACATTATAAGATATATAAAAGTGGATTTTATAAGATCAAACTTTCCACTGCAACTGCAATTTTACAGCACTTAAACAGGTACAAAAATACACATGTATTTAGTATCCAACAAAGGGATTTAGTTTCTCAGCCTAATGATTAACGCGGCAGGTACAAGATCATCCAGGACAAGAGTGAAATACAGGTACATGTACCGTTACTTAACTTCCCAAGCTGAGCAAAGTGGTTGGATAACAATCTACAATCTAACTCCAATTAAAGTTTTTAATTGTATTTTCAAGAAATGTAGATCAGGAGCTATTTACCCGATCCCTCCGCAGCCAATGTTCCGTGATGTAGGTCTGGTTATCCGGAATGGCGACTCCGTCACACACGCACAGGACATTCAGCAGATCCAGGTAGCGATAGTTCTATGGGAAACGAGAATGAAAGCGTGACGGTGAAATAAATATGTAAAATATATATATATATATCTTTATTCGTACGAAGATGTACATGCACATACATTAATTACAGTTAAATTACAAATATTGGAGGCAGTGAAAAACATATTTACAATTGTCGTCTATAATGGTCTGCTGCCAATTACTCTGTGCATAATAGCAGCAGGCTTCTAAGGGAGCAACCTCACCGATACCCTAAATAAAATTATGAAATAAAACAAGTACAAACATTTTTGAATTGCTGAAAATATCATTGAGTTTTATTAACATGAAGTAACAGTACTTGTGCTGCTATCTTAACAAAGTCATGTGTAATTTATATATGAATTTGTATATTAACATCAAAGACACAATACAAATGCCCCCAAATCCTAAATAATACCGTACCTTGTTATGCTTCAGCAGTCCCACAAACATCTCTATCTGGTCCTGTGTTATTCTGTCCACAATCTTCCTGTTATCTCGTATCAGCTCCACAATCATCTGAGCCACATTGAGACCTATGTCGCCCTGAAATATAGTTATATAAATACATGTACATGCACTTTTGCTTTAAAATAACTTGCAGAACTTTAAATGCAATCGTTTTTCACATTTTGCAGTTAATTTTTGTTTTTATTTTCATGAAAATAATTAAGTACATATACTACGACTTTTAGTAAATAATCTTAAAACTCTGAGGTCGTTTTCCTACATACAACTGTGTATCATTTCCGAACTAATAGGCACAGCAAGGAACTGTATCATTTCTGCGAAAGAAAACAAAAGATCAATATACACTGTACATGTAAATGCTTCCATTGAATAATTAACTCTCAATATTACTGCAATTTTTAGGTTACGGAGATCGATCAAGTGACAGCAAAAATTAATAAGAAATTTTATTTTAGTTAAAATCATTCAGATTCCACCCAGGACATTACCCGGTAGTCAAAATCTCACCACTTTGACAGTGATCTGAGTCTGGAAGAAGTCGATGTACTTGGCGAAGTAGAGGGCATTTTTGCGACTGTTGCCTATCATGTAGGTGTAGAGAACATCGTAGGCTCCTTTGAAGACCTTGGTGAGGTGTGTCTGGTCGATGGCTCCCTGAAGAGGACACTGGAGCAGGCGGACCAGCAGGTCGATCACCTGGAACATGGCATGCATACTGAACAGCCATGACATGGGTAATGTATATCTTCGTAATTGGGTCAATTTATTGACTCAGATAAAAGAGAATTTTCTTACTACAGGGGTAGGTTAGTTTTAAAATCTTTCACTTGTTTAGCATACCGGTACATATTTACTGTCCATTCCGAGCTAATACAATAGTTCATATAGGATCTAATAGGAACTGGACATGTTTTCCAAGATTATAATCATATATTTACCAAACTAAAATACATATACAGTGGTCCTTATGATTTAAGATCCAGTCCATTTAAAATTTTTCCTCTATTTTAAGACTGTCCATCAATGACACTACCCTTAAATTTTCAGTATATAAATAGCCCTTCATTTTAAACCCACCTTCGATTTACAAATACAATTATTTCCCTCAATGGGTGGTCTTAAAATACAGGGACCACTATATGCATTGGAAAATGTAGTTAATGTACTACATACTTGGAAAATGTAGTTAGCCATTCTCATTCATAACATGCATAACCATACTTATCTCCATTTGTTAAAAGATAGCCTAATATGCATATCTGGTGATGCATATATGTACGCATACAAATGTGTTGTCCATTTTCAGGAAGACTCCAAGATTTGTTAGAATATCACAGAATATCACAGCTAATTTGCATAGTGCCAACACAAACAACTGTAAGTACCCTCAGATTTCGCATCAGCTTTTGTCGCTCTTTCGTAGCAATTCCCTTGACAAGCATGAAGTTCCTCAACTCTTCAAGTGCCTGAAATATAGTCAGACTGTAAGTTTTTTTTCAACCTTTGAAAGCAATTCCTATTTCAACACAAATGGGACAGCTTATAGCTACACAGGACAGACCAAAAACAATGGCAGTATAATTATATGAGCACAATAATAATGATAGTAAAGATGGTGATGTAAGCAAATCACTAATTGCAGTGATTTTGATGAAGATGGCAGAAATTTATAGCATTGTAAGTATTACTGTAAAAATCACTTACCTAATAAATGTCTAAATCTACTAATCGTAACCTACCACTGTGATTTTGTGGGCCTTCTTGGCATTCAGGATCTTTCCTTCCTTTCTCTGAAAGCAAAATCTCACATTAGAAACATTACTACTTTTTTCATGGCATATATCAGGTATTAAAACATATCTCACTGGCACTATTTTTGTTTACTGTAATTATTAATGGTACATGTATGTATTTGCTCCGACATAATTAAACTTTAAAGGCTATGAAATATATAACACACCTACATTTTTAGAAACATATACAGTTGTATAATGTTTTGCAAAGCTTCGTGCAGTGCAGCTCGTTTCTGGCTCTTATAGATATAGGAAATAAGAGTTGCATTGCCCCCAAAGCAATCAATTATTAATCTGAACCAAGAATATGTTGCACCATTTATACAAAGTTGCATTGTATTTGTGCACACATAGACATGTAAATGCATCTGTTAATACTGTTATCATTTTGATCTAGACGTGTAACATCCTAGTTTAACCGGCTTGGGAAATCAGATGGCCTTTTTTTTTTTTTTTGCACACAGGACTGCTTTATGCCACGCACCCAACCATTCCCTACACACACAAAAACAAATCATGAAATTTCTGTCAACATCATTTCTGTCAATATCAGGAGCATAGAGGAGGATAAATGTTGTTCCAAAGGAAAAAAAAAAAAGAAAAAAGTCATTTTCAATTTTTATTCATTTCAGTTGATCTACATTGTCGGTTTTAACTTCGAAATTGACATGCGACCTCCGATAGTGTGGGGGGCCTGAAAGCAAACTTACATCCAGTATGAGGTTAAGCAGGAAAGGCACCATCCCAGCCACAAAGTTGAAGTTGGTCAGGTTGTGTGGCTCCACCTGTTGTACAGTGTAGGCGTCATGGTACATCTTCTCCCCACTCGCAGAGATCTGGGAGTCATAAAGGAATTGCATTATAAAATAAACAGTTAATCATTACAGTTGATTATTATTACAGTTCGTTATTAGTTCAATTCTCTTTTGCGCACATTATAAATTAACCATTACTTTGTTTTCTTTCTTTTATGAACAATATACAGTTTTATTTCAATTTTTCTCTTTTATGCCCGTTATACAGTTATAATCATTATTTCAACTATTTTTCTTTAATGAATAATATACAGTTAATTATTATTTAAATTGTTCTCTTTAATTAAAATTAGATGTGTATAGTTAATCATTATGTTAAGTAATCTTTTGTATGACCATGATGATGATGGCAGTTTAAAGACACGATTGTATTTACTCAATTTGTGCTCATATGGAAATTATTTTCGAAAATTGGTGATATTACTATACCTTTCTCAGGGATGCTCCGTCCCATCTCAGACTTTTCATGGAGTCACCTTGCTCCTCTTGTGCATCACGGAGCTGTCGTCTGACATACTCCTCATCTGAAACCAAAAAAAAAAAAGAAATCATGCGGAAATATATACCAAAATACTGGAAGGAGTTGCGCTTTATTCTTTGCATCTATAGTAAGTTTATCACAAAATATATGTCACAAAGAGTTTTTCCCAAGAAGACTAGATAAGAAAAGAAACACTACACTGCACATGTACTTATATATGATATTTAAATGTCGACATTAGTGAGACTGGATGTATGTGATCGATGATGATGTACTAGGTTTGGGGGGAATTTAGGGTTGTAGCAATTTAAGGTAAATACAACAGTAGTCCCTCTATTTTATAACCCTCTATTTTAAGCACACCCTTGAATATAAGACCGTTTGATTTGGTCCCAAAGGGCAATTTTCTGTGTTAAATGACCTTTATTTTAAGACCACCTGCAATATAAGACCACATTTTCTTGGTACATGGGTGGTCTTAACATAGAGGGACTACTGTACACCTGTTAATTTGAAGAGTATACATTTTAACCAGTAATTTCTTGCACTAAATCAGATCAGGTTATTTAATGTACAAATATTACATACAGAGAAAACAAGTCATATATGCCTGGTAACCAATGAAGCTGGATTCAAACACAAAGTTATGGTACCAGTAATTCAGCAGCTTTTTAGAAGCAAGTACAGCAGGAGAATAGAAGATGCCTATGGCAGAAATATGTACATTTTCATTTAGGCCACACCAAATTAATTCCTAGTTTAACCGGCTTGAGAAATCAGATAGCAATTTATTTATTTTTTTTGTGCACAAGAGTGCTTTAAGCCACGCACCCAACCATTCCCTACACACACAAAAACAAATCATGAAATTTCTGTCAACATCATTTCTGTCATCGTCATTTATGTCAATACTGTAGATCACGTTTTTTTCGCGGACACAAATTTTTCGCGAATTTCGCGAGGCCAGCTCCAATCGCGAAAATATTGTGCTCGCGAAAGATCGAAATTCGGCAGTATTTTTGGCAACGATGTAGTGTTGGCATCTGCGATGCATGTATCTTCCAACGCTGCCTGTCAGAGTGCTGCGGCTACTAATGATTTGTATCTTAATGCAGGCAACTTACCGTGCTCTAATAAACACGAAAAATAAAAATAAAAACTTATAATTACAAACCCCGAATACACTTCAGATGAAAGAATTTATGGTCCATCGGTGTTTCTGAGCACTTTATAATCCGTTGTAATACAAATTAAATCACACGACCCGTCC
>JAAUYG010029299.1_pt1 | contig 13757 bp, 7 predicted proteins | sample 7278091 | NCBI WGS metagenome assembly JAAUYG01 (sample SAMN14350201, study PRJNA611818) | marine sediment metagenome | isolation source: surface marine sediment (0.6m) | place: French Polynesia: Moorea | collected 2018-08
ATGATGCGCCTATCGGCAGGCATCCTATACACAGCTGCCTACCAGATCAGTGCCATCTTCCTGCCGGATCTATTTCTGCTCAGTGATACATTTCAGGTCTGCTTCTCAAAAGTAGTTCAGGGGAAAAGGGAGTGCAATACCCCTTAAACAGCTGATAAATATTGAACAAGAATAAGTTTGAATGTATTATTGATCTGTAGCTAAACTTTCGTTGATGTTCTTTTATCCAGATAAATTAGGTTTGTGCAAAGGCATTTTGTATTATAGTATTATTACAGCATTGTGTACCTGATGAAGAAGACTTCTGGTGTTTCTCAAGATTAAGTAGACAAGTGCTTTTTGTATCAGTGGTTCTAGTACATGTATGTCACAGATATCATGCATAAACCCCATTAGAATGTCATGTATTCTGCATGAACCTAACGATACCGGTAGGTACCAGTACTAATATTAAGGGCTAAATGATGTTTGAAAACTTTGGAATTTCTTGTTTCTGTCTCACTGTTATGTCACGGGAAATAACACAATCTTTGTTTCCAGTGTTCACCTATATCATATTCATTCATTTCAAAATAAAATAGTTTGTGGCACAGATACAATACAATGTATTACTAATCTTACCTTTTTCATTTCAGGGGTTGTCTTTCATATCCAAAATTCTGGTCATCATTTTGTGGGGGAAGCTTGTTATTCTGAGATATGTAGGAGTCTGGCTAATAACGGTCAGTATTTCATCTCTGTAATATAGACTACACAAAAAAAGTTAAGGACCCGATTTTTTTGGTGTCAGAAATATCCATCTACCTTCTTGGGCTATGACACTGAACTTGAATTGTGTTTATTTTTCATTTGTCAGTATTTCATATAATATACTACATAAATTTTACAGTTTTGCAAACATGCAACATAGAGCATAGCCTTCCGTAAATATCCTTAACTTTTTTGTGTAGTGTACATGTACTCCTTGCACACTAAGAGTCTATCCTGCTAAATACATTGTATATACGTGTACATCTTGGTTTACTGAAGTATTCTTGAGTGTAAATGCTTATGTCTTTAACAGTTTGGAGTTGCGCCTAGCTTCTGCCTAACTGAATCTTGGCTTTGGAGATGTCCAGCTTTTTACAAAAACCATTAAAAGATTTCTTATTTGGCATTTTCTGTAAAAATCCTCCATCAGTAGCACTGTACATGTAGTTAGCAGCTGCTCTCCTAACGGGCCGCTCCTGAAAAGACAACAAAAAAATCCCCCACCAAAACAAACAAAACATCTTTGTATGGTCCCAAGGCTGTCGTTACCATCCTGTTTTCTCTGCAGGAAGGTGCGTGCATCTTGACCGGGATCACATTCAACGGGAAAGATGAAAATGGGAATGAATTGTGGGACGGATGTGCCAATGTCCATATAAAGAAGCTGGAATGCAGCTCTTCCTGTGGGGATATGATACAATCCTTCAACGTCAACACCAACAAATGGATGGCCAAGTAAGTGTACCGGTAGTGCCTTCCCAGATGTGCGGTATTCCTCCTCTTAAATGGCTACCCTCAACAGATGCCCCCCTTTTTACATGTTCTAATGTTTCCAAAAATCTTTGGCACTGTGGTGTACCACCATGAATATATTTGCCAAGGCCGACCTTTAATGTGATAATAATTTCTCTTTTTATTAGAGGGAGCTCACTGTCTCGTAAAGATGTAACGGTTGAACAATGCAATGGTAAATCGTCGATTTCGGCAAATTTCCTAAACCCTCGATGTTCGTCTTTGTGCATGGATGCATCAGCAAATCCCACCCATTTAGAATCCCACACCATCTACTACCATATTGAGTTTTGCTATGAAAACCATAACTTGTTATGAGCAGCACAATGGGTATTGCCTGGTATTTGTAAGAGTATCCTAGGTACATGTAACTTTTAACGTCAAAATTCAAAATAAGTATTACGCAGAATATTTTTTTTTCTCAAGTTAAAAAAAATGAGAATGTTGTTTACCAACAGGTGATAATAGGGAAATTGGGCGTTCTTACTGCAAATTCTTTTAGCAATGTATCAGAAATATGCCAACTGATATTTTGATCCGCAATTTGGCTGCCAGTTACTCAGCACGTATCTACTGTATGGTACTTACTGTCTTGAAGAGTGTTTATTGGGTTTAAATGGCAGCCACCACATTCTGTTGTGCAAAGGATAACATTGAAAAAGTTTTCAACAGCAGATACTGGGGTCTAGAAAAGTTTGAGTAAGTGTATGCAAGATACAGGAACGTAAATATCTCTAGTCTGTAAGTCTTGCACACTGAAATTTAAAGTCCTTGTAATTCTGCATTCAGTGGTGAGCAATTGTGATTACATTTTACACAGCATACCATTACACTTCTACTATTATAAAACCTAGTTATCTTGAAACTTCACACTCCATATAACCTGGCGCATGTACTTTGTACCTTGACATGTAATCAATACTGTACCCAGTGTTACCATCTTGGAAATTATGATTTACAGTTGTCAGTGTATTGTACATATGTTTCTTTTATGCACCAAACAGACTACCGTACTTCTTACATATTAAAAAAAATTCTGTATGTAATTTATTTGCTGTTAAAATACAGTGGTCCCTGTGATTTAAGACCACCCATTAAGCCAGCTAAATATGGTCTTAAATTGAAGGTGGTCTTAAATTAGAGGGATGCTTATACTGAAAATATACAAGTGGTGCCACTGATATCCAATCTTGAACTGCAGGGAATTGTTAAATAGAGGGGTCTTAAATCGCAGGGACCACTGTATATCATTCAGACACCATATCTTTGTTCTCTTGTAACTTCAAGTAGTTCAACCAAATTGCTGCATGTTACTTATGAACTTTGTACATGCCATTTTCCTCAGATACGTCTTCAAGAGGTTAAAGTTTCTTGGCAATAAGGACATATCACAGGTCGTGACACTGCTCTTCCTAGCTTTGTGGCACGGCATGTATTCAGGTTATTTCATGAACTTCATGCTGGAGTTCTTCATCATGAAATTTGAGAGAGAGGTAAGCATGTCCATGCGAATGCAGTTAGGTAGATATGTTCGGGCATGTAATCATGGTAATATGGCCCCTTGCCGCCAGTACATGTATGTCTGTTGGATAAGATCGAGTCAGTGTATATATACAGTAAACCAGTCATCAGTTACATTGATGTTTAAAAGCACTTCTCAGTTTCAGAGAAGAGTTCTGCTTGGAAAGCTTTACTTCCACCACGTTCATACGATTCTTCGTAGGAAAAGCACTAGTGGCTGGTTCAAGCAGCAGTCATTATTTTAGGGCCATGCAGACTTCAAAGACTGCATGTATTTTAGCTGGCACCAAATTATACAATGTTATGTATCATGTACAATTTCAGGAACTCCAACACAGAACACAAATTACTACAGAGCTGTTGTAAGAATTGTATCTGCAAAGTACCTCCCTAATCCTTGCCTTTTTTGCATATTTTCCAGTCCTATGGGCTTCTTGTCCAGTGTGGCGTCATGAGCTTCCTACATTCCTTACCAGGTGGCTACTGGGTTGTGAAAACCCTCGGCAAGCTCTATTCCCAGTTTGCCCTGAGTTTGGCCTTGGTCGCATTCTGTTTGCTCGAGATTGGCAGCTACATGTCGGTGAGTGATAGTCAACAAGTCACTTTGTCAGATATTATGCAAGCTGTTTTACAGTACCTCCATTAATGTTCACTGGGATTAATGTTTGTGCTTTTGAAACAAAACCACTTTTCGCAGGGATTAATATTTGCGATTAGCTCAGGCCTTGTTAATTATCTAGGTACATGAATTATGTTTTGCGAATATTTATGTTTGGGATTTAAAGGTGGTCATGAAAATCACCAAATAAATCCCGACCCACGTAGACATTAATGAATTTACAGTAGCTAGCTGAACTGAAATTTGGCTAAGCTAGCCAGAGCTCAGCCATCTTCAGCTGGTTAGCCAACTCAAAGTGTGCTTCTGCCAGCCTAGAGAAGTGAGGACTGGTAAAGAGAGCCTAGAGCCTTCCTGCCACCCTCTCAAGGGCCATCTGTCAGGGGCAAGACCTGTACACTTGCCTTTGGCTACCGCCAATTTGCATCTGTGGCTGCCAGTTTTAAAATAGGAGTATACATGGGTAAAAATTGAATCGACCGAATCGTGTAAACTGGCCTTTTTGGCAAATTGATCTAGCAAACCGACGAAATTCTTATGTTGCGATTCACGATCTGCACTCATTGCTAAAGAGCGATTAGCGATGTGGTGCCCCTGTTATAACTGCCGATTCGTGAGCCAGCCTACCTATAAAACTATGATCTAATGACGATCTTCTGTTAAAGAGTGATCTGCGACTCGCCACGGCTTCAGATAGGAGTCTGAAATAATGATCTGTGATTTGTGGTTCTCTGTTAGAAAATAAATAAAACTCGAACCGTGCAACATTTTATAGACCCATGTATGCCCCTTAAAATGCGTTGCCTGTCGCTTTTCTGGGCTAGTTTACAGCAGCAGCTATATTCGTGTGGGTGCTGACACACCATAATAGTGTGGCAAGAGTGATGCTGTATAGTAGATGATAAAATATAATTTGAATTTAAGATGGAAACCACAGTTATGACTGTTAAGCAAATTCTACCTTAGCCGGTACTCATTCCTTTGTGCCCTCAGAAGCTTTAAAGGATAGGTAGTGAATACATGTTATATGTGTTGAGTGTGTGATCATGTACATACCAGTTTACCAGTTTACTAATGCTATTTGTGAATTCATTTGAATTAAGTATGGCAAAATCTGGTACATTTAGATTTATACAAAAGTGCTATATTTGAATCTCTTTTCGTCTGTTTGCAGGTATATTGGTCCATATATATGTTTGGACACATTTGGTTTGTTGGGTGGATATTCGCCTATCCTTTCCTTCGCTCTGCTGTAAAGCATGCCAGCAAATCAGAAAGCAATGGTGTGAGGTATGTATGCTGTAGATGGGCTGTAGTTGTACTTGTATGGGATAAGCTCCCTTGATGGGTGAAATGCAGCAGGGGGGAAGGGGGTGGGGGCATGCCAGCATTTGGATAACTGTCAGACATAAGGCATAGTTATCTTACAGTTGAGCCCAACTATAAGCGTGAAGATAAGTCAAGGGTTTGGTCTGTTTCTGATGGACTTATTTAAAAGCCACTCTTGTAAGATACTTAATTTAGACTCTTCTAACATACACGTGTTACAAAAGAGCAAAGCAAATAAAGATTTTCTTTGGGGTTTTGCATTAAACTGAAATGCCAGTTCCAATTAATTTAAATCCTGATTTGATTTTCCCGAAACCATAGTTTGAATTATTCTAAACCATAATTTGAATAATGTGATGTGCTGTGGTAAGTTTTCATTAATTTTTGGTGTTGTTAACGCAAAACTTATTAACTGACCTTAAACAGAGGAACATTTGTTTGTGGCATATCGTTAGTCAGTCAAGCTTCATTTCTTTCAGAATGAAGAGTGACTAATGGGTTTCACCAGCTGAACACCAAGGGCACCAAAACTGCTCTTCGCCGCAGTTGGGGCAGGCTTTTTGAGTTAGTACAACGTCCAGGGTACCTTGTGCATACAGACATCATTGTCGCACCTACAGAGATCTCAGCGAAGCATTTGACACAAGTTTTTTTTCAGGAAATGTATAATTTTTTCGTCAAGAATATGGGATTTTATGAGAGACAATGCTATATTGTTGCTTTGTGCATTATATTGGAACATTGTATGAGACATCTGGTACTGCGGAACCTGTCTTGAAAGACCACTGTCTTGAAAGACCACCGTCTTGAAAGATCACTCTCTTGAAAGACCACTGTCTTGAGAGACCACTAGTCTTTATAGACCAAATATTCATGGCTGAAAAACCTGTGTGTTGATATCTTGCTAGAAACCACCTGTCTTCAAGCTTAAGAATCCACATTTTTGTGCATACATGTATTCGTACGATCTTGCAAGACATGTCTCATGTACAACACCTATTTCATCTGCCTTGCTCCCTTGGATGAACAACTGGATAACTCTGTCTCTCATCTCATCACATGGGATTATTCCTCGCATGCTTGTCCATATGTGGGTAACCTCAGGGGAAATATCGACCTTAAAGAAATTTTATAGAACTTGTTGGTGAATGGAGATGTGCCATATATTATATATATAAAGTATAACATTTATAGTGTGATATAGTGATGTTTGGATGAAGCATATTCTTAGTGATTAGACACGATTATGATATCAGTTTAGAGTCATAAACAAAATCACATCCTGCAACAGATTGATTTTTTTCCTTCTATAAATTCATGGTTTGAGGTTATCTAAATCATTCCAGTGTATCAGTTCTGCAAGGTGCAGAAAATTAGCATGAAATTTGACTAATATAATAAGAGTTGAATGCTAAAAAAAAAAAAAGAAAATTATAGACTTCTGAGCCTGTTGGTAAAGAATTTATTTAGTTGCTATCAAGAGTAAGGAATATTTATTTGGAGGAATCAAACTTCTCTGTGGCGCCTGTACACAAAAATTCTATTTTAACACTTGCTGAATTACCATAATTACTCATGCACCAAAGGGAAGAGTTAAAATCGTACTGACTGAAATTAAGTTGAGCAGGATGTTACACATCTGTCATTGTGAAACTGATCAGTTGTGGAATGCTATATATTAAACAACATTCCTGTAGTGTACATGCATGCATATTCAGTAGTTGGACCAGCCTAGTATACTCATAAAATGTATGTCTCAAGATGTGTAAATGGTGTACATGTATTTCTGTAAAACCTGGAGTTTGTGTGCAAAGCCCTCATAGTGCTTTTATCTATACAAGTAGACTATATACCTATGTGTGCATGCATGTAAGCATTGAAGCTTGTGTCTTGAATGTTGGGGGCAGCCTTTGCAACTAGACTAACATAATTTGTTGCTTGGCAAATTAACTCGGAGTGTTCAGATATGTTAAATTGAGTGGACATGATGTGCCTAAAACTTGTACGCACTTGTAATATGGATTGCAATTATTGTTTAGTAAACTTGTAATTGGTATTTAGGTAACTGGTTGAGTAGATAAATTTGTATTTCAAGCAAATTCTTCCATGCTGTTAAAAGATGAAAAACAGCAAGTAGAGAAAAAGAAACTGTTCTGGGAATATTGATATTAGAAACTCTAAAGAGGCCTTAAACGTATGACGGTTGAACCCTACGCAAGATGAACTGTGTTCCAAACCGAAGTACTCTTTCAGGACTTTTATATCTAGTGCTGCACACTAGTGTCAGCGATTTGGATGAAGGTGCATAATATTGAGTAATATGTTTAATGGGAGTACTTATTTTTGTATCAAGATATATACATCTACCACAACCTTTGCATATAAACTCTAGAATATTCAGTGGCTCTTGCTTTAGGTGCCAGTTGAGTATAACAGGGATACAGATTTCTTTTCTGCAATGTAACGTTGGATTCGTCTTGAGTTACTCGACTTCTCTACGGGCTAGTTTCATAAAAAAAATCTTCCAGTCCAAAAGCGATCTTAAGCATGGAAAAGCCTGGTCATCATTAAGATGAACTTAACTACATTTGCAGAGTTAAGAGTTCTAACTAGTAACTGACCCTGTAGATCGTGAAGAAGCAACTTATTTGGAAGTCTGTTGCTCAAGACGAAGGTTTGTCAGCATTTGAAAAGCATTGTGATAGGTTTCCTATTGTAAATTAGTATGTATTATGCAAACATACCTGTCATTGCTGTGCAGTTTTGTGATTTCCGAGTCAATTCCGACTGTTTACGTTAATTTACGTTGTTTAATGTGAAACCTTGCAGTTTGGTTTTCGCTGTTTGTATGACGCAGAGTTATAATAATAGGCATATTATTTGTTTCCTTTTAAGGAATGTTCATAAGACTTTTGTGTTGTTGATAAGGGAGTATTTTAAACCCCTTGGCAGGAAAATTTCCAGATGCCCAAAAGAAGAGAAAAGACGCGAAATTGGCGGAACCTCATGATTGGCCAAAAATGCTTCATATGTAACGGTGAAACTGGCTAAAGTGCAACATATAACCAAGGATAGTTGGGCTTCCAAATTTAACTAACCATTCCTGTTGTGAGTTTGTGGTGTGAAATACCAGTACTCCCTATTGACGAGACTTTGGCAAATGGCTTAAAATAACAAGAAGTAATCACATAGTGTACTTGTGTTTGTAAAGCTACGCATAGACTGTGTTCTAAGTCCAAATCCATGGCTTCCCATAGTAAAACCGTGTGTCCTGTCAGCGAGTATCTGGATGCACTCTAAACCTACATGGGGATTGCACTCAAAACTACGTGCACTTATTAAGCTAGAAGCTTTGCTTTAGAGAAGTTGAATATCTGCTACAAAAGTTGGTTTGGCCGTTTTGCTGTGTTAAGACTTAATCGGTTAATGGTGAAATCGCCACTTGTTCCTACACATGTTCTTGCCATGTGTAATGTTTTGTTCATTGTGCTGCAGGTGCTTTACTGCTTGCATAAGTAGGGTACTGAGAAATATGTACTGCTTTTTGCACTGAAAGAAATGTGCAATTTTTGTAAAGACGCTCAAGGAAGAGTAGAAAGACTTTTAACCTATTACAGCTGCAATTAACCTTTTGCAAGATTGTAAATGAAGACTCTATGAGAGAAACAACTGGTTGCAAATTTATCAGAAGTTTTTCATAAGGGCTGCATTCAGTAGCGGATCGTTTGCAAATGTTGAACATCTATTGCCTACTGAATGACCAGTTTTCTGCATCACTCATTCAGTATATAGAAAACTGTGTTGCGAGAGTGTTCCAGTACTGAATGCAGCTAAGGTGATATACATGTACATGTATATGTGTGTGTGTGGTGGATGTGTACATGCTTTGGTTTAGTTCTGTAAAGGAATATTTGGGAATCTATGGTGCTTTGGGGTGTGCAAGGGTATGTACCGGCTAGTCAATAATAGCCTGAGTTGCAAGATCTTTCTCCAACAGCAGTTTTAGTTGTTTGGTTGGATTATAGTACAAACTATGGTTTTCTCCTTTTGTCTTGCTTTTATGACAAGCACGGTTAATATGAGCCAACAGCGTATTTATAGAAGCCTAGATTTTAGTGATTCTATTCATTCATAGACTTGAGAATTAGTTGCATACTAAGCATGGATTAATCTGGATATATATTACTTCTGTGGTAGGAAATTGTAGCAATATTATAGCAAAAAAATGCCACAAAATTTGATGGTAAGAAGAGTACCTGTACCTGAAGAGTCCTGCTGCCTAACTGGGCTGTATGTTGCAGTATCAAACATTGAAGTGTTTAATTGTCTACTGGCTTGAGTATGCAGTGACATGATACATATGTAAAAAATTGTACACTGAAAAATTCTGCTACTTGATCCATTTTAGAACATATACTGTATTCCTTAGCATAGCATTCAGTCACATAGCATTAGAAACATTTATAACAATCCACATTATTTTGTATCAGATGACTTTGTATATTATAATGTTCATATCAAGCAGCATTTAACTTCATGACATATTTGTGACATAACAATTCGAGAATTTTTGCTTGAAATTTATCACATTCACTTGAGGTAGCAAGCAGTCTTCCACATCTGAAAAAAAAAGCTCTGTCTTATCAGTTGTCAAATTTCAATATGGCATTTCTGGAACACTATGTATTCGATATCTAGCTAAAACTATTTTATAATGGTGAAGTAGAGTAGTGTGCATTAGTTATCAGTACCTCTACTGGGCCTCAACAATTAGCCAAATAACTGTCAAAAATACGCCAAGATACATGTATGTATTTGTATTATTCTTTCCTCTGACCGTTCACATATATAAATAGGAAAAGGCAAATTTCTGGTAGTGCACAACATAAGTAGAAGGTATTCTTTTTTTTATTTCTTATTTCTTAAAATATTTAGCTTGTGTTAAATACGAAATAGCCAAATTGCACATCCATCTTGTGTTCCAATGATCTGTTTTGCCAAATGCTTTGTTGCCTTTTTGTTTGGCTATTTTGATATGGAGACATGTATATTCTGTGATCTTGGGAATGGTGTGTACGTAAAATGTACTTGTAGAGGAGTAATGTTTTGATAAATATTATAGTGTTGGCAGTCGGCACGGGTTTTTGTAGTCTAGCAAGAATTGTGGTGTGTTAATTTATTCATGGGTTGGAGTAGTGCAACGGAATATCGGACGCTTCACGTTATTACTCTTTGTGATCACAAGGAGTGGCAAATTGCAGTTGTGATGCTAAAACAGCACTTTAGCACTTTTTGTATCTTTCTAATACGAGTAAGATGTCTCTCTTTCCTGTTAACATTGAACTTTAAACGGACAATGGCACATTTTTATTGTGTCGGACTGTTCCATGTGTATAAATTTGCATTCTCACCATTGTCACAATTTCTAAGCCATTGTTCTTTTATATAAGTCTCTTTCCTACTATTTATATGTACTGCATGTATTTAGCACATGTGGCGTTGTTGAACATCGGTGGGTACATGTACAAGCACGACTTTGTGTAAATATGCTACGGTTTGTGTGTAAGAGTGGAGGAAAAGTGTGGCAACCAGGAAAAATGTATGAACGTAACAAAAAGTCATTCCACCTAATTAAACAGGACTCCTGTGCGTAGCACTTTAACCATTTGAAATATTTTATATTAGAGATATATTTAACCATAATGTCATCACTTACAGTCATCCTATAAACCTTGGGACTTTCGCTATGCTGACCTCCAAGTTGTGCTGAGGTACGACTTAAAATGGAGACTTGTCTGATAATATATGTGGTTCACTTATCTAATGGTATGGTGCCTGTGCCTTTGTAAGTATCAATAGACTGTACAAAATATCTTTACACTGGGCCTGAAACTTTATAGTTTAAGTTTCTGGAGCCTCCCGTTTTGCATGGCTCTCTTGGCGGATTGGAAATGGATTGTCGTATTGTGTATAGATAGGGAACTCACAGGACAATATTCACCCTTAATATATTCAGTAAAATATGTTCCCACCTTTTTTTACTTTAAATAAATTACATTCAAGCCACTGACATAAAATGGGCCACTGGTACGTCTGTATGGCACCTTTCGAATTTGAAAGATCGTATGCCTTATTGAGTGTATCACAAAAGCTGATTTGGAATATTCATACTTTAAATTTACAATTTGTTAAATGTGAAAGAAGATTTGCATTTTTGTCTAAATGTGACGCACAGTTTCAGAATATTTTAATATTGCACCTACGTTTTGGGTAAATATATTGCCAGAACCTACTGCAGCATTTGAAGAAGTGGCAGCCATGTACAGGATGTTACATGTGGGGGGGCTGGCACAATAGACTTTCTAAAAATTGTCGGTTTGTTTTATTCCATTGTGGTGCAATTTTTATGAGCGGAGAAGACTTTTCAAATATTACTGCATCAATTTCTATTTACAAGTTCCCTATCAGGGGGGTATTTAATGTGGAAAAGCATTACTCAAGAATGCTAAAGATTAGAGATGCTGGCTGGTACAGGTAGAAAAAGAATTAGTTAGAAGAAGATGTATCAGGGTATTGGCTCAGAAACATGAGAAAAAAAGACTTTGTTTCAGCAGACCACCATCATATTTGCTGATAAGTCTAAATGTGTACTTATATATATCCATAAAAAATATGACAAAGAGACCCTCACCCTCCTGATAACTTGAGATGCATTCCAAAAAGTAAAACATAGTAAGTCATAGAGACTTTGAAATTCTGTAGAATTTAGTGGCCTGAATGTGCCTTATATGCTCTAAGAAAGAAATCTTAACATGACGCGAGGCACTATTTGTTCTTGTTGGCTAACATCAGAGCGTAGGCCTCTTAACCACTTGAAGTTTGAACTAATGAGGTGTAACATATACAACATGCTCCCAGTGATCTACCGGGAGATTTTACGGTCAAGTGATCAGACATCATCCAGGACTTCACATTGACTGTGACATTCAAGAGCTGAAGAAGGTGTCCGGATGAACTCCCAAAACTTCTTGCTTTCATGTATTTGTGCTGCGAACTTCACGTTTTAAAAAACTGTGCCATATATTTGTAATATCTGCATTTGTGGTGGGATTTGCCCTAAAGATAAATCCTCTATGATCAGTTTGCCAGGATTGCTTTTGCATCTGAAAAAAAAAAGTTTTTCTTTGCATATTAAAATACTTCTTATTAAGTGTGGCTGGTGTCTTTTGCACACATAAACAGAACTTTTCGTGTTACAAAATAGTTATTGGTGCAACTATTCTATGATAAATTCAGATCTCCTAAGGTCTGTCTTGACTTTCTTTGTAACATTCAATCATCTTGTCCGTTTTGAATGTGATTTACTTTTCAAAGGTTATGATCCTGGTTGCTCAAACAAGTGTAAAATATTTTAATTTTTTTTCAGAATAAAGATATTTCAAATGACATTGACTGAACTTTTGTTGTATCATGATTGGTCTCTAGACAGCTTACTTCCAAGAATCAGAAACGGCATGCTACATTAATTCTTTCGTGAGTTAATCACATCTGCTGTGACCATATTCAAGAACTGAAGAATTTTAATAAGATCCCCAGCGACATTGATGGTGTGCTTGATCACTTTCCAGATAGGAACAATTTAGGTTTATACCTAATAGCCATGTAGCTACTAAGTAGCTGAAGTTAGTACGTATGTAATCCTGTTGAAAATCGGAAATGCACTGAATGATCTCAATTAATCTGACCTTGAACACTTAATGGTCAAAAGTACCCTGTATACACTGAGTAGGTACCCCCAAGGTCCAAATTTTGCTGTTTCGGTCTATGGCCAGCTGCTTTCAAGATACAAGGGTGTAAAAAATCGGAAATGTTCCGAATGACAAACTGGCTTTAACAAAAGTACCCTGCATACACCAAGTATTCATCACCTAAAATCGGTTTCAAACCGTATTTCTCTGGTGTTGGGCTGCAGACCAATGGGACCAGCACGTTTTAGCGAGCGAATGACACTTACCCCAATCAGAGCTCCCCTAAAAGGGCCTGCCAGAAGGGGTCCCGGAGGGGTCCCTAATGATAAAAAAAAATCAATTAGGCCACCAACCCAAGGAGGGCCCCTCTGAGAGACACCCAAGCGTAATTTAACCGCGTGCTCCCGCCACCCACCATTGTGCGAGGGCACAATAGGTAGTCAGAATAAAATTTGCTGTCGCACAGAGCGGATGCATTTTTGCTGCTCTTCATGCTTAGCCATTTAGGGGGACTTTGTGGAAGGATGCTCATCACTTGGGTTTCTACTTGCACACTTTCTGTGGCCCGACTGGGATTTTCCGCTGGGAAATATCTTTACTATATTTTTCCCTCCTTCCCGTTTGGCATTTGAGCGTTGAACTTAAACCATTATCATGGTAGTGGTGGCCATCACTGACCTGTTTGGCCTGGCCCTCATTCTTGTAGGTGTCCTACAGAGATCGTCAAATCAACGATCTCAGTCTCGGCACCACAAGAAATGATCGCCAGTCCACTCAGCCCATTGCCGGCAAAACTGGCCTTTCCTTTCACCACTGTTCCACCCCCAGGTGTTCTGTTAACATTCCCGGTCAAGACCTTCATGCCCAGTATTTCCAGTGTTTGACTATGTATGATGACATGCATTTATGTGACATGTGTCTATCTTTTAAGCCTTCTGCTCAACAGTGCAGGGCTATTAGCGGTAGACTTTTCTGCATGCAAGGGGGGGGGGGGGGGGGGG
>JAAUYG010034340.1_pt1 | contig 13754 bp, 10 predicted proteins | sample 7278091 | NCBI WGS metagenome assembly JAAUYG01 (sample SAMN14350201, study PRJNA611818) | marine sediment metagenome | isolation source: surface marine sediment (0.6m) | place: French Polynesia: Moorea | collected 2018-08
AACCAAAAACCTCAATTATCTGGAAAACGAGCGACCGTAGAGTGAAACAGAGTGAAATTTGGGCCTCAGGGGTGAGTATTCAGTGTACACAGGATACTTTTGACACTTAAGTGGTTAAGGTCATTCTGGGGTCATTCGGTGTATTTCTGATTTCAAAAACCTTGTGTCTCGAAAACGGCGGGGTTCTACAGTGAAAGATACATCTAGATCTCTGTGTTATCCAGTTTATATGGTCATTGTCTTCCATCGTGTCAAGCAGAGCGCCAAGCCCCTGGGCTTCTTGTTTTTTTCTTGTCAAGGAGAGGCTTGGAGGGCCTGACTCCAGGGAGTTCATTGGGAGCCCAAAGGGTCCGGCTTGTCATCTCCATGGGCTTGTCATTCACTGGTAGGACGTCAAACTGATGCAACAACTGGAGAGTAACACAAATTAGAAAAATATGTCAGAACCGTGTATTCAGAAAACAGCTATACAGTAAAAATCAATTTGACGTCGGTAGTAAAGTATTTTACACATGAGTGTGTTTTAACATTGATGCACGGTTCTATCTCCCACATAATGATGTTATCTCTGATGGAAGACGATAATAGCAACGTAAGACATTCATTTATATCTCATTTTCATCTGTTAATATGCGGATCAAGGGGATAGCTTTAAGATGTTTCGTCTTTCCATGTTTTCTTTTCCTGATGGACGTAGAAGTCGTGTGTATATGTCGGAAGGTGTCAAGGAACTAGCTGGCAGGAGACATGTGCTTTTCCTCCTACCGGGCAACTTAAGATCACACCGGGGTAAGAAGTAATGAAAAGTACTCTTTAATGCTCTATGCCGACTTGGCAAGTCGGCTTGAAGATTCCAACAAATTAGGACCAACATTGCTCTGCGTAATTTTAGGGCATTATCTGCAACAATACACACTTCTTACTGCATGACTGGGTGGAAATATACCATATCAGTCATTTTCCTCCGTAAAAACCGACCTGAGATAGAAGAAGTTGCAGCTCCATCTGTACTATTCGACGACCTGGAATGGCAAGCTAAATATATGAATTACTATGATCTGAGATTGAGATCTCTTTGACTATAACTTAGATTTCAGCAAACTGTAATAACAGTTCATTTGAAAATGTTTCTGACAGTATGTCAACGAAACAAAACAAAACAGGACATCATTGAACTTTGACGATATGCTTGACGACATCAGTAGGTATGACAATATTGAAAACATTACACAAATGATCCATCATACCAATTTTGAGACAAATGCATCGAATGATTCCAAAATGACATTGAACACTATACGGTCAAAAATACCCCACACATATGTTACTAATGTCTTTGACAACACTATTTCAGTCCACTCTATGACCAGCAGTTTAGCTCTATTTGACTATGTCAGCAGAAATTATGGTTTGGGACTTTGTCCGTCGTCTGTCCGTCGTCTGTCTCGCAATTATCTTTGAACCTCATGCTCGGATTTCTTTAAAGTTTCAGTTGTTCGTTACCGTGGATCATACCCCCGGACGAGTTTTGAAAAAAAAAACACGCTTTCCGATTTTTCACGAATCGCTTTTGAATTACTCCAAACAGATGGAAACTTCTCCTGAATTTTCTTCTTAATCTTTCTCATAAAAAATTGAATTTTTAAAGATTTTATCCCGGGAATTTTACGTTCACCATTGTAGCATATATAGGGAAACCGACAACTGCAATTAAGGAAAGGAGCCATCTTAGAGCTAAACGGATTGAAATTTGGGTCTGTGGGGCAAGTATTCACTGTATACAGGAGACGTTTGACAAAGAAATTGTTTAAGTGTTCAAGTCTGAGGTCATTCGGTGTATTTCCGATTTTGGACAACCTTGTATCTCGAAATAGGGTTGACGTTGTCGTAGAGTGAAATGGACCAAAATTTGGGCATCTATCAAGTATTCATTGTATACAGGGTACCTTTGACAAATTTGCGATGCTGGTTATGAAAAGAGCAGCACAAAGAAACAAATCTTTTCGACATCAAGACGGACTTGTGGATAGCCACAGGTATTTAGTAGATGCTTTTAGAGACACAAATAGAGTTTTGCTGAAGGGACTTGTGGTCCAAGGGTTTTAGATGTTAATGTCTATGCATTTATATGTACACTACACAAAATAGTTAAGCATATTTAATATCCTTAACTTTTTGTGTAGTGTATGTGTGTGATTTCTCCTTCTTGCAGGTGGATGAAATAAAATGAAGTGCGATATATAGACACGGTTACAGCGCAATTGGAAAAAGCGGGGTGGAAACTATCGTCTAGTGTTTATGTGCCTACTAATATGTATGTATTTGTATTGTACTTACTGATATTTGTGTATTTATTTGTAGTGTGCTTGCTTATGTTTGTGTATATTTTTGTATGTACTTGTTTACCACACATTGGAACACAATTTCTTAATGTCACTCTAAGGAAGAGAATACTAAACTCAAAGCAAATGAAGCGGAACTTTCGATACTAAATCAATACCTGTTTAGAGAAATACGGACATTCGCTTCTGTCCAGAAAAAAAGCCAAATTTGTTTTAATCATTTTTATGCCAACTCTCTTTCACTCTGATGAAGATCAGGAATTATAGAATAAGTTATTTATTGCCAAATGGCAGTTATGCATTTACCCGTGTGTATTTTATGGTCACTATGTTGTGTGTACCGTACTAAAATCCATTTAATGTTTCATGAATGTTAGGGTATTGGACTTTTCTTGTAACTTGAATTTGCGACTTGAACTTAGACTCTTCATTTGAACATTATGATAGCCTTCTTTTCTGGTCGATTCTGTCTAGACCCACATTTTCAGTTTGCACCTGTTTGGCCCTATATGACTTCTTTAGCGTTGATGTGCAATTGAACTTTGATATCATCATCGTCGTCGTCGTCGTCGTCATCATCATCATCATCAACAACAACAACAACAACATGATGACGCCCTGGTTCAATATGTAATGCCGTGAGTACAGGAGGGAATGTCAGTGAGTAGTGTGACTCACTAATATCATTGTATATAGTATGCTCGTCTGATATCTATTATGAAAGATAAGAGATCAAGGTAAGGCAAACCATCGTTACTTGCAATATTTTTATTTAGTAAGCAATGGGCGCAATTTTAACTGCGCGGGGGTTAAAGGGATTAAAGTACCCTCCCTTCCACCCTCTCTCTCTCTCTCTCTCTCTCTCTCTCTCTCTCTCTCTCTCTCATATCAATTTTATGTTCCAGACCCACGGACTGACGACCCCTTGACGGTGTTTTATCTTTCCCTTTTATTTCTCCGAGGGCGCTAAACACATTGATTTCGGCATCGTCACCGAACAGTAACGAGGATAGCCAACAAGGAGATATAGATCGGAGATCCACCAACACCAGTACCACAAACACTTCAATACACTCTCCCTTTCGTCTTCTTTTTTTCTCATCTTCGCCCACTTGCCGTTGCTGAGCAGGCCTATATATATAGTATATATATACCATCTTTCCTAGTTTTTTGACGTAGTCCATTCGAAACAGAGTGCCGTATGCCCAGTGTCTGTGGTACACAGCCAGGCTTACTTTTCCCTCTATATTAAGGTATACAGTGGGAAATCGAAGGTAACCAGGCAATGTGCCTTTGCAGAAATCTTTACGGCTTTCAGCTTGCTTGGCTTTCTGTGGATAAGGTTCCCGGAGTGTAACATGAGCTCGATATCAATGCCATAACACCGGCATAACAACCTGAGGAACAGGTTTTATACGGCTGGTTTACAGGAAAGATGACATGGATCCAATGGCAATTATGTTGAGTCGGGCAAATGACAAGCCTAACTTTAACAGTAAACGCAATGTAAAGCAAACTTTTGCAGTAGCTAGTTTAGAAGTGATTGCTATGACTGGTTATGACCAATGGTTAAGTCGTCTTCGAAAAAGTTATGAATGATAACACCGGTATGCCAATGGTTAAAACCGCTGTCGTTCTGTCTAAAAAGGCTAGAATATAACTTGAGACCAAAATGTCCAAATCCGGCGCAGCAAGTACCAAGAAGTGGTCGCGAGCTGATTGCTTCGCTCACTCCAAGAACAGGCAAGAGGAGACGTGGCTGAGGTTGGGACTCCAGACACTGGCAGAGGATAACTACAGGTTGTCTGTGCGGCTGGACAAACACATGGCAAGGCTCCGGGAATCGCTAACGGGGCTCAGAGCATGTACAGGCTACGCCACCTGGGACACCGGAAATGAGGTCATAGAAGAAGACAACCGTCAACAGTCCGCTCATAAAACGGTCACATTCGCCGATTCCGTTGCCATGGTGAAGTCACCACGCGCAGCAACAGCGTTTCACGCATCTCATATTCGGAACTCAGCAGTTCGTAAAGCAAAGCCTGAGCGATGTACTTTGAACCAGTTGGCCGGTCACGGTCTCCATTGGAAACCACAACCGACGTCACGCATGACGCCGAGCGTATCACAGGAGACAACAGCACAAATCGGAGCCAAGATGGCATCAAGTGGAGGCACAGTTCTCCTTCAGCGCGAGGCGACGCAGTTGCCCTCTATTTTCGCCCTAGAGCACGCCCGCCAGGAGGCTCTGCGAGCGGGCGGAAGGAATGTATTCCGCGTACGTCATCAAACGAGCGAGACTCCCAGTGCTAGCGAGAGTCGGGCCTCCTCGTACTCATATGATACCAGCCTTTACGACTCAGAGTCAGAGGGGGAGAGGGGTAGCATGGTAGTGGACGCCATTCATACCATACCGGTCGTACCAACTCGGGATAATACTAGTGGCAGGGCGTTGCAGCGTACCGACAGCATTACAAATGCCCCGGCTCAAGGTGACCAGCCAGCCATAGACAATGATAACGAAGGCACAACGACAGCTCCCGCCTCAGCTGTGGATCAAAATGTGACAGCTGACTCCCCTACAACAACCAGTCAGCCAGATGCAGAGACAACACCTCCAGATAATACTCACCCGACCAACAACTATTACAGTGTTAACTACTCGGCCCTCAGCATGAGGACGCCGGGCAGTGTAGGTGCCAGTACACCCAGTAAAGGGATTATCGGACGTGGTACGCTCAGTAAACCGCAAGCCGTGGCAGAGCAGGAGGAGGTAAACCGGTTGGTACACCGCTCACTCACCGACATATTGGCCGACCGGAAACAGCGTCAGAGCAATCAGTCAAGGCCCAGTACGACCCCAGGTGGCGGGCGTACCAACACGGTATGCTTGCCTGTTTCGCGTTACCTGAGGGCGATAGAGGCCCGACAGGACACCGACCACTTACTCCCAAGTGCCAAGAACCTAAGGGTGCCCATCTCGAGGGGTATGATTCGCCGGGAGGTGACCCGCCTCACACTACAGGCACCTCCGCCCACTCCCCGTACTGACCTGGAGAGGAGAAGAATGGATGAACTACAAGACAGGATACGGGAGTTTCTGGACTCGATGCCAGGACCGGAAGAATCCGGGATTATCGATATCCGGGATCCATATGATAATTGGGAGGCCGGCGAAAGGTGGTTGCTGTTGTGACGTCATTAACGCCGGGGTCCATATGATGACTAAGAGGTCGGCGATAGGTGGTTGCTGTTGTGATGTCATCATGATTTTTTCTGTTATAGTATGAGTAACTAGACCCATGGGCGTAGACACTTTGAGGCAGAGATATCCCAAGACTGCCGCTGAACCTCACAATTTTTTAAATTTCCTCTTCACCCTCTGTGTGACACATCGCTAAACTAGTGTGCGATTTTCTTCAAGAGTGATTGAGTGGGATTAGAACCTATAAGCCTAAGCATCTCATCACCATATAAAGCCACAGGAGAGACTAACACCTAGTACATGATTACAATGCACATAGTACGAGGAGCTGTGAGATTTGCAAAGCTTAAAATTTCACAAATGACAGTAACCACTCCCTGGCGCTGTGCAGAACTGTTTGCAGGAGTATATGCTATGCACTTCCTGAGATGCAGTGTTCTTTTGTTTCTCTCACATAGTTCAACGTGAACGCAAAGGACATAAAAGTTAAACACCACTGTTAACACAGCTAGTGTAAACTACTGGTGTCTGACACAAACGTAATCCCCAAAGCAAGAGTTATGTCTCACTCTGCTGTAAATGAGCAGTAGGCAGTAGACAGTATGGTTATCATCATCATCATCATCATCATCAATCCTCTTCTTCTTCATAGTCTTCTTTTTTCCTTCTTCTTCTTCTTCTTCTTCTTCTTCTTCTTCCCTCACGGTGACGAAATTTATTGATTGCATTTGAGTTAAACTCCCGCGGTACCTTGGGGAAGATCACACAAGTCAATGCTGAGAGTAGCGCCACCTGTGGGAACACAAAGCCGTCACACAAAGTTGGCTGTTGTAGGGTTTTATACAGTATATGGCCAAACGGCGATGTAAAACCCGATTTTCTGCTTGGCTAATACCCTTGTACTACTTTAACTCATGTTACCACATGGACTTTTTAAACAAAGTATTTATTCCTGAAAAAAAAAACAATCTGTAGAGAATTATTAAAGCCGCCAAAGCCATGCAATGCAAGTGTGCTAGACAGTGGCAAAGGGGCTAGTACCTTTACTACTGCCTTTACATTCAGCTCACGGCAGTGAATGTGCTGGAGCTTGAAACAAATTGCTGTTGTGTGCTGTAGTTCAAAACGGGAATGACTAACCGCACCTTTGTAACTGACAGTTGCCACTTTAGTTCGACTCCACGAGACCGTGACATCATTGGCCGCAGCGACAGAAGATTAATGGGGCGAGGGCCTGAGATGTGGGTTGGACTCCGTGGATATACTAAAGTATAAATTTTGACTTAAGTGCGATTCTTAACCAACCCCAGGGTGTAGATTACCCATCACATCCAGTAACACATAGGCTAAAATTTTTGTGAACTCTAGCCCTGATTTTTAAGAGCAAATTTGTCGTGTTCAAGACACCCGAAACAAGCGACCTGGCTACTGGACAGCCGAACTTTCGCATATACATTCATATCTTGAAATGTAACAGAAACAACTCTTTAGCTCTTGCTCGGAATACCATCCGGGATGAGCCTACTTTGCTACATCTTGTCTTTAACCGTATGCCTTGGTAATGTCGATGGATATCGTATATTAATCATGCCCCTGCAAACCAAGAGCAGAATCTCGGGCCTGGGGAGCTTGGGAGAGGAACTGGCTTTTAGAGGTCACAATGTTTATTTCTTGGTACGCAAACATTTAATAATGTCCGTACCACAGTGGATCGAATCTCATCCTAACATAACTCTCATTCAATACGGCGTCGCAGAGGACGAAAAGGATAGTAATGCAGACACTATCAGGGTGCTATTTCAGAGACAAGGGGCCAGAGTAGACTATTTTTCCAAGACGGCTGCCTACTTTCAAGAAGAGTGTGAAACGTTGCTATTGAACAACAGAAAGTTACTTGAGCGCCTCGTGAAACTTCATCTAGATGTAGCAATTGTCGAATCCGTGCCCATTTACAAATGTCCATTTCTGATACCTTACACTTTGAATATCTCGTTCATATATTACTCGTCTTTCTTAGATCCATGGATAGCTAGGCTACCTTGGTTGCCTTCTCTTGCACCAACAGCTATTAGTCAACTGTTGTTTCAACCACAGACAATGGACCTTTTGAAAAGAGTGCTGAACACCTTAGCCACTGCGGCCACGACCATTCTGCTCACCTTGCTCATGGAACCCCGCATTCCCGAAATAACCAGGCGATATAACTTCCGCGGTTCCCTGGATGATCTACCTCCACAATCCATTCTGTGGTTACATGACAACGACCCACTGTTAACCTGGAACTACCCGACCATGCCCCACGTTGTAGACGTTGGAGGACTCGGCATCCATCTCGCACAGCCTCTACCCAATGCTCTGGAAGCGTTGATATATTCGTCAGATGAAGGGACAGTACTGGTATCGTTTGGTACAGCAGTGACCTACTTACCTCCAGAAGTAATCCGGAATATGCTGTTCGCATTTCAACGATTCCCTCGGCACATCTTTCTGTGGTCCCTTCCAAAGGAATTGGTACCGGTCACCGATGTTCCTGATAACGTTCACATGCGTCACTGGTTGCCTCAAAGCGACGTCTTGGCTCATTCGAAACTAGTTTTATTCGTATCACATTGTGGGATTCGCGGGACATACGAAGCTATGTTCAACGGAGTCCCCATGGTGTGTCTTCCTGTCCTGGGAGACCAGAATCAAAATGCCAGAAATGTGGCAATGAAAGGCTATGGTCAAATTCTGAATATTTTTTCCTTCACCACAGAAGAACTGCATAGAACGATACATCACGTCTTGAACACACCCTCTTTCAGGATCCAGACACAACGTGCCTCAGAGATGTTCCGAGATCGTCCGGAGACCCCGAGACAAGTTGGTGCCAGGTGGGTGGAGCACGTGCTGAAGTATGGAGGCGCTCACCTAAAATCTCATGCGTTCGAGTTGCCCTGGTGGAGCTTCTGGCTGCTAGATGTGATGGCGTTCCTCGTTTTCTGTCTGACCGTGATATTTGTTTTAGGATGGCTTATCTGCCGACGTCTGTATGTCTACAGTTTTCGAGTTTGTGGAAGGAAAATAAAACCTGACTGAGGCAATGTTCTTGGTATAAAGATCGGAATCATTCGCTCTGCAACATGTTTAGAAACCCATACACCCCATATGTATTTACAGTTTTTTTTTCATTTGTACAGACCAGGGTCCAGTTTCTCGAAAAATCTTGTCTAGAAACGGACTTAAGTTCACTAATCACCTTGGTAACCATTGTCTTTTTCATGCTTAAGATCACTAGAGGACTTAAGATTTTTTGAGAAACTGGCCCCAGCTCTGTGACTGTTAGCTGTGAGCTACAATTTTCTTCATTTAGAGTTACCCGCTCTGTGATTGTGATCTGTTTTCTTTATTTAGACTTACCACTCTGTGACTGTGATTTAGTTTTCTTCATTTCGAATTACCCGCTCTGTGACTGTTCACTGTGAGCTACAGTTTTCTTCATTTGGGCTTACCGCTCTGTGACTGTGATTTACAGTTTTCTTCATTTTGAATTACCCGTTCAGTGACTGTCCACTGTGAGCTACAATTTTTTTCATTTGCACTTACCCGCTCTATGACTATTCATTGTGAGCATTTGACTGCAATTATGCGTGTTGTGAACCTTGATAAACAAATATATGCTTATATCTTATGTTTGATAATTAGGTCCATCACTAAGGCAGAATAACTAGAGTTATGCGTTGTACTCATTGTTTTCATTACAAAAGCTTCTACTGAACACATACGACTGACTAAAAAACATTCGATTCTCTTAATTAGTCAAACTCATTTTACTGTTATTTTGGCTTCTGCCTCGAAAACAAGCATGGTGATTGGTTCCTTTTTTTAAATTTTTGATGACCTGCGACCTGACCTGGGAAGAGAATCCTGGTGACAATAGTAAAAGTGAGATGGAGCCTATTTCGCCCCTACAATTTGTGAACGAATGATTTATGTGAAATTTAAAACGTGACCTGCAGAGTATTCAACGCTGCGAATTACTAAACTTTTATGGCCTAAACGAGGGCACGATGACACCGTAGCTGAGACCCCCCCGTCGGTTCTGCTTAAATGCACACAAGGTCGTCACAGGCCGTGTATCACACACAGCACCTCAATAAACAACCGGAATGATGTGTGCCTTTCGGTACTTCTACGGTAGCTGATTTGGGACATCAAGCATTACTATTATTAAATTATTTTTATCTTACGATAACGTGACAACCTCGTTTCATCTTGAAACGGTGTGTCGAAATCTCGAAACGGTAATCTCGACGTGTTATGTCGTTATCTGGCAATAAAACATTTAAAAAATAAATGCTGTGTGTCCTAAATCAGACACCGTAGACATTAACATTCCCTCTCTAGCCTTTGAGAAACTCTGTTCGGTAAGTTAAAGGGTCCATAAATAACTGTGACAGATATTTCAGGACGATATTATAGACCAGTCCCTGGTAAATAAACTCGAATGCTACGTTACGTTCGTGTATGTCGTATGTCTATAAAGTTTAACGATGTTACTGATTCATATCTGTATCGGATCACGAGATGAGGATATAGACATGTGATATCGTTATGTCTTGCCGTAAAACAATTAAAACAGTAAAGCCGTGTGTCCTAAAGCAGCCATCGTAGACTTTAACATTCACTCATGGCCGTAAAGAAAAGCTACATGGCAAAAAGGTGAGGGCTGCAAGAACTGTGACAGATATTTCGGGACTATATAAAACGCCAGTCCCTGGTAACCTCGATTGTTATGTACGCCGTGTGTCTGGCTTGCGGGTTAACGATGTTACTGAAATGTATTTGCGGCGGATTCTGCCTACTCCTGTTCGCATGTCAAATCGCTGGATATCGAATCGCCATCATTCCGTCACAGGTGACGAGTCACGTTTTGACTTTAGGAAGCCTGGGTGAAGAACTGGCAATCCGTGGCCACGATGTTTATCTCCTGGCAAAGGAAGGTTTGTCTCTCCCTGGGTGGGTTGAATCCCAGCCTCAAATGACAGTGATTCGCTATGGAGATGCAAGGTCAAGGAACCCACAAGACATCATTCTTGCGTCTGCATCGTCGATATTTGAAAATAAGGGGAGCATGCGGGTTATTTTAATCTAACTTAACAGCTCACCTGAAGAAAGAGTGTGACGATCTGTTACTGGACGATGATTTGTTTGAGCACCTCAACGGGTTGAATCTGGACGTGGCAATAGTGGAAACTCTCCTTAAGTGTGCCTTCCTGTTACCACACAGGTTGGGTGTTCCATACATATCCTACTCCGATTTTCTTGACCCCTGGATAGCCAGACTGCCGTGGCTGCCTTCCCTGGTGCCTCTTCCCTTAACCCAGTCGGTTTTCGTTATACAAGACCTGACGCATTTTAGCAACAGACTGTTGAGTACTCTGATAGCCATAGCATGGAAAATATTCCGAGCGTGCACGAATCCGGCTCTGCCTGAAGTCATGACCAAATATTCTCAATATGGCCTCAATGTTGGCTCTTCAGCTGAACTGGCATCGGAGTCTCTGTTGTGGCTAAATGCGAACGACCCACTACTGGATTGGCATTATCCATCTATGCCCCACGTTGTGGACGTTGGTGGACTTAACATTCGCCCCGGACAGCCGCTACCAGCAGATCTGGAAACATTACTAGCGGGATCGGACCAGGGAACCATTCTTGTATCGTTTGGGACAATGCTATATAACCTGCCTGGAGAAGTAATCCAAAAGATGATTACTGCATTTCAACGATTTCCTCGGTACACCTTCTTGTGGACGGGTGGTAATCGGTCAAGCCTTGCAACGGACCTCCCCCGTAATGTTCACCTTCGAGATTGGGTACCCCAAAATGATGTCCTTCGTCATGCAAATGTGGTCCTATTTATATCCCACTGTGGCAAACAAGGAATATATGAAGCTATGTATCACGGGGTACCCATGGCAGCCATGGCAATCACTTTAGAGCAGCAGCAAAATGCTAAGCTGCTGGAAGCGAGGGGGTATGGCCAAGAGATTAACATTTTTGACTTCACTTCAGAGGACCTATATACGAATCTTAGCGATATTCTAACGACCCCATCGTTCAAAATCAATGCGCAGCGTGCCTCGCGCCAATTTCAGGAACGCCCAGAAACCCCCAGACAGACTGGAGCCAGGTGGGTGGAGCACGTGCTGAAATATGGCAACGAACATTTGAAATCTCGCGCGTTCGAGTTGTCCTGGTGGAGCTTCTGGCTGTTAGATGTGATGGTGACCTTCGCATTGTCGTTTTCCATTATGCTGTGTCTTGTTTGGATTATCTGCTGGGGTTTATGCCGTTGCTGTTGTGGGCAAAAGAACCGCTAAAAGAAAACTGAATAACCCACTATGCCTGTCAGCACATGGTAGATTCACCTCTTAATCACCTAGAATTTATTTCAATAAGCAGGCCTATTGTGTGTTTACCGTTATGTGATTCCCAAGGGAAAACAACACCTTATTTGCTTGATCCCTTGAGTACTATTTTACTCATTAATGAATAACCACAAGTCTATCAAAAGCAATACCCCCATATAACCTGTAAATATGTGTGGAATATATAACAAATTAATTGCGTTATGAAACTAAAACATGTAGATACCGCCCCGACAAGGGTATAGTAAATCGTAACTTGAAAAAGTACATTCTCAATAAGCTTGTTGTAGAGACCTGGTGGTGGGAGGCGCTGACTGTAATAAACCGCACAGAGAACCTGTGTATTCTTTATTATTCTTGAGAACCTGTGTATTTTTATTATTATTTTGTTACACAAAAAGACAAAAACAAATGACAACCTTGGACCCTTAGTGTTTCGATTTTGTAGCTCTGCTTTGTGATGCTGCATAGCATAACTTCCGACATGGCACGCGCGTCCGTCGTCCGGAAAATCCGTCTTATCTTGTCTGAAATCGCCAAATGGGTTGACGTCACATTAGGTAAAAAGGTACAAATCTACCACATACCCAGGCAATATTTACGGTTTCGATTTTTTACTTTTGTAATCTAATTTTTAGGTTTGGTTAACATGAAATCATAAAAATAATTTATTATGGGAGGGGAAATTTTCAAACGACATTTCAAACGCACGCCAGATTCACTGTCCCAAAAACATGTACACTCCTAGATAGGGTCTCTACCAAAGGTGCTAAAAGAATAATGGCATTCCAAATTTCGACGTTTTGGCATTTTTGTTTTAGCGTCTAACATATATGGTAACGATTTAGTTAATGAGAAACTGTATATAAGACCCAATATCTTGAAAAGAGTTGATCATAGAGGGAAACCGAGCACAATTTGGCCCTCGGTGCTTGATAATAATAATAATAATAATAATAATAATAATAATAATAATAATAATAATAATAATAATAATAATAATCATGCTCAGTAGTCGATCCACTTTAGCCAACATTCCACCTTTGGCTCATTTTAGCCAACACACATGCCCTGACCATACCATTGGATAAGCATTGTTCGTGCCCATGGGATATCGGCTATCACTGCATAACGCTGTGTTAAATCAAAAACCCTTTCCAACGGAATCCAGTGTGCATGGCAATTCGATGAAGACAGGCAACAGGGAGTATTTGTCGCCACAAATTCGCAGTATGAATCATGAGTTTCATTCGGAAGCCGAAGCAACTACCTTGGTCATATGACTACCCTTTAGCCAAGCATATTGCGACAAATAAAAGCCCCCGCCAATCGTGGAATGTCCCTGTTTTCGCGCCTTTACCCTTCTTTCGGGTATCTTCGGAAACTTTTCCCGCCAAGGGGTTTAAAATACTCCCTATTCCGTGTGCACGGGCCTGTTGGAAAATCGGGTATAACCTGTGATAACTTTGAAAAATCCAGGTTTAAATTATAATTATTACATAGATTCCGTCCACACGCTGTTTGAGATATTTTAAACTTTTTAAGATGTGTATTGACGCTAAAGTTTTCATGACCAATATACTACTTAGGATAAGATTGTGAGTAGATATGTAATTAATATAGCTAACGTGCTGATATCCGATCTTTAAGAAGATGAGTCATTTCTTTTTCTCTGCAATTCGCTGTAGTAGTAGTAGTAGTAGTAGTAGTAGTAGTAGTAGTAGTAGTAGTAGTAGTAGTAGTAGTAGTAGTGGTAGTAGTAGTAGTAGTAGTAGTAGTAGTAGTAGTAGTAGT
>JAAUYG010042522.1_pt1 | contig 13754 bp, 16 predicted proteins | sample 7278091 | NCBI WGS metagenome assembly JAAUYG01 (sample SAMN14350201, study PRJNA611818) | marine sediment metagenome | isolation source: surface marine sediment (0.6m) | place: French Polynesia: Moorea | collected 2018-08
CCCCAAAAAAAAAAAAAAAAAAAAAAAAGCGAAGTTTGTACACAAATCTCCGTGATGACAAAGTCTAGCCAAGTACTGCTGCTATCATCGGTAATAAATTACAAAATATACACACACCCAACCCCCCCTTGAAAAAGTACAAGAAGATCTGTATCTAAATCTCCTCTGGTAAAAAACTGCAAAGTCTGTATTCATGTTCCGCCTGGTAACAATTAAGTCTATAGCCAAATTCCACTACCCCCCCCCCTCCCACACACACACCTCCACCCTCCACCCCAGGCCATGGAACAACACCTGTAGGCAAATCCCTGATAACAAAGGTGTAGCCAAGATCCTAGTAACAGTGTATAGCCAAAACACCCAGCAGCAAGTTTGTCTGAAGCCAAAATTACCCATGGTCACAAAGTCTGCAGTCGGGACTCTGATCCCCCTGGTAACAAAGACTGTAACCAAATCTATTGGTAACAAAGTTGGTAACAATTCTGTAGTGGTAAGAACCTCTGCCGCCAAATCCTCATGGTAATAAAGCCTTGTACCATACACCTCTGGTACCAAGTGTAGCCAATTCATACACATACAGTAACAAAGTTGTGTAGTCCAATTCAACCCTGGTAACAAAGCCTGTAGTCAAACAAAGTTCCCCCCCCTCCCCCGAATAACAAAGTGTTCGTAACAAAGTGTTGGTAACAAAGTCTGTACATCCACACAACCTTGGTAACAGGGGTAGCCAGTTCCCCCTGGTAACAAAGTCTGTAGCTAAATTTCCTCCTAGTAACAAAGTCTACCAAAACGAAGCCTGTCCCCCCAATAACAAAGTGTGTAGTCCAATTCCCTCTTGGTAACAACTCTATACAGCGACACAATCCTGGTAACAGGTGTAGCCAATTCCCCCTGTAGCCAGATTTCCTCCTGGTAACAAAATCTGTAACCAAAGTACTCCCTCGTAACCAAGCCTCTAGCCAAATGAAGTCTGTAGCAAAATTCCTCTCTGTAACAACAATCACAGAGCTTACTTATATTTACAGATTCCACTAATTCCCCAATTCTCACGTGAAGATTATCTGCAGTAATTTGCATATACTGCCAGCAGAGGCCACTAGGGTCCTCCTACTATTCCAGACTCTCGTGCCATCTAAAATCTCTGGATGGACTCATATACATTGTTACTCAATATGCTTGTCCTTCCATATTGTTTCAGCTTCAGTAACTTGTTCAGTCCATCAGACAAGCCGAAGACGAAACGCGTCACGCCTTTGCCATCAGCCACGGTGCGATATAACGCACCAACCAGCAACCTAAGACCCGCTGGTGACCCGAACAAGAAGCAGAGGGACAAATACAATCTGGGAGAGAAGACCAAGGCATACGAATTCCTGCAAGATGACCTGTAAGCAGATATACATGGTAGAAAATCTGTTCACTTTGTGCCAGTGTAACTGTACTGGTATACATGTATAAATGCAGACAGCTTACAAGGATGTGTGAGAAGTTGAATTCATGCTTGAGGACAGTTAACATACAGTGATTATCTCCTGCACATGTCAAATTTGATGCCGTAAAAGTCCTCATACTGCAGTTGCCTATGCCGCCAAGCAGGTTTAAGTTTCACTAAAATTTTGCCATCCAACTCCAATCCTAAATTAAATATAACAGTATTATGCACACCACCCAAGGTTCTTAGCTGACAGATAGTGGTGCAAAAAGTATTTCGAACTTTTTTGAATACTGGTAGATGACTGAAAAGCAAAAATTAATGATCCAGGAAGCCACCGAAAGGTTAAATTTTATCAGTTAAGTATTAATATTTTACTACATGTATAAGAGATGCACCCTTACTTTATTCTGCATGCAGTCTTGCTGAGAAGTCTCGCAAGGAACGGGAGAAAGAGCGGCGGGAGCAGTACAAGCAGGTGCGAGCCCACGTCAAGAAGGATGACGGTCGTATGCAGGCGTACGGTTGGAGCCTGCCCGCCAAGTTCTCCCCTCCCACCCCCAAGGAATCTCAGAGCAACAAGCCTCAGGTCCCGGTCCCTGTGCCTGTCTACTGCCGACCACTACTGGACAACGACAGTGATACCTGTGACAAAAAGGTACAGATAAAGGGTGATTGATTGTCAATATCGTAGTCCCCGTCTAATAGGGGTGCCCCTTCCACCAAATAATTCTGTCCTTACTAGAGAGGTGTCCTTTGGTGAGAGGGAGGCTTTAAAGGCATTGATAGTAGCTGCCAAAATAATTCTGTCCTTATTAGAGAGGTGTCCTTTGGCGGGAATGTCCTTTAATCGACACCTGTATACATGTACAATGTATGGTAGTTGATGAGATTATACACATGTGTGGCATGTATTTGTACATTCATGCATACATGGCATACTTACATTATAATTCATACGTGGCATACATTATCTGCTGCTTCCATACTAGTTCGTGGGGTTGTAGGCCTATCAAAAATTGTTTCCGGGGGCCCCAAAGAATGACACAAACTGGGACTACTTCCATACATGTATAGAATTAGCATTTAAACTGCATATACACATGAATATCTGTACATATAAATGTTAAGTATACATGGATGTAACTACCTATATGCACTAGGCATAAGCCGTACAGTAACACTATGTCATCGTCTCCCCCTTCCTGTATCAGCTGTGGTGTGCTGCTGGGGTTAACCTCTCTGGTGGGAAGACCAAAGATGGAGGTTCCATTGTGGGAGCCAGCGTGTTTTACAACGACCCACCGGAGGAGAAACAGGACACCGTAGCCAAGGACGAGGTGGAGAAACTTGACCAAGAACTCAAGGTAGGCCATTACATGTTAAAACTGTGTTTTACAGGCAGCATTCTGATATATCACATTATTAAAGTTTTCAGAGATAAACTTTTCCTTACAGAAGTAGAGTTCATAGAGTGAATCACCCTATCAAAGAGCATCCCAGAATTAAGACCACTTATATTAGATCACCAAAAGTTGCAGACCAGTGCTGTATATGTATAATGTTTCAGAATAACCCCCCCCCCCCCGAAACGGAATTAAGACTACTTCTGCCTCAACTAGATTGAGATCTTAATTCTAACGCCCCTGTACATACAGTGGAACCTATCTTGAAAGACTTCCCCCCCCCTCCCCATTGGCCATAAAAATATTGTCTCTCAAGGAAGGTGGTCTTTGGTGACATGTTCAAATGCATTGAGGTACCTTATGCCAGGAATACGTGACCATTCAATACAGGACAGGTGGTCTCTTATGGCAGTAGCCTCTCCAAGAGTGGTTTCACTGTATTTATTTTCCGTGTGATGTTTCCAGGAACACGAGAAAGGCCTGAAGGCCCTGGAGAACGAGCAGCTCTCTTCCTTTGCCTGGATCTGTACAACCCTACACAACAGTAGCGAGGTCACCGTGGTGGACGCCAACAACCCTGGGGATGTCCTCGAGACCTTCAAAGTGGCCTCGTCACATGTTCTGTGTATTGCCAGTGTTCCAGGTATTATGCTCGAAACATATATTGAACAGTGACTTGGGTAAATTTCTGGTCACAAACTAACTTAGCTTTACCACCTGGCAAGTAGCCTTACTGGTCATTGATGCAGTGAGATGCATGTACATATGTATCAGTTGTGTAAAGATTTAACGTGAATGTATGCTGTCAAGGCTCCTAGAAACGCACCACCCCAGAAATGACTCCTACCCCCCACCTCCCCTCCACCCACCCACCCACCTCACCCCCCAGCAAATTAAGACCACATACTAGTAGTTTTTGCCAACCTGACATTACATACCAGAGCGATGTATTCAGTGCTGATTTGTTTGAATTTTGGGGCTGGGGCAAGTGAGGTTTATTATGTTGTGGAAATACATGTACTGAATTTATTGTACAATAGCCATAAAAGTTCTAATTGAAGCCGCTGGTATTATTAGAATGCAATTTTCGATATTCGTACAAATCATCCAAAAGTCTCTGTGTGGACTATATTAGAGCAGTATTAAGATTTTTATACTGTAAGGCTTTGCAACTCACAGCACAAGTTACCAGCTGATCATTTAGATAAAACATTCATTGAATGTTTTATGTGATGTTCTCTGGTGGAGAAACTGATGCCCAGCTAATAATAAATGATTTCCTGACTTGTTATATTACTGTTGCAAAGTGCCTAAATGTAAATCAAGCTGATTACAGGAGCTGCTTAGAGAATATGAGATCTTCCTTCAATAACTTGCCTACCATGAATTTACATAGAATATTTCATATAGTCAATATTCATATACCGGTAGTCAATATTTTGAAACAGGGGGTGCGGACTCAGTTAGATACTTTGTTGAATTTTAATATATACACATTCCACTAGACTTTGACCTTCTAGCCCTAATGCAGCTTCAATTAGAAGTGCGGCTTCAAATGAAACTTTTACGGAATATTAGAAACTTAGTTGTGATTTTCGTGTCTTTTCATTATTACAGCATCCGATATCTTACAGGATGGTATTCATAGCATGTATGCTAGAATTTGTCCTCTGTTCATTTAGCAATTTTGAAATAATAAACAAAATGTGTAGGTGATCCAAAATAATACGCATTTGGCAGATGTGTTCAGTGATGGTGCATCATTAGAATAGAGAGTACTTGAACCCCTTTTAGTAAGTGGAAAAATGCCAGAAGATACCCAGTGAAGGTCTAGAAAACTGGCACAATCGGTGCCCACTTATCATGTTTACAATTGGTCCAACCTACATGCATAATGCATCCCTGATGTCACTGACTAAAGGCCATGAAAGGTGCATAATGACAGGTTCCTGAATGAAAGCAACTGCCGTGGTCCCTCTCTAAAGCAGGACAGTCTAGAGAGGACACGCATCTAGTAAGGACACAAATTCTTGGCAGCAAGTACCATGACTGCTTGTGATGCTCCCTCTTACCAAAGGACACCTCATTTAGTCTAATAAGGACAGAATTGTTTAGCAGAAGGGGTGTCCCTATTAGAGGGGTGCCACTATATTCATTTAGTGCTTTTGCGAAGTGAAACGCTTAATAGTGTCTTGTGTTTATTTGCCTTTCTATCTACCTCCAGGAGCAATGGAGAGTGACTATCCCAGGGATGGTGAAAATATACTGACAACAGGTACAGACTGGGGTGATCCCAAGTCCCCGCGGCATTCCGCCAGCAATGACACAGTGTCAGACACAGCAGGCAGTGACCAGGACGGCGCCGGGATCGGGGGCATCACCCTCGTGCAGTGTGCTACGGGGGCAGCCGGTCATGACACGGCTTCCATGTCGACGGGGTCAGCCAGTGGAGCAGGTTAGCATGCAGACGTTCCATTCTAGGGACCCATTCCAGAAAATTCTTAAGTCTCAAACCAAACTGAGCACCCACTAATCACCTTGACAATCATTGCCATTTCCATGTTTAAAATCTCTGTTTGGGCCTTAAATTTTTTGTTAAAACCAGCACCAGTCGTCCAGCGGTAATGTCTTTCCTCATCAAAGCATTATTTCATCACTCATACCCATGACGATATATATTTGAACATTTTCTTGTTACCATGGTTACAAAATGTACGTCAATCTTAAACACTTGGCCATGTGTTACAGACCTTCTAGGTTGTATATTATCGAGCTTAGCTAATGTACAATATGCAAGAATTCAGGTTAATATGTGCTAGATATAGAAAGAAAATTGTATGGTGAAATATAGTAAAGGTGCACCCAGTTTATCATTCATGGAAACATAGTGTTAGTCTTTTAGCGGCTATACATAAGTTTCACGTAAACCACTACATAGGTACTGGTAATGATAGTTCTTGGCAATGTTACTACAACTGATACAATTATGTTTAAGGTTTTTGGTGATTTTCATTTAATGCCTATTTTAATGTGCATGTTATTTGGGTTTGTATTTGGTGCTGGGTCTGTCAGTTTTGCTTGTTCATATACAACTTCTACGGTGGTCCCTCACTTCGTGGCGATCCTCAGCTACAACCATCCAAATCGTAGAACATGAATATCGGGCCAAACTATTCAGCAATAACTTTCCCTTCTTTCATTGCACACCTTGTTTGTAATGACCGTATGAATCCCTGTTGATATAGAGTGTCTGCACAAAAGAGGAGCAGCCGTGTTCTGTGAAACCTGTGTTGAGAGCTCACTGCCATGAGAGACCACCTGTTTTGAAATCCACAACTTTTTGCCATAAAGAACATCAGTTCAATACAATTGAATCAGTCATCATTCAAAAGACTATACCTCTTTTGAGGGATTTTTTTCTGGCGCAAGCAATGCTCTTTCAAGGCAGATATTTCCTCTATATTAATTGGTTACAAAAGTTGGCAGATATGGTCATTCCAGCAAAGTACTACTCTGTGTTGGACATTTTAAGATATCTATAACCAATAAAGAAAAAAAAAATGTCTATCTCCTAACCTCCCCTCTCAGTGCCCCCTGAGGTATCTGGTGGAGCTGGATCTGATCCTGGTGTTGATGCTGTTGAGGCTGAAGGAACAGGGGCCCAAGATGGGGACTCTGGGAAAACAGGTGCTGGTGCATGAAGTTTTGCATGTTACATGTACTTTTTAAACTGGTATCTGGTTGAGTGGTTTTGCATTTCAACATACCGGTATATGTGCCTATACTATAGTTTTCATTAAAAAAAATGAAAAGAAACACTTTTCCTTCATTCAGGCTTGTGGACTGCTGTTACTGTGACCTAGCTACCGGGGTAGTAGCTTTTAACTTATTACACTTAGAACTTTCCATCTCATGGACATTTTACGAACCACATGTCAACGGAAATGCCAACCCCATTTCAACAGGAAAGAAAATCAATATTAACTTTTAGAAAATATAATATATGCGCTCATAAACAGTAAACAATACAATGTCTGTAAAAATATAACAAATTGAATTTTACCTGTATACTAAAAAACATAACAGTGTCAAAGTATCACATTTTCAAAACTTTTTCCTAAATATATATGAGAAATAGTAATTGGTATTTAGACAAACTGGTTGTATATGTACATGTATGTGTCACATAGATGGATATCGTAGGCTGACATAAAAGCCTTTCATTGGCTGCATTTGTATACTGGTACATAGATATAGATATGGTAGTTAGACAGTTTGATATAAAAGCCTTTTGTTAGCTGCAGTTTGTGTACTAGTGCACCAATACCTCGATATATATGGTATGTCTTTTGGTTGGTGAAGGTTGGTTTCCTTATCAGTTAATAATATAATAATAATAATAATAATAATAATATCATGTTGTCTGTGTGAGATCAACATACACACCCAGTTTGAGTTACACCAGGTGAACTTTCTGTTTTGCTTTTGACTTTGATCAGACAAAGGTGATGCCTACAGTGGCCTTCGTGTTTCCATGGCAACTGGTTCCCCGGTGTCATCGGCATCCAGCACTCCCGTTCACTCGGCACGCGATAATAAACGCCTGCTGAAGGAACCCAGCGAGTTGATCAAGGATGGCATCAGCAACGTTCCTGTGGACAACGACTACGTGTCGGTTCAGATAGAAAAAATGAGCAGCGTCCTGCCTACCATGTGGCTAGGAAGTCAGAGCGGAAGGTGAGAGCGGCTTCGTCTGTCACAGCAAAACCTCATGAATGTGACATTCCAGTTGCTACCGTGTCTGATCTACGGTAGTCCCACTCTCATAGGGCTATCCGATTTGCTAGAAATTGTGAGCACTTCAAAGGGGTGGCCTGGCTTTGGTGAGATGGAGATTAAATGCATTCGTAGTATATTTAGTAGCAATACTAGTTGCGGCTATTAGGAAAGATTTGAAAAAGACTTTTAGGCACATCATAGAAGATGACCTCTGTAGGGAGTTGTTACCATGAGAGAGACCACAGTGTGCCAGCTGTCTCATGCCACCACTTGCAATGTATGATGTCAATATTAATATTGCATTTTATCAGTACAGTAAAATTTTTCTTAAAGACTCCACTGCCCTGAGAGACTGCCTGTCTTGAAGGATTACATAATTGTTTTCAGAAAGTCCCAGAATTCAATGCAATTTAACCTGTCCCCAAAGACCACCCTATTTTCAGAGACCATAGTGTTATGGGTGATCTTTCAAAACCAATTTCTACTGTATTTATGTTTAATTTTATATTTACAGTATTATTACTTATTTTAGTGATGCAAAACAGTGTCATTAAGTCGAAATTCAGAAATGTACCAATAATATTACCTGTAATACTTCTGTCTTCCGTGCATTTACATGTACAAATGTAGGTCGGTAAAATTAAAGACACTAAAATTATAACCCTGTATTTTGCAATATGTACAGTAGAACTTTTCTTTAATAGACCACCTCCTTGGCCATAAAAAGATATGACCTCTCAAGACAGGTGGTCTCTGGTGACAGGTTAAATTAGGTATGTTGAAATGTAGGTCTTTCTGAGACAAAATGTACGGTCGAAAGACAGGTGGATTCTCGTAGCTGTGGTCCCTCAAGAGAGGTTCTACTGCATACACATTTGTTTCTGGTTTCACAGTCCCCGCTGTTCCAGTATATGCCATACAGTGAAACCTTGGAATTAAGACCAAAGCGGACTTACATATTTCTGAGGTGGTCTTATTTCTCAAGCCAATAGAGTGCTGATGTGTAAATTTTTGGTCCCCCATTGAGTGGTCTTAATTCTTAAATGGTCTTATTTCCAGATTGGTCTCATCCAGGCCTTTCACTGTATGTGTTTTATATTTGCAGCTTGTACGTCCACTCGGCAGTTTCCCAGTGGAGGCGTTGTCTACACTCTGTGAGGCTGAAGGACTCCGTGCTGGCTATTGTGTAAGTGACAAAACCGAAAAAATGTTACTTATTGCTTGTTACAGTCCCCAAAAGAAGGAGAAACCTCTTTCAAACCTATTAATGAGCGTTAATGTCATGATTGCAGGATTATGAATCGTGCCTACTAGTTTGTGAATCGCAGGTGTCACCCTCTAATAGGGACACCCCCTTCTGACAGATGATTCTGTCCACATTAGAAAAGTGTCCTTTAGGTGAGGAGCATCAACTCCGTTCACTGACTACTTGCCGCCAAGATGGGTCCTTGAAGAGATAATCACTGTGCACCACTTTGCTAAAACTGATGGCTTAGTGTGGGCAAGGGAAGTCAACCTTTATCAGTGGTATATACAGTAGTCCTTCTATAAAAAGGCCATTCTTCACTGCTATATATACATGTATTTATGTATTCTTGTTTCCCTTACTTTCAGTCATGTGAAAGGCCGTGTCTTTGTGGCTCTCGCTGACGGTTCAGTGGCAGTATTCCACAGAGCAACAGGTAACATTAAGCACCAGAGGGATAGTGCATGTACATGTACCATCAACACTGCTTTTGCATGTATACATAACTTTTTTATATGCTCAAGTACTTCGTGTACATGTATCTTCCATCAAGATATTTTAAGATATTTTGGTTTGTTAAAATTGACAAAAAACAAAGCAGGAAGTTGGCCAGGATTATTTCTGGATGATCAGAATCAAACAATGACAGGGTGTTCTTCCGTGGTATATTAGCTTTCTGTACAATGGTGTGCACTATTTAGCTTCATTTGGTAAGTGTACTTAGAGTGGCCCCTCATAATGGTACCACTACCAGTAACAATTAATTTTCTACTACCAAACATACAGTGGAAGAAAACCACCCACGGTCAAGGCCAAAGTGGTCTTAATTCTAAGGTGGTCCTAATTCTGAAAGAAAATAGCATATATATAGTAATTTTTGAGGAAAAGGAAGGAAAAGTGGTTTTAATTCTGATGTGTTTATTTCCAAGGTGATCTGAACATATTAAAGATTCCACTGTATGTGTATATCATTACCAGAGACCTGTATAGCATAAGAACACAGCTGTATCAGAAAAGGAAAGAGTTATTTGCTTTCCTCTCCCCTTGCAGATGGTCAGTGGGATCTGACCAACTACCACCTGCTGGACCTTGGTAAACCACACCATTCCATACGCTGTGTGTGTGTGGTGGGAGCCAAACACGTCTGGTGTGGCTACCGCAACCAGATACATGTCCTAGACCCGCAGACGCTGAAGCTAGAGGTAACCTATACATACACAGCGATGGTCCACGCCAAAGTGGTCTTAATAGTGTGGTGGTCTTGGGATAATTCTGGAACAAATGGCATGCATATGTAACTTTTGGTCTTACAATAAGTACCAGTAGTCTTAATTCTGGGATGGTCTTGTTTCTAGGGTGGTCTGAAGACAGGGCTCCATTGTACTACATGTATGTGTACACTGAGTTGGGGTGAAAAGTTTGTGTACCCCGGTATTTGATGCAAGCATAAAGTAAGCCTGTGGCGAAGTATCTGAGTAATGCTTTTCAGACACAATAACATATGCTTAAAAGGTACTGTATTTTAAGTATGGGGCTCTGCTTTGCAGAGTGTGCTGTTGGTTTGTATATAATATGTGCAATTGGGTTTCATATAAGCATTTGCTGAATGGAAGAAGTTATTCTTTTAGATAAATTCTTCTCCATACAAGGGTTACCTTAACTTAGTGCACCATCAGCCCATATGTTACAGCAGCCTCTTGTACGTTTCAGAAAACGTTCGATGCCCACCCTCGCAAGGAGAGCCAGGTGCGTCAGTTAGCATGGGTAGGGGATGGTGTCTGGGTCTCTATACGTCTTGACAGCACCCTGCGTCTCTACCATGCCTATACCCATCAACATTTACAGGACGTTGACATTGAACCCTATGTCAGCAAAATGCTTGGTAGGTACAGTACTAAAATGCAAAATATTAGTCGGGTGGTCTCAGGCAAAGGTTCACTGTATATACTGTGTAATTAGATGGTGAATTGACTGTCAGGACAGGGCACATACTTATTGATCACCTGAGTAAACATTCAATCCTTTACTGCAGCCTTCCCGGAGTCACAACACTCGAGGTTTTGGACTCCTCCTAAAGCCTATTTTCACAGACGCCTACTGTTAGTATTCTGCCATGAGTGTTGCGTATTAATTTATGTCGCAGCAACATATAGTCTGTCAAAATCCCTAAATGGAGGGTTGCTGTAATTTCCCCGCTAATGGCATTGAATGGTTATTTTCACGCCGAAACAGATCAGTGCAGCTTCTGTTAAAAGTAGTTCCATGAACATTTCCAATTAACTTTGGATAACTGATGAAGTTCAAGGACAAACATGTCCCACAATGGCTACATGGAAGACTCCAAGACCGTGGGTGTTGGCATCTGGGAAGGCTGCCTTTTCTTATGTCTGGTGGTCTGCCGCCAAGGGCACACTTACCTCTCGACTGTTACCCCCAACACGCCCATGCCAGTGCAGCTACGATTGATACAGACCTTTTAATCATATCTGTTCAAATCTTGCTGGGATGCATTATGACGGAGTGGCAGTTTGAAACGCCGCCAGTTGGCAGGTACCGTGCTACCCTGCAGGACAGTGCTTCCTGTCACATGATGCTACATCATATGTCCTACTTGTTCCCTGGGACTTGTCCTTCTAAAAAACTACCAAGGCAGAAACTTATTGTGATTCTTTATGTGGAGAGGATGGGGTATTATGTCTTTAGAGGAGGTCGTAAAAGATTGAATTTTTCACAGTGGTAATATCAAAAATTGTTCAAATTTATTACACTGCTAGATCTAGGCACTTATAGACAGGATTCAAAATTAGCCAGTCCAGGTGACTAAAAATTCATTGTCAGGAATTTCAAACGGCACCAAGAAACAATATTTCTGTTTGATGGCACCATTTTGAGAAAGAACGTTTGACTATCAAGACTAGTATATATAGTCTAAATAAATAATCTGTCCATGGTGAGTTGGTTTAGGGCAGTCTACTGTTTTAGTTTATTTCAACCCTTGATAGGGATATAGTGGACCTTAAGTTAGGACATCTGCAGCAGTAGTAGTAGTAGTAGTAGTAGTAGTAGTAGTAGTAGTAGTAGTAGTAGTAGTAGTTCGCAAATTGTATGTATTACAAATTACTCGGTATTCAAAGCAACTTATATTGCCCATATATATATATGTGCAGATTGTCTGGTTGTCACCAAATAAGCCTTTCCCACAAGATAATGCATCATTTAAACATCCTAACTTCAGTGTTTTGGGACAGTTTAAGGTGTATATGTAGTTCCATTCCCTGTATGCAGAAATCTAAAGACAAATGTTATTCTTGTATATACATGTACATACACACTCAATGTTTGTGATTGGACCATCTCATTTCAGGTACTGGAAAGCTAGGCTTCAGTTTTGTCCGGATAACGTCTCTCCTGATTTCCTGTAAGCGGCTGTGGATTGGCACAGGGAACGGGGTCATCATCTCAGTCCCTCTCTCTGAAAGTAGGTCACAGCTACATGTAGTGTCATATTAGTCACCTCACACTACTGGATAGTGTAGATGTAAAAATGACAGTTTGTAGGACTTTTCTGGTTCCTAAAGCTGTAAGCATATGCTGCTAGTGTGGACATGTTTAATTGAGTTCAGGTCCACAACTTCAACTTTTCTTGGGCGTACTAGCTTCCTATTTCAGATGATTGCTACAAAGGCGTGAAATGGCCTGAATGGTCTGATTTTATGTCGAGGATCATCATGATCATATTCGAAGTACATGTACCCCTTTCAGAAAAACAGTAACTGGTGCCATGGTGTTTCGTAATGCATATGTACAAGAAACTTTGTCATAATCGTCAAAGGACAGGTGACTTATAAGAAGTGGCCTCTTGTTAAATTTATACTGCATGCATAAGACATGTACATTGCATTCTGGGTAAACGTGGCTCAGACATTGGAGATTTTATCATGTGCAAAGCGAATTATATCATCAATCTGTGTAAACAAATAGGAAAGTCTCATATACAAACAACTAAAAACAACAGTCAGGTCAAAGAATATGTGTCATTTAGATTTAGATTGGCAGCTTCATCTATCGCAAACCACCAGTGTTTGCTGGCATATTGCACAACCACAGTTAAACATCACGCATGTTATATGTATTGAAAACCCCATTTGCGATAGGTCTAGGAATCCATTTGAATTTTCAGACAACAAGCAGGCTGTAACCATGGCTACGAGTGGTCGCCCCGGCGGTGTGATACGTGTGTACAGTGACAGTAAAACCGACAGTGTCACCCCGGGGAGCTTCATCCCTTACTGCTCCATGGCCCAGGCCCAGCTTAGCTTCCACGGACACCGGGACGCTGTCAAGTTCTTTGTCACGGTACCAGGTATGTGGAGTTGTGGTGCATATCTACATGTGTCAAATTACCAGACAGGTATTAATCATTACTCATACACTTGTGCTCAAAAAACCTCTCACAAAAATGTGATGCAGTGGGGTCTAGGATCTACAGACAGTAACACCAGTGAAGACGAAGACAAATTTCGTAAATTTGGGTCAGTTTCTTAAAATATCTTAACTCCACAAGTAATTTTAACCATGCAAAAGGCAGTGCCTGGCCAAGGTAATTCTTGAACTTAAGTCTGTTTCTGTACTTAAGTTTTTTTTTTCAACAGACTTAAGTTTGGTTTTTTTCCAGAAATTGGCCATTTGTATTGCTGATGTCAGTTGTTCTTCTGAAACACAGCTGTTATTGGGGCATCCCGTCCTCTGACGGGATCCCCATTGGGGTTGCCGCCTTTTTTTTTTTTTTTTTTTTTTTTTTCTCCTTTTTCCGCCGCCGAAAATGGTATTTCCGGAGGCCAAACGCAATGAAGGAAACCTTGTATTGACCTGGTATTTTAGGAAAAGCTTC